>JAABUP010005694.1_pt1 | contig 18634 bp, 23 predicted proteins | sample 5559201 | NCBI WGS metagenome assembly JAABUP01 (sample SAMN10711887, study PRJNA513373) | rock metagenome | isolation source: Antarctica rocks | place: Antarctica
TCAAAAGGGCCTCCATTAGTAAGCAATGTTTTAAAGTTTGAAAAACAACAGCCATCTGTCAAGAGAATTCATTGCTAATTAGACACCCTAATTAGTCTGTGCCACCCTAAGTCACAGTCTAATTCACACTTCTAGTACTTAAGCTGTAGTTAATTCCTCTGTGCCACTGTGCCACCCTATCCTAGAGAGTAGGAGAAAAGAGGAAAAATGGGGCTTCCGGAAGACTTTTTCGGTGGGGTGGCACAAGATGACATAATGCACACACCCACCCTACCTGTTTGCCCTTAAATGTTGGGATGGGGGGTGGGTTTCCTTGGATTATGACTAATAATCTGCAGATCATGACTCAACTCTATCAAAATCTAGAAAATTCCAGAAACTTCTTCTGTAGCCCTAGAGCCACAGATGTCTGCACATAGACCATTCTTCTTCTGCATGCAGATCTTGTAGTACTCTAAGGCAGAAGCTATAGTCATCTAGGGCTGATCCATAGATGATCTAGGGCTGATCCTACAGTTATCTAGGGCAGATTCTATAGACACTGGGCCAGAAACCTGCAGAGATTGTGGTAGGGATTATCTGCAGTATGTCACAGTTTACTAACGGTGACATAACTCTATTTTTTTCTGTACACAGAGTACTATGACTCTGTAGAACGTTGTCATAACACTGTAGTTTCAATAGATTCATGGCTAACGCCAACGAAAACTTGCTAAAACACCTCGAGCTAGCTCTTCGGCAGTTGAAGATAATAAGCGAAAGTGCTATCTACTCTATAGACGACAAAGCGTTCGATCTGGTAGACCAAATCTCAGGATTGTTGCTAGAGTTGACAACCCCGGGATCCCAGTAAAAATGCAGGGACCACGTATCGTTGCGGCCCTAAAGGGGATAATAAACACGACGAGTTTGAATACCCTATCCACAGAGGATAAAGTGGCCATCCGCACTCTTCTAGACATCATAAACTTGTGCCTCTTCACTCCTCAGTACCAGTTGAATGCCTAACTACGTTCCTACTACAAGCTACGGTTGGATTGTCGCTGATCTCAGAGACGTTGCTAAAGACCTAGACAGAATCCAGGAATTCACAGACGAGGCTATCACTGAAGTGGAAGCTGCTCTAGCGCATTACCATCTGAAGAAGGTACTGGAATCATTGATACTAGCTACGAGGATCTCCAAGGCTGGATGGCCATCCCTCTACCAACAGATGCAGTCATCGATTATCTATCCATCACCCACAGGAACATCTACAGACTCCCAATCACGCCAGACCAGCGCTGCATAATCAAGAAGTATCTGCGGCTGATAGAGAACGAGATCGACGAGAACCGCGGGATTCCTGGACCCAAATCCCCTAGCCGATGAACACAGAGTATCGATCAGCACAGCATGCAGCCAAGAGCTTAGCCAACTACTATCTACTAGAGAATTGGACAGCTCCAACGAAAATCAACATCGGGGAGATCCGCGAGTTGAGAGACAACTTGACTGTCATCGATTTTTATCTAAAGAGGAAGAGGGAGGAGATAGAGGCTAGACTTTTAGACAGCACGCATGAGTATCAGTGTGAGATTCGCAATGGAAACATGGGGAATAATGTTTCAGACGTTAGTGCCTGGCGAGACTACGAGCTTTCTATTGACGAAGAAGATGGCAAGCTTGTTGCAGTTGTCGATGGGTCATCATGCAGTGGTGAAACAAATAGCATGCAGTTCAGCTAACGATAGGGGACTGTTCAATTTGTACGTGACGTTCGATTGGACCCCCGAGCCTTTGATAGCGATCAAGCTCCTCAGCATCGCTTGCTTAGAGTTGAACGGGTTGCATTTCGAGGTGTACGACCCTTTGAATTACATGGCATACGTTAAATTGCCTTTCGAGATAAAAGAAGTTGACTTGGACCATGCCTTATTACTCATCCGGGAGAACATCCCTAAGCTGATATCTAGGGTCTCGGAGGGGATAGACTTGCATGTGGAGGACCTATGAAACGTTGCTCTCGTTTATTATCCCTGTAACTACTTAACCGCGGCTGACAACTATTCTCGTGCACTTGGCGCATAATGGTAGTACGATACCAAGTTGACAAAGACGTCGACTTGTCCTGCCATAAGTTATGTCTCGAGTTGCTACATTAGCGGAGAGGAAGGACGGCAAGAGGATCACCAAGCACCTAGGTTATTTGCAATAGCTAAAGGGGCAGCGTTAGTGTATGATGCGGCTGCATTCGCTAGATTTGCCGGTGCGTTCTTGAGTTTTCCTGACCATGTTACAAACACTTTGATTATGAATTAAGCCCCTTGGAGATAGGGAGACCACGTCACTTTTGTAACATGAAAGATTGTTCTCGTAAACTTGCTTAGCCAGTGCAGCATGGTCATGCAAACGCTGCTTAGCATCAACCGGATCGTCTTCAGATGTGTCACTTTCGCTGCTAGGCATGTGTCTACGCTTCTTCTTCGCGTGCCTTTTGGTCTTCTTCTTCTTCACTGGGCTGGGACTGGCCTCGCTTTCGCTCTCTGTCATGGATTCGTCGGATTGCTCCTTGGTTGGTGAAGGTGGCTTGGTCACTGCTTGGAACTTGGCGAACTCCTTTTCTTGGTCTGCCTTTGCTTGACTCTTTGCCAGCTTGCTCTGCCTAGCCTTTTCGCGTGCCCTTGAGAAGCCTTTTGGGCACTTGACAGCTGTTTCTTGGCAGGTGGAGCTGCTTCCTTTTCTGGGGTAGGTTGTTTGATCGGGCTATTAGCCCTAGGGCTTCCATTGTCCATCTGAGTATCATCCACGTTGACCATCTCTACAAAACCTATAGGAGCTCTACAGTAGAGCTACAGAAAAAGTTACTTCTGTAGAAATTCTGCAGTTACTGTGAGGCATGTCTGCCGTAAGCTCTTCGTACAGCAGTGGCCTAGGGGGCAACTTCTACGGCTTCAGTAACGCCCCATCCTCGTTCTCCGTAGGAACCCCAGGGTCTTATCTCACTAGCTACAGCAGCTCCTTCGGTAACTTCACTCCGGATCTATCTAATACAGGAGTCAGCATGCCAGGCTACACTCAGCTTCCGTCTGACTGGGCAGCTGTCAGTGGCGTGACGCAGATTTTGAACAAGCCTACTCTGTCAGTCGTAAGTGCCACAGGTGCTTACACAGACCTCTCAGACTTGCCGATCATCAGCACATCCGGTCATTCAGGGCTTTACTCTGACCTAATAGGTCAACCTGTCATCAGCACAGTAGGACATACTGGCAACTACACAGACCTGTTAGGTCAACCTGTCATCAGCACAGTTGGTCATTCTGGACTGTATTCTGACTTGTTAGGTCAACCAGCTTTTAGCACAGTAGGTCATTCGGGGTTGTACTCTGATTTGGTAGGCGCACCAGCACTAGCACCTGTAGCTACGGCAGGCACTTACGCTTCTCTGTTCGGCACACCTGTCATCAGTACTATAGGTCATACAGGGAAGTACACTGATGTCATAGGAGCACCGGTGTTGAGCACAGTTGCTACTTCAAACAACTATGGAGATCTCAGCAACCTACCTGCATTAGCGCCAGTCGCAACAGCTGGCACTTACTCTAGTCTGACCGGGCAGCCTAATCTGGCACCTGTGGCGACAGCTGGCACTTATGCATCTTTGACAGGTCAGCCAGGTTTGGCCCCACTGGCTACAGCCGGCACGTACGCTAGTCTCAGTGGACTGCCGAATCTAGCAACGGTGGCCACATCTGGCAAGTACGGTGATTTACTGAACTTGCCTGCTTTGGCACCTGTGGCGACTGCAGGCACATACGCTAGTCTCACAGGGCAGCCTGCCTTGGCCACTATCGCTACATCGGGCAAATACACAGACCTCACCAACACTCCGGCTTTAGCGCCGGTAGCTACAGCTGGCACGTACGCGAGCTTGACTGGGCAACCTGCCTTAGCCACAGTTGCTACATCCGGCAAATACACAGACCTCACAACAACACCTGCATTCGCACCCGTGGCGACAGCTGGCACTTATGCCAGTTTGACAGGACAACCAACTCAGCTATCGCAGTTTACTAATAACATCAACACGTTCACCACCTTGACAACACCAGGAACTCTAAACGTGAGCGGAGCATCTACACTGGCAACTACTAGCATGACAAGTAATAGCATTTCGGGGAACGAAGCCGTCGCTGGGAATTTGACTGTTTATGGGGCTAGTAATCTAGCATCCACCACCATCTCAGCTTTGACGTTGACTGGACCTGTCACGGGAACACCTCTAAACGGAGTTTACAACGGCAGCACGGCTGTAACTAACAGCAAAATTTGGTACGGCAAAGGAACAACTGCCTCGGGGCAAGTCACCTTTTATCCTACAACCACAGGCACCTCTAGCGGGACAGCGATGTTTAGCAATCTCCTCAACGTGCAAGCCAATGCTGTCATTACCACCAATAGTGGTGCTGCTTGCCCATCTACCAGCATCAATTCAGCGACAACCACGGCTGTCACGATCAATTGTATACTTACGGGCAATCAAAACGCTGTTCCGAACGGAACCGTGGTTTATTGCACAGTGACAGGGTATTAATTTATGACTTAGTCTTGTGGCATCATGTCGGGCCTCATCAACCCAACCCCTGCATTGCAAGTGTTCAATGCCATGACGCAAGCTCCATACCTGAAGATCGTGTACTTCAGCGGAACACCTTCCGCATGTACTCTAGTCGTGCATCCCACTAGTGACGGAACAGCTACAGGAACGGCGGTGTTCAGTAACATCTTTCACGCCACAGCCACGCCATGGGTTCCTAGCGGTGGTGTACTATCTGCAACACCTGTGATAGCTGGACAGAGCATCTCTACGGATTTCAAGACAGTGACTTTCTCTTTGGTTAATGTCAGTGGTCTAGCATCGAGTGCTACAAATACTTGTACTGTCGTGGTTTATGGAGCTCCTTGATGATTTTATGTAATAGGATTACTGGTTGCAATCATGCAACGCGCTTACGGACGCACCTCTTTTTCAGCACGTGGTTACCTCGGTACCCACAAGACCAGCACCATGGACATGGGAAAACATGTGGCCATAAAGAAGGGTATGGGTGCAACTGCTCCACAGCCGTTCGATCGGCCAGAGTTGAATCACGGAGTAAGTTCTTATGCAGCTACTATGAGCAACTAAAATGAATCAACAGATCGACTCTAGTCTGGCCGGTGCTGATAATGGATCCAGATCAGTGTACGCTAGGCCTAAGGAAAGACTGGGGGAGATGACTAAGAGCAAAGATTTGCCTCGAAGCAAAGACGACTCTAATCAGCCTTTTTATCACGAACATGCTGTGCTATCACAAGCTGCTTACAATCCTGTCAAGTTTAAATCGAATTATCAGCAGCTTGGCTATGAAATCGATAACGAACTCAGTCAACCTTCTAGAACAGTCTTTTATAATAAATCAAAAAACAAAGCTGTCATAGCTTATAAAGGCACGGATCCTAAGCACATCACTGATCTGATAGCCGATGGTCAGATTTCCAATGGCATGGACGAGTATTTGAGCGGTAGATTTAGGGGGGCAGAAAAGGTGTATAGAAACACCGCGAAGAAATACGGCAAGGAAAACGTGCAAGTGACAGGGCATTCGCTAGGTGGTTCCCAAGCTGTGCATGTAGGAAGAAAGTATGGGATAGAAGGTACAGCATTCGAACCTGGTACCTGGTGCGTTCAGACGTGCAAGAGAAGACATTGGTAATGCTGCTAGCCATAAAATGCTCAGTGGGATACACAAGGTTTTTGGCAAAACATTCTCGCCGGAGAAGAAGACTACAGGTGTACAGATAATAGGGACAGCTTACAACCCTAAAGCGTCTGTAGGAAAAGATAGATACGAAAATCTTTTTCATCATGCCAAGTACGGAATTTCTGCTTTGTTTCATTTGCCAGGTAGCGAAAAAAGAACTTGGGTGAAAGCTAATACAAGGACAATCATACCATCGCAAGAGACGAAAGAGTACGACGAGTACCATCACAAAATGTACTTGCACAAGCAGATGAAGCAAGCGCTGAAGAAAGTCAAAACAGACAGGGATATAGGGAATCTGGACCCAGCATTGCTTATGGCTGCTTATGAAGACGATGTTGTGGAAAATCCTCTGCAACACAAATGGAATGGCAAGAGACCTGTGTTAGCGGTGTTCGTAGATGATTGTCAGAGCTCACCTTTATTCCGCTCCGGTAAATTTCTGAATTTGTGCATCAGGCACCGTCACGTGGGGTCCTCAGAGAAAACCAGAATGGGAGTCAGCATGTTCATATGCGTGCAAAACTACACAGCACAGCACGGAGGAATCCCAAAAGCCATACGTGACAATGTGTCTACCATGATGTTGTACAAAACGCGAAGCAGCATGGTGTTAAAAACTATAATGCAGGACAACAGCGATCAGATCACGGGCGAAGAATTTTTCTCTGTGTACGATTCGGCGTGCCAAGACGAGCATGATTTTCTGTTCATAGATTGGGCACCGAAAAAGCACAGATTCAGACGTTGCTTCAACGAGTATCTGCCAGTAGCATCAGAGGCGAAAATAAATGGCGACAAGAGTAGAAGATCTGGTGCAGACCACCCCAGCGAACGCACAGGTGAGGATACCAACAAAGAAGGAACGCACCGCAGGAGTATGGCGAGTAAAGTTAGTCGAGGATCTCTTGGTGGCCTTCCCAGACCTAGACAGAAACATGATAAACATCGCCATCGATTTCGATGAAGTGCAAGCGTTGAAGTATGGTAAGGATTACGATGCCCAGGACCATTTAAAGGAGATTTTTCCTGACCTATCATCAGAGAGCGAAGAGGACTACTCGGTCGAGATAACAAAAGACGAAGGAGGGGATTTTCACGTGACCAAGAAAGCCAAACTAAACGATGGAGAAGGAAAAGACAGGTCGGCTAGTCCTGAACAGTAACGCACGCATGAACATGTCGAACAGCAACCCAGCCCAGTGGCAGACGCTAGTCGACATGGGTAATTTTAGCAGCAATCAAGACGACATGATAACGATAGAGATAGATTACATAACACCTATTTTTATGTCATCCACAAGCACCCAGCCGACGCAATTCTGGGATTCTTTGGAACTAGTGCTAGACTTCGTTCCTCAACAATACTCTTACGACAACGGCACTCAGACAAGCACACAGCATCTCGCTTTCTTGGAGAAGAATTTCAGTCAGACGCAGAGCAAGCAGTTTTCAACGACGGCAGGAGCCACTGTTTACAACATACAGGACCCCCAAGACCAATGCCAGGTGTGGAATTTTACACAGAAGCCTAGTAAGATGGTTGTCAGGCCCGAGGTGTTGCAGAGTAAGTTATGGCAGCTAAGGTTGAAATTCATCGATCAACCAGAACCTTCAAATGTCGTGACAAGCTACGTAAACGGAGGCATGTCCACCACCAGCATCGTGCCAACTAGCATCAGTGATTACAAAATCGTTCTTTCATGCAGTAAATGATCAAGAAGTGTATGTTGCACCTGCTAAAGGAACACCTTTCACTGGATTCATAGCTGTAACCAAAACACTAGCTGATTCTGGTTCATTCGCTCGTGTGAAACCTATCTGTGTTGTGAAGTTTGACACCGATTGTCGCAGATTATAATTATCTTCGTAATCACTAGGTTGTATGAATAAAGATAAGCTGATTTGATCCCCTGCTTGGACCAACGCTGACGTGTAGACTGTCAAGATCTGTGATGCAACTGTGGTTGTGTTGGCGACCTGGGTACAAGCAAGTGTGTTGGGGCTGCCTTGAACAAGCCTTTGAGTTACAGGTATCTTGATGTATTGACCTGTGGCAGTGTCTTGCACCGTTTGATCATTACCGTCTGTAAGACCGGTCGATGTGTTATCTATCTGAAAATTCTTGCCTACAATCAGGTCTGTTGTGCTAGCAATCACGGTGTCATAGGTCGTGCTGGTATCTCCTGATTTTCCGGGATAAAAGGTTTGACCCACTAAACAAGTCGCAAAAACCGTCATCACTGAATCGTACGGAGTTGATATGGCGCATGCCGCGAATGTAGGCTGAGATGGGTCATCACCAAGGACGGGTACGAAATTGTTTGTCATGTCTGTGGTACAAGATACCGTGGATGGTTCATAACAAAAATAATTCCAACCTGATTCAACGTTCTGACCTCCAAGAGACGAAACGTTCACATGATAATAGGCGTATTGTTGACCAGAAGGTAATGCAGTACCGGTGGTCAACGCATCCGGGTACAAAACCGCTTGTGTCTGCGAGTCTACATACGACGAAACACGCGACAACGGATCTGTAATAGCGAAATAAGGAATTCCCAGGTTCGCCATTTTACAAGTAGCTAATAGTATTGCATAAAATAATAGTCAGATCTCTGCAGAGGCGGCAACCCATGCAAAATAGTCGGTGGGTTGAACACGTTGCGTGTGCCGTTAGGATTGACTGGAGGATGCCCCATCGCCACTTTCAGACCCCCTATAGTACTAGGATCAGGGACCGCTCTAGGGGTATACCCGTTGCTACGGGAGTCTAGATTGTGATTGACAAAGTCCCTCGTGTCAAACATGTGACCCACTCCTGCGTTATGCCTGCCATAGCTGTAATGAATAGGGTATGAACTATCTCCATTTTGCCCTCCATAGTTACTCCCCAATGCGAGAGTTGGGTTATTGAGCTGACTCACATAAAGGTGAGGCTCTTGCAGCACCCTTCTTTCTGAATAGGGTGCCCTACGGGGGAGATTAAAATCTCCTCCTGGGCCTCTCGTGTATGCTCCCATCGTTGTTCCATCTGCTCTCCGCCTTGGGTGGCGGCTGGGTCTCCCGAGGCTGTCATGCTGCCGAGCTACTAATTCGACATAAAATCAGTTAACCACTGAGATCGTTCTATCTCTGAAAACCATCAAAGTACTTGTCATGTTGCAGAAAATAGTGGGTCTGAAGCCACCTCCACACATGGTCCTCAACTTAGTCCACCATCCAGCGGCATCTTGAGTGATGTTTACGCTGAATGTGATTGGGATCAATGACCCGGTGGTGTTCAAACCCGAAATCAGATGATCCTTCCCGCCGTCATCAGCGTGGTGGTCTAGACCCACAGCAAAACCGAAGTACGCTTGTGTGAACTGATCCAAGGATTGCACCGAAGAACCGTATGTCAGCGAAAGGGCATTCGCATCGAACAAGTTTCTCATCAGATGCCAAGCATCATGGACATCAGCCTGGAATTGGGGGTATAGCTTGCTGTCGATACTGCAATGCACAAGAAATAGGGTTAGTTTGACTTGGCATGCCACAATTCGCGTGAAGAGTATGTTGTATTGAACAGTCCAGACAAGATTTTCATGAACAGAATGAAAGTAATTTAACTTACTTGAATTGATAATTAGCTGTCCAAGCCCCTGTGTTTCCGAAACCATTGACCGTGCTGTTGATGGGCTGTTCCCCACTCAAGAAAGTATGCTACCAGCCCAAGAAACTTTGTGTCGGGAAAGGCACGATAGCAGTTCCCGTTCCAGCCGCTGTACTGGCACTGTACAACAGGCCAGACCCTGTAGTGTTAGCCTTATCTCCGACGGTTGGATCGGCACCTAATTGAGGGACTTAACGGTTGCCATTGACATTGGAAGAAAATCCACCCATGACAGCTGTCACCTGGGAATCGTAATTCTGTGGTCTCAAAGTCCCGATAATTCCATTCAAACTCTCGGTACCCAGTGTGAACTGCTGATTAACATTCTGGGTAGTAGTGTTACCCTCGAATCCTGACCAATTGTAAAAGGGGATGACTAATGGGTTTCCGGTAGCCATCCTTGCATCTACCATAGCCCTGTAGCTTCCGTCTCCGAAACTGATACTTTCCATGCTCAAAGACAGATTTTGGAGCAAGTAACGGAAGAAAGAAGCATTTGAAGAAGGCAGGATGGTAGATGGAGCTAGCTGAATTCTGATTTCGATGTCGGGGCACAGATTGGTGTCCAAAAATCTCATGAACTGTCCACCGGCCAATCCCAACCAAGAGCTGACTGTCAGTGGAATCCAAGTAGAATTAGGCAAAGGTGCTGTTGTAGCCCCTGCCGCACCGAGCGTCTGGATTGTAGGATCTGAAACCGCTGTGAGATAGCCTGCATGATCTGTAGCGCGCAGATCCATCTCTGACCGGTGTGAAGGGATCTTGTTGGCTGCCATCAAATGATAGCATGCACCGTAATCGTGCAGTGATCCCAGACCTGTTTGCATTCCTCCCATGGTTACATCAAACCTCCTGATGAAGGATTGTGTGTACCTAGGGAGGGAGACTTGTGCAGCGCTAGCTCCCACATTAGACAACTGACAAGAGAACTTTAAGTTGAGTGTATGGAGATCCAAAATAGAGTTAGTAGGCAACCTAAAGATGACTGTATCACCGGCATTATAGGTAGGTTTGGATTGAGGCAAGATACGAATCGTGTTCTTAGAGTATCCCACCATTCGCTGCAAGTAATACTCAACATTGCGAGGTTGTGCACCACCACGTTCCATAATTGAGCGTCTAGTAGAACGACGGAATGACTACCTATTACATCAACATAAAAAAATACTACATCTCCCCTTTCAATAGCAACATCTTTAATAACTGGATCACCTCCTCATCATCCGCTGTCTGCTTCTTCAACTCCGCTAGTTGCAATGCCGGACTGTCCTCTAAATGCTCGATCGTCAACACGAAAGACCAGTCATTGTTTGGAACGAGTTTTGTCATAAACTTATCCGTCACCTGAACATTCAAAATGTTGACAGTAGTCCTCCCTCTCTCATAGATCGCATTAATGCCAATGTTGTCAATGTAACAGATGGTACCCCCGGCTGGAACAAGCACCGGAATGTCAACAGTGACACCTGTTACGGAAACACCGTTGTCATCTAACGTGTAATTTTCGTGAGGCATATTGGTGGTGACCAAAATGTCAGACACGTCGTTCGTGTTCATCAGCTGCATGGACATGGCCGCATCGCTAGGTAAATTGCTATAACCGTCATAACTGTACCTCAACGCGGTGCCGGATGGTATGTTATTTGCATCAGGATAGATGGTGTAGATCTGGTTTGCATTAGGAAACCCACAAGCTTCGTTTGCGGGACCAGTGGTTAACCCGCTTGCTAGCAACGTGTTACTGAAATAGATGTTGATCTGATCGGTTGCAGCACCATTTGTGTTCTGCACGAAGTATAATCGTCCGTATCTTAATACGCAAAAGATTGCTGTATTCATCGTTTGCAGAGTCTGGTTTATCCCAGCAGCAATCTCGGAAGCCACAGGAGCACCTTTTGGAATGGTGGCAGCAGTCCAAACACCGTAGCCTGTAGATCCTGGTGTTGGAGCAGGTGTCTTCGGGGGTACTAATGGCACAGCTGACCCTATGGTACCGATGTTCAAGAAGTATTGACAGTTGTCTGCACGTATCGCGAAGAAAGTGTTCCGCATGTTGATCTGACTAACGAATAACTTAAATACAGAAGTAGGCTCGAGTAAAATCTAAAGGCATAGGCACGGCAAACTCCCCTGAATCGCCTGACGCCCTATCGGCGGAAGACAAAAAAACCGTTCGCTTGTTTAAGAGCTTCATGGTTGCTAACTAATAAGGATAATTTCGAGGCTTTGTCACGGGAGTTGATTTGAACGCACTGCTATGTCTTCTCATCCTATCTCTGTCGAATCCTCCGGCTGCCCTGATTGGCCACTCATCGCGTAACTTCCTCTCTTCTGGTGGAGATGGGGAAGCTACGCTGGCCACTAGTTTATCAGGTACACCACACATGCATTTTCCAAAATAACGCAACATCCTACGACTCAATCCCTTGGTTGCCAGGGTTGAAAGGTTGTGCAAAATAGTTTGTCAAGGTTTTGTTCAATAACAAAATGTCCAATTGAGATGGAACTTGAATCAATGGGGGTGGCAAGTTGTTGATGCCTCTTGTTCTAGACCGATAAATAACATCTGTTATGTCGTAATGTGTCAAACTGGAATTGTATTCTAAGTATTGTGCAGCTATGCCAGCAACAATAGGACAAGCCATGCTCGTACCTGAAATCACTTGGTACCCAGCGTCTTGATTTGCGCAATAAACCTCCGAACCAGGTGCATAAACGTTCACACAGTTCCCTTTGTTGCTGTACGATGCCACCATATCTTGTATCGTCAAGGCACCGATAGATTGCACGTACACGCTCCTGGCCGGTGTACTCATGCAAGAATCCGTTGCATCGTTGCCAGCAGCCGTTATGATCGAAACGTTGTACAGAGAAACCGTGTTGCTCACGGCTAATTGCAACGGATCGCTGATAGTAGGTGTGCCTACGCTCATTGAGATTATCGCAGGCTGTATAGCGTTCAAAGCCACATAATTCAGCCCAGCAATGATGTCTCCACTTTGGCCCGTCCCGTCGCACGCGAGGACACGGATTGCATGGATGGTGGAATTGGGAGCTGTGCCAACGGTGCGCCCACCGGCGAGTGAAGCTGTTGCGGTGCCATGGCCGTTACAATCCTCTGTATTGTTGGTGCCGTCATAGGACCACTCTCCGGTGATGACGCGTGATCCAGTTCCACGTGCGTTCAGGAATTCCGGGTGTTTAGATTCCACTCCAGTATCCAATAAGTAGATGTGCACTCCTTCTCCCGTCAAAGGAGCCGAATAATAGCCATCTAAGGGCAACATTGCCTGGTTTATGCGGTCCAGATGCCATGGTGGATTACGCTCTGTCACGAAATCTGCTTGTGCAGTTCCAGAGATGTTGTGTTGCAAAACATAATCCAAAGTCACCTGAGAATTTAAATTGCTAGCTGTCAGTGCTGGATCCACTGACAAAGCAGACAAGCCTTCCGGGTCTTGCATGACCACTATGGCCTTTATGATCCCATAAATGACTTGTGTACAATTTAGGTCCTTGCATTTGACTTGCAACGCCTCCTCTGTTATCTCGCTGTCATACGTGAGAACGTACGAAACAAGGCCATCTGCATTTTCTTGTGAAACGCTTTCTGGAGTAGTCGCTGGTGTGGAAGGTTGTGCCGCGATTAATGCGAACAACGAGAACAAGAGCAACGCTTTGATTTGAATGATTTATGTTTTTTCTTATGTATCCCTCTCCTTCTCATTACATATTATTTCTTACAAGCCCGGGTGCAATAAGGCCCATGCTTTCTAGGACATTTGGTGTATTTTCTTCCCTTTCTGCCACCTGATCTTTTGCCTTTGTGACTAGTCACGCCAGGGTGTTTCCAAGCGCTCCTAGTGGTCGCCATTTATTAATAAAAAATAAATTAATCACAATTTAGTTCCAGGGGTGACCAGTTGGGGTGACGCTTTTCTGCTCAAAATAATCGCAACACCCAAAGAAATCACCATGACAAAGAGCTGACATGCCAAAATGGAGATGTTAGCGTTTTGAAACACCTCGGCGCTCATACTGGGGTACCCGATAGCTGCTATCTATCATACATAAAATTATTTTACCTCCAACTCTTTGATGCGATCAGATAACTTTTGCACGGCATCCACCAATAGAGGCACCAGCTTAGAAAGATCCACAGATTGGGGAACTATCTCCCCTTCCTCGTCTACTGCATCTTTAATTCCTGTAACAGCACGAGGACAGATCTCCTGGACCTCGTGAGCTATGAAACCATCATGGATTTCTTTTTCGTCCTTCTTGAATTTGAAGGTGACCGGATTCAATTTCATCAACCTGTCCAAACAGTCAACCATAGGAGTCACGTTGTCCTTCAATCTATAATCTGAACTAGTGTTGTATGACGTGGCTGACCCACTAGTCGTGATGTGGCCAACTGCTCCGTTGGGATTATAAAACCCGATCTGAATGTTGGATGAAGTGGTGTGGCATTGCATGTCCATGCAGTCAGCAATCCCATTGCCAACAACTTGGACAATGCCGTTGGCTCCGAACCCAATGCCCGCTTGACCTGGAGCTGTAAACCCTGCAATTCCCGCTTGCAAACCTGGTGCCGATTGATTGATGGTAACTTCATTGAAATACGCATTGGAGCCTGACGAATAATAATTTCCGTTGTTGGCAGTGGCAGAATTCAGTTGGCTGACAGTCGCATAAGGTGGATCATTGTTAAACTGACTCACGTTGCTACCGGTAGGAGTATAGTTCGAATTATTAGCAAATTCATTGACGTTATCGCCATGCACAGCATAATTCGCGTTGTTAGCAAACTCGCTTACGTTTTCCCCCCGCACTGCATAATTCGAATTATTTGCAAACTGGCTGATGTTACTGCCGTTCACAGTGTATTGAGCGTCGTTCTGAAACTCACTGACTTTCTGCCCGATAACAGCATAATTCGCATCGTTGGCAAACTGGCTCACTCTGGTCGGAGGATTCAAAATATCACTGTATTGTCCAGAGTGTCCAATCGTGCTAATCACAGGTGTGTTAGCGAGATCAGTATAACTGCCACTAAAAGCAACTTCATTAATGTTTGTGTTTTGCGTGTTTAAATTCTGGTACATCGAAACAGTCTGCCCTAATTGTGCCATGATTGCCACTAACAAAGATACATAATAATCAACTATTGTATGTCAAAGCTTGATTGCCAGTAGATCCTCTAGTAACATTTGTCACAGGATCGTTGTAAGACGCTATGTAAGCCATCCACGAAAATGCGATGTCATGGGTCGTGTATGTAACCCCTACAGGATTGTAACCATCGTTGGTTGTCATGTTTTCCTTCACTACATTTACGTAGATGTAGGTGCTATCGTAACCCGCGATAGTCGTCAAAAACGTATACTGATTGCTGGGCATTGCCACCATCGCAAAAGGTATCATTATCTCGTTGTTGTTCAATTTCCTCAAATTATGTGGAACGGAATACGTGGTCGTGGTGGCGGCGCAACCTCCTTGACAAGTGAACAAACCAATGTTTTGCTGCATGATGGTATACCCTTGAGAGGAACCCCCAGCTGGTGTTGTAGGCGCTGTTACTATGCCAAGTTGTGCTGGAGTAAGATTAGAGTAGAAGACAGGTGTCACAGGTGCGCCCACCAGGTCAGTGTAATTCCCAGTATTCGCAACAGTAGAATAACTAGGTTGGCCGCTTAAACTGTTGTAACTGCCAGTTGTCGCGACAGGTGCAAGATTAGGTGTGCCATTCAATGAATTATAATTGCCTGTGTAAGCAACCGGTGCTAACGCAGGCGCTCCAATCAAATCAGAGTATTGACCTGTGTGACCGACAGTACTAATAACAGGATCGTTGATTTCATCATTGTAATTTTGCAAGTTCGTCAATGTCTGACCTAACTGCGCCATCCTGCCACACTAACAAAACGTCATAAAATCAACTAGAAGCGTTGTACCTCGCTTGAAGAATAAAATGCCTCCATCTATTCAACTTAGCATGATACGCTCTGACTTCCGGTGCTGTAGCGTCACCGAAGCGTACTATCCTAGACTGAGCTGCTGTGATAGCGGGGTTGCGTTCCCACTCAGCTAATGCAAACTCTTCCCATTCGTTTTGAGGTCTAGAAGCTAAGAACGCCTCGTGTTCCTCATCCCGTACTTCTTCCTCAGGTTGCTCAGAAGCTGCCTCTGACATTCGTTCATCTTTGGGGACGACACCAGGCTCCTCTGCCCGGAAATCGTCATCAAATGGGTATTGAGGTTGTGCTTCCGTGACTCGAGGCTCAGCTTGGAGAAGAGTAGAATAAAACTCTCCGGCAGCATCAGTTCTGATTCCATACTTGTCTCTAGAAGCTTGACTCAACGTTGAGCTCCCTCCTCTGAGAGCTATCCTTCTAAGAATCCTCTTGGCTATGATCTTCCTCTTGTTCTTCAAATGGTAAGCTCTGTTTCTGTTGCTTGTCTGCCTCTGCCTGATGCCATTATAATTCCGCTGAAATGTTGCTCTGTCTGTTGCCCCTCTTGTAGCCATCGTGATATCCCAAGCCATCTTCTGAGGCATGTACTCATTAACCCACTCCATGTCGACTGGAATGTCGGCAGTAGCTCTCCTAAGAGGAGAACCTGCACCTGATTGGTAAATAGGTGCCTCTGGAGGTTTCGTCAGCCTCAAGTTGTTTGGGATAGGGTTCATCACCAAGTTAGGGTCTCCGATGTGATCTATCACTCGGTTGCCCTCCTCCACTCTGTATGCCTTGATCGATTCATCCCACACAGCTGTCCTCTGTTGAACCACTGGCAGCTTCCTGTAGTTGGTCTCTGCTTGCTGCCACTGATGCCTCATACTCTTGGCCAATGCCTTCTTGGCATTGTGATCCGGTATGGGGCCGTCATCGCCATAGAAAGTGCCTCTGTTGTAGAACCACGTGACGTAGCTGCTTCTGAGCAATTGAACACCTTGATGCATAGGCTTGCCATGATCCCACGCACCCATGATAGGGTTCTTGATCTTGGATAAAAACCCTGGCATCTGCCTCTCTCCCAGTGGTAGCTGGGGAGTGGAAACACCGATGCTATTGACAGCCTTGATAGGGAAAGCGTAGGCTCTAGGCCACATCTTGAAAGAGGTGGTGAGGCAATCAGAGAACTCTTGGCTGCAAACTATCTGATCTGATCCCGTCTTCCTGCTGACCTTATCCACGTTGATGCACAATGATGTATCTGCTCTGCTTGTCCCCATAAGGCCTGCTGGCAAATTGCTCATCTCCATTATCGTTGGGCTTCTGATAAAGGAAATTTTCGTTCAACCGGGTGTCTGCCTCGTGCAACGTTGTAGCCTGCTGCCAATCCGTGGTGCACTTCATCTTCCCCCAATTCCCTCTTACAGGTGGTTGCAACACCATGCTAGCCAAAGCCAACCATTCGAACAAAGTGTCCCAGCCGTCTCTCTTAGTGATGGAGTTAGGAGTGAAAGCCTCGATTCTGGTCATGGGAGGGTTCTGCCAAGCTTGCAGCTTCTCCACCTCTTTTCCCAAAGCACTGACGATTTCCAACAACTCCTTGTGCGTCTTGCCGAACAATAGCTCCTTCTGGTCTCTGTCTTGCCTTCCTTCTGCCGCAAAGATGACCCAATTCAACCACGCGATCCAAGCGTTGCTCTTCTTGTAGTACTGGTCTTGAGCCGGTTTATGTGCTACTCCATTTCGGTACCGGAAAGTGACTTGGAGAGCATTGAAGTAACACCTCTGAGTGGTGTACTTTCGCTGTTGAGTAATTCTGTTGTTTTCTGGCCGGAGATCCTCATCAGCTTCCTCTAATTCCGCATCTACCTCCTCCCTTAGTAACCTGGCAGCTGCTTGCATGCTGTCTTCGTCCAAAGGTGCTTGTGTGATCCAACAGATCAATCTATCAACGTGCGCTCTGGTCCATCTGCCTTGTCTGTCCGCTTCACTGTATGTCTGATTGCTCCAATCCCAACCCAACAGATCTTCTTCGTTTTTGCCAAGACCTAATCTCCACATAGACCGCAGCAAGCCAACATAAGCTTCGCTCGTGCTTCTGATAGCACCAATCTGATCTGCTTGCTGACGTGTCGGTCTGTCATCCTCTAACCATTTCCCAATCTGCTTCTTCAGCTGCTTCACCTTAGCCTTCTCCTCCGGAGTCCCATTTGGTAACGGTTCTCCCTTAGGATTATTTTCGTCCCATTCTGTCCAAGGTGCAACTAATTCAGGTCTCTGAGCTGCACGTGTGTCTGAAGGTCTGTCTGCATCTAAATCTGGTATACGTGGCACCTCCCCGGGACGTCGTACAACAGTTGCTCCTTCTGGAAGAATCTGCCGAGACGTATTAGTCCCCACGACATTTGCGGGTGCTGCTTGGGCTCTCTGCTCGACGGGGATTGCTGCAACGGTTCTGGCAAGCAATAAAATACGTACACCCTCATTCTTGTTGCTGACTGTACGAGGCCCACGATAATCCTTATTGTCTTTGTAGTATGCAAGCTCTTGCCTGATTTGCGAGACAGTCAATAATACTGGATCGAATTGGAAAGTGGCCAATTCTTCCGGAGAATACTTGCGCTTTTTTTCGTATGACGGCGTGATTACAGCAGCGGAAGTACTGGGCAAAGGGATTTCAGGCATAAGACTGACCATGTTGTGTTGTACTGACCAAAGCACAGAATTTGAACCTTTATACAACGGGAAAACGTTGCTTCAGGCGCAACGTCTGAAAGACGAATGAGCTCCGGGGTCTGGTCCCCTTCGGGCCCCGACCCCTACGTAAACAGGGGAGGTCGGTCAGGGGGTGTGCCGCTGTGCCGGCCAGCCACCCCCTACTCCTTGTTCTACCCATAAAAGACGATTTTCCCCCACACACTACGTTTTGCCTGGCACATGGCACATTCCTATTCTCTACTATTCTCTATGTTATGTGTGTGTTATGTAGTGTGCCTTGTGCCACCTAGTAGTAGTGTGTGGGGGAAATTAAGGTTTTTAGGGAGTGTAGAGTAGTTTATTGATGATGGCCGGCACACACACCCCCCCCCCCCTGTTTGGCCCGAAGGGCCCAGGGGAGAAAAAGCAAGGTCTGTGAAGAGCAACGTTCAGTATTCCATTTCCTCGTCGTCATCACCAGCCTCCTCCTCAGTCATCCACCCCTTCTTCTTCATCAAGTACATGCACCCTTCGATAGC
>JAABUP010005695.1_pt1 | contig 18628 bp, 24 predicted proteins | sample 5559201 | NCBI WGS metagenome assembly JAABUP01 (sample SAMN10711887, study PRJNA513373) | rock metagenome | isolation source: Antarctica rocks | place: Antarctica
GAACTTCTCCTGGTGCCCGGCCACGGCCACCAGACGGCTAGGTCGATCATGCGGGCCGTGAACCAGAGCGCGGCCGAGGAGGCGTTCCGCCTCATCGACGAGAGCCACGCCCAGCTCCTTGAGGACCGGCGGACACTCCAGGCCGTGGAGGGCGCCCTGCGCGACCTGGAGCCCACCACGGCGTCCGAGCCAGCCGCGGTGTCCGGGCCCGGTGGCACGTTCATCGGGCCTCTGGCAGGGAAGCTCGGGATCCGGCCCGCGACGCTGCGCAAATGGGAGCTCGCCGGGCTACCAAAGCCGTGTAGTTAGCGGGGGCTGTTGGTCGTCAAGGATTTGGGTGCCGGGCGTGTCGCGGCGGTCAGGGCAGCGGAGCTCCGGGGGCGCTGCGCGTCTGGAGGAACTCCCCGACCGCGGCGGCGATCTGCTCAGGCGTGACCTCAGGGGCCGAGCACCAGGACTCGGCCCCCGAGAGCGTCACCGACTCCGTCCGTCCCAGCACCCGCACCGACCGGTAGCCCGGCGCCACCGCCGCCGCGCAGAGCACGTCGGGCAGCGCCGGCCCGCTCTGGACAGAGTCCCCGGCCGACGCCGGCGTCGACACCTCCCGCTGGGGCAGCGCCCGCAACCGGTCGACCGGGGAAGCTGGTGAGGATTCCCGCCCCGAGGTGGACGGTCACCGCATACGAGCCGGGCGCCATCGAGCGCCCCGACCCGGGGTCCTCGGCCGGTTACCGCTACTGCAGCCACCCGCCAGCTCCACCGCGAGCACCGCCGTCAGCGTCATCGCCGTCCACCAACCACTCCGCACCTAAAAGGACGCCGCTCGCCCGCCGCTCCGCCTCCTCACCCTCCGCCCCGTCGCCACAGGCCCGCCAGCACGACGTTGGTGGCCGCGGTGCCGACGGATCAGGACGTGCTCAGTTCATCGTCGCCGCCGTCCAGCCGGCCACAGACGAGCGGCGCCGGTGGAGCCTAGGTCGCGTCGCGTCGGTGTCGTCGTCGGTGTGCAGGACGAGCTGCACGGTCACCTTCATGACGGGGTCGCCTCCGTGGCGGTGGACAGCTCGGCCAGGGCCCGGTTGAGGCTCCGGCGGTCGAGACGCTGCAACCCGAGCAGCGGCAGCAGCGCGGCGAGCTCGTCACGGTTGCCCCCGAGGGCGGTGGCCAGCTCGGCGTCGGGATCGGCGTCGAGCAGCCCGCCCACGATCTCGGCCGCGCGCACCGTCGCGGTGAACACCAGGTGCGGCTGCGTGGCCTCCAGGAATGCCCACGGCCCGCCGCACCCTGCGGGGGGCCGGCGCGGCGCCCACCGACACACCGCGGATACACCCGCCCGGGTTCGGCGGCCGTGATCTGCTCGACCCGCAGATCCAGCTGCCAGCCGTCGGTGAAGTCGTCGTAGACGAACCGCTCACCCTCGCGCAGCCCCAGCGCGGCGAGCCGGACCTGGCGGGCGTCGTCGCGGAAGCCTGGTCCGCCCAGGTAGGAGACGCCGTACTGCGGCACCGGTTGGGCGGTCGGGTGCGTCGTGGTCGGTCGCGGGGATGGTGCGCGATGTGCTGCCGACCAGACGTCTACCGCTTGTTCTGGGGGTCGGTGCGCTGTTGGTGGTCGGGGTGATCGACCCGCCGGCCGCGCTCGGGGCGGGCTTGGCTTACGAGGCCCTGCGCCGCTGGAGCGCCGCGGCCACCGCCTGAACCGCCGCCGAACTGGTGATCGGCTCGGCCGATGATCACGGGAGGGCGGTGGCCGTGCCTTCGATGGTGGTGCGCAGGAGGCGGCCCGCTGCGCCGGGGTCATGGACGGCGAACGCGCGCTGCAGGGTCCGCAGGGGGCGCACGTCGTGGTGCCCGGCCTCGAGACTGGCCGTGGCCCTGTCCTACGGCCGCCTATCGGTCAGCTACCCGTAGGCATCCCCACGCAGAACTCGTTGTCCTCCGGGTCAGCGAGTACCGTCCAGGCCAGTCCGGGAACCGAGTGCTCTCCTAGCTCGCGGGCGCCGAGCCCGACCAACCGGGAGACCTCGGTGGGGCGGTCGGTGGCCCGGAAGTCGAGATGCACCCTGTTCTTCCCGGCGCGTGACTCCGGGACCCTCTGAAAGCCCATGCACGATCCGGAGGCGGGTTTGAGGAACAGGTAGTCGCCGTAGTCCTGCGCTACCTCGGTGCCGAGTGCCGCGGTCCAGAAGCGCGCAAGGCGCTGCGGATCCGTGCAGTCGACAGTGATCATCGCCATGTCCAGCGTCATGGCCATACGCTAATGCTCAACGCCCGGGTCTCCGTGCTCGGCGACGTTCCCGGGGACGACACATGACTGCACCCGCGCCCGCCGCACTGATCCGAGGTGCCCGGATCGAGCACGGCCAGCTCCTCCGCGCTCTGGCGGGCCGCCGCGCCGGGTCACGACGGGCCGGCCACGGTCACGGCCACCACGGTCAGGTTGGCCAGGCACAGCCGCACGCAGTCGACCGCCACCGGGGAGAGCCGGCCCGCCCGGCGCCACGCCACCGCCGCGGTGACCAGCACGGCCACCGCCAGCGCGGCGCTGAGCACTAGCAGGACCGTGCTCATCACCGCGCCCCCGACCTCGGGGCGGGGTTCGTTAGTCGAAGTCGTAGTCCTCGTCGCCGAAGCCCACTCGCCGGTCATCCGCGTCGCACACGTCGATGCCGACCATGTCCGCGTCGTACACGTCGGTGTCGGGTTCGCCCCGGTCGGTGGTGGCGGGGTCGGTGCCGGGGATGGTGATGATGGCCATGCGCTGTTCCCCTTCGGGTGTCGGGCCGCTCGCGGGCATGATGGCTCACGGCGGTCGGCGGGGCGCGGGACACGCCGGTCATCGCGGTCACCCAGCGGCCGGAGGAGCCCGGCCACGGGCACGGCGTGGCCGGCCGATTGCAGCCACTCGACCAGCGCCCCGACGTGTACACCCGCCCACGTCGGCGTCGTCCCCATCCACCGAGTGGGTCGCGAGGTTTGATCAGCTCGTCGCGACCCATTGCGCGACCCCGTTCGGGAAGGGCGCGGGCGGGGTGAAGTGTTGACCTGCGGTGCCTCGGGTCGAGTGGCGAGCAGCGCCGGGGCCGGGGCCGGGGCCGGGGTCGAGGAGCTGCCATCACATCTGAGGCAGCTCGACATTCGATAGGTCGCGTCAGCGACCCGTCGGAGCACAGCTTCGAGCGACGACAGGGCAGGCAGACTGACGGGGAGGACGGATATGGCGGACGACGACGTGACCGGGGGCGTGCACCGCGTCGTCCCCGACCTGATCAGTGCCTCGCCCGAACAGGCCGCGACCTTCTACACGGGGGTGCTGGGCATGCGGGTGGTGATGGACGCAGCCTGAACCTCATCGGCTCCTGTGCCGACTCCGTGAGCTTCAGCCGCAGAGCTTCCGCGATGTCCGGGTCCACGACACCACCGACCCCGAGGTGGTGATCGCCGAGCTCGAGTTCGACGCGATCGACCATCGCACCGGCCGACCCTTCATCTCCCGGTCCCTCCTCGTCCTCCGCGGCCACGACGGCGAGATCTTGAGCGTGTCAGGGGACGTCAGGCCACGTGAATGCTTACGCGCCAGCGATGCGCCAACAAGCCGCGCATTTACGAGAATCACCCTCAACTGATACACGGTGCTCGCCTGGTCGATCGGTGCACGTCACTGAGTCCCGCGCACAGCGGCCGCTCCCAGGCGTCAGCGTTTCGTTCCACCGATGGTTCCACGCGGAGCGGGCGCACCGGGCTCGACGTCGGGGTCGGGTGGCCCGCAGCGCACGGGTCGTTTCAGCTCATGACGTCGACTACCTGCTTGCCGGGCGCGCGGCCTTCGGCCAGTGCCTGCTGGGCCGCTGGTGCTCCGGCGAGGCCGTCGACCGTTTGGATGTCGACGTCCAGCACGCCGGTGGCGAGGTGTTGGAGGACCTGTGCTAGTGCAGCGGTGACGCGAGTGGGTGCGGTGGCCGCCAGCGCGGCGAGGCTGAAGCCGGCGATGGAAACGTTGGCGGCGAAGAGCTGTCCGAGGGGGGGTAGCGCAGCGAAGGGTGCACCGGTGGCGTTGCCGAACACGACGATGCGGGCGCCCGGCGCGGCCACCTCCATATCGAGACTCAGCAGTGCGGAGCCCTGCGGATCGAGGACCACATCGATGCCGTCTCCGCCGGTGCGCTCTCGGATCCGCTCGGCGAGTCCGGGGCCGCGGACCTCGATCGCGTCGTAGCCGAGGGAGCTGGTCGGGACGGCGCGCGAGGGGCTGCCGGTCGTGCCGAGCACGAGGCCGGCGCCGGACAGACGGGCCAGGCGTGCGACCGCCCGCCCGACTCCGCCCGTGGCGCCGTGGACGAGCACGCGCTCGCCCCCGCGTAGCCGCCCAATGTGCTCGACCAAGAGGGCCGCGGTGACCAGCGCGCCTGGCGCGGCGGCTGCTCGCCGCAGGTCCAGTGCGGCGGGCACGGGGCAGGTCAGGTCGGCGTCGGCGATCGCCACCTCGGCCAGTCCTCCTGTGCCGGTCAGTGCGGCTACCCGGTCGCCGACCCCGACGGCGGTCACCCCCTCACCGACCTCACGTACGTGACCGGCCGCGTCGAGGCCCGGGATGAACGGCCAGGTGTCGACGTATCCCGCGTCCCCGCGCCGCGACATCACGTCCTTGAAGTTCACCCCGGCGTGGGTCACGTCGATGCTCAACTGACCGGGGCCAGGGCTGGGAACGGCGATTTCGTCGATCTTCGTGCGGCTCGTGGACGGGGCCGGGCCGGTGAAGACGAGGGCACGCATCGTCGGACGGGCACGGGGCATGGCTGAGCTCGCTTTCCGTGTGGGCGAGGCAGGCACTGGTCCGGCGAGGTCCGACTACGGCGGGTCTGGGATGATCGAGAGCACGACCTTCCCGGTGGTGCGTGCCGTCTCCACGCGACGGTGCGCCGCAGCCGCTGCGTCGAGGGCGAACACGCTGTCGACCGTCACCGACAGGGCCCCGGATTCGACCAGTCCGGTGAGTGCGAGGAGCCCGGCGCGATCGGGTTCGACGAGGAGCCGGAGGGCCCGGACGCCGTCTTCGGCTGCATGCTGGCATGCCGCGGCGTCCGCGTGCGTCCACACGGGCAGGCGGACGAGCGTGCCCCCCGGTCGGAGTGCGCCGAGGGAGCGGAGGGTGGTGGAGCCGCCGATTGGGTCGAGGACCATGTCGACGGGATCGGTCGACGAGGCGACGTCCACGGCCGTGTAGTCGATCGTCTCGTCGGCGCCAAGGGACCGCAGGAACTCGTGCTTGCCCGCGGTCGCCGTGCCGATGACGTGCGCGCCCCGTGCCTTGGCGATCTGGACGGCGACGTGACCGACCCCGCCCGCTGCTGCATGGACGAGGACCCGTTGACCCGGCTGGACAGCAGCGGTGTCGACCAGGGCCTGCCACGCCGTGAGCCCGACGAGCGGCAACGCCGCCGCTTGGACGTGGTCGAGCCCGGCGGGCTTGGAGGCGAGATGGCGCGCGGGCGACGTCACGTACTCCGCGTACGCACCGGCCGGGTGCGGGAACCGGGGCATCCCGTAGACCGCGTCGCCCGGCTCGTGGACGGTCACCCCCTCGCCGATCTCCTCGACCGTCCCCGACACGTCGAAGCCGAGGACGAACGGGGCCGCGACCCCGATCGCGAACCGTCCTCGTGCGCGCCGTCTTCGTGTCGGTGGGGTTCACGCCGGCGGCGTGCACCCGGACCAGCACCTCGGTAGGACCGGGGACGGGCACGGCCTTGTCAACGAGGTGCAGTACCTCGGGCCCGCCCCCCACGTCCTGGCTGACGGCCCGCATCAGACCGATCCACCGTCAACCGGGGTGACAGGTCCCGGAACCGTGTCGCCGGTGATCCGGCCGACGTAGTGGCCTGCGTCCAGCACGCCGGGATCGTCGTGAGCCGGGAGGACGAACCGGTAGTTGCGGGCACGTTTGATCGCGCCCATCTCCTGGAGCACGGAGGTGGTGAAGTTGTTGCTCAACCCCGGATCGTCCTGGACGAGGAACGCGGGCTGGACCGCCGCGACGAAGCTGTCTCTGGGCGGGTCGTGAAGCGCGGTCTCGACATCGTAGAACAGGTCTCCGCACAGGTACGCGTCCCCCTCTGGTGTGGGCACCACGATTCCCACCGAGCCGGGGGTGTGCCCGCCCGAGAGCAGGCAGGTGATGCCGGGCAGCACCTCGACGGGCCCGGAGTACTCGAGGTCGAGCAGGCGCAACGCGCCTGGGGTGTACAGCCGATCGATGAGGTGATGCAGGTCGTCGCGCGCGTACGCCCGGCCCTGGACCCCGGTGCAGGCGCTGCCGAGCTCGCCGCGGTTGACCACGGCCGGGACGTCCATCGGGACCTTGTCCAGATGGCCGGCATGGTCGCGATGCAGGTGAGTCATGATCACACAGGCCAAATCCGCCGGCGTGACGCCGTGCGCAGCGAGCTGCTCGTGGAAGCCCTCACCGGGCGCGACCGTCCCGCCGGCGCCGAGCACCGACGGGTCGCGGTATCCGGCGTCGACGAGGACCGGCTTTCCCGCGCCGAGGAGCAGGTAGCCCTGCGCCGGGACGTCGATCAGCTGCCCGGGTGACGTCCCGCGGACCCGCATAGACCGATCGATCGTGACCGATCCAAAGTTGAGTCGCTTGATCTGGAAGGTCATCGGTCCGCTCCGGATCGAGCGTCCTTGAGGCGGGCGGCGTAACGGCGCTTCGCATCCGCGACGGCCTGCCGGATTGACCCGGCCGCAAGGCCGACGTAGTTCTGCTCGATCACGCTCAGCACGTGGTCGATGTCGGCGGCGAAGTCGACGCCCAGCAGCAGCTCTGAGAGCCAGCCGCGGACCAGCGCGGTGACCGCGGTCGAGTCCACCTCAACGACGACACCGCTGGCCTGGTCGATGCGCAGGCTCACCGACAGGTACTCGTGGTGGGCGCGCAGCGCAGACCCGGCGGGGACCTTCGCGTAACCGACGACGATCAGGTGTGCGGACGCGTCCATGGCGGCAGTGTGGCACCGCACCGTCTCGAAACATCCGGGTGCGATCACGCTGCCACCGCCGCGGGCACTTGCGGATCCGCCGCGGCCGATCGGCTCCGGATGAGGAGCAGGCACACAGCGCCGAGGACCAGTGCGACGATCATCGCGACCAGTGCCGCGGTGAACGACCCGGTCGTCTGGATCAGCCATCCGATGAGGATGGGTCCGGCGAACCCGCTGATCTGCGTGCCCATGTTGATGAACCCGAGCCACATGCCGACCTCGTGCGGTTCGACCACGTCCATCGGCACGGACCAGAAGGGCCCGAGACCGGCGTAGAGGAAGAAGCCCGACACGGTCAGACACGAGCCCGCGAGGCCGACCGTCGGCGCAAGAGCCGTCAGGCCGATGAACACCGCCGCGGCCAGGTAGGTCACCGCGACGAACCGCCTCCTGAGATGGTTGAAGCGGCGCTGGCACCACCACGCCCCGAGCAGCAGTCCGATCGTGCCGGCGATGTACGGCGAGGTCGCGAACCAGCCGGCGTTGCCGAGGTTCAGGCCGCGGTAGGTGATCAGATAGGTCGGCAACCAGCCCATCAGGCCGTACAGGACGAACCCGAAGAAGAGGAACGCGGCGAACGTCAGCCAGATGTGCGGGACCCACCATCGTCGCGCGGCTGCGGGCCCGGCCTGACCGGGCATCGGCCCCGAAGTGAGGTCTCTGCGGTCCGGGGTGTCGCGCAGCAGCCGGATCGCCAGCACCACGGCGAGCGCTCCAGGTAGGGCGGTCACGTAGAACACCCAGTGCCAGCCCCAGCTCCGGATGATCGGGAACGCGATCTGTGGTGCGAGCGCCGGTCCCAGCGGCAGCGCGCTGAGCATCAGCGCGAGGGGTAGGGAGCGCCGCCCTGCCCCGAACCAGTTCGACATCATGCGCCACAGCGGCGGCGGATGGAATCCTTCGCCTGCACCCATCAGGAATCGCACGGCCAGCAGGGCGACCAGGCTGCTCGCGACGGCGCCGGTCAGCACGCTGAACACGGTCCACGACAGGATCGCGGCCGCGATGAACCGGCGTTGCCCGAACCGGTCCGAGAGCCGGCCGGCCGGCACCTGAACGATGGTGTAGCTCAGGAACAACGCGCCGGACACCAAGCCTGCCACTGACGCCGAGAGCTTCAGGTCGACGGTCATGAACGGGAGGGCCGCGGCGATCGCGACCCGGTCGAAGTACGACAGGAGCAGGGTGAACCAGAGAACGGCGAGGATCACCCATCGGTAGCCGCGCCAAAGCCCGTTCGCAACATTGCGTCGGTCGGGGCTCATGGCGCTGAGCCCGCCTTGCTCTCGGCGACGGTCGGGTCGAACGTCGAGCCGGCTCCGAGGAATTCGCTGACCGGCGACCCGCGGTGCGCGCGCGGCTCACTCGGTTCGAACAGCCCGACCGCGAAGGACTTGATCAACGGGTCATCCTGGAGCCCGGGCGTGTGGACCTCGACCAGCGTGCACGGCCCGTCGGACCGGTTCCACGACCAATGCAACTCGTCGGCCGGGATGCGCAGGAAGTCGCCGACCCCCATCCGGATGGCCCGGTCCACGACGAAAACCCACAGCTCACCGGACTGCAGCCAGTTCAGCTGCTCGCAGTCGTGGCGGTGAGGCTCGGAATGGTACCCGGCCGGGCGAGTCGCGATCATCAGTGACGAGGCGTTCCCGAACACCGCCTTCGTCGTGAACGACGCCGTGCCCATGTCGGCGATCTCTTCGCGGACGGACTCACCCGAGGCGTGAATCGACATGCCATCTCCCACAATGCGCGGGAACCCACGCGGACCGGCAGCGCGAGAGCGATGCCCGTCGAGGGAGAGGATGCGACGCACGTGGCTGTGGGCGAGGCAGCATGCTCGGCACAGTTCACGGTCGCGGTCGCCTGTCGACGTTCAGACTGTAGGCCTGCAGACCTCACACAAGCAAGGTCGCGTTGGCCCGAGACCACCGACGGCGGAGGCGACACCGCGGTCAGCGCACACAGCTCGTCCAGGACCCGGCCCTGCTGCGCCTTTGTCCCGCGCCGGTACCGCACCGCCATCTCCGTCGCCACCGCCGTGCGCTCACCCGCCGCCAGTCCCATCCGGTCCCGGTAGCGCCCCACCCGGTCGCCATCGGCGCGGACACGCCGGTAGCGCGCACACACCTCCGGTGAGCATCCCTCCGTGTGAGGCAACAACGCCGCCACGCGGGCATCCTTGGTGAACGCGCGGTCTGATGATTCCCGGACCGTCCTCGGTACAGTCGCCGACGTTCTGGGGTGCGCCCCACCCATCGCGGAGGCGCTGTGCGCCCCTTGTAGCTCCACCGGTATTCCAACCGGCCCGTGATGATCTGCGGGCGGCCGTGGAGGTCCTCGGTGATCCACAGCACCTCGACGAGGCACCACACCGGTGTGTGAGCGAAGAGCTGGAACCCCGTCAGGTCTCCTGCCAGGTGATCTCGCCGGTGTCGGTGAGGAACGCATCTGCGCTGACCGGTTCGCCGTGTCGGTCTTCGTCGGGCTCCCAGGCGGCGTCGAGGACCAGGCCGTAGCCGTCGTCGGTGAACGTGGCCGGCATGGTGCCGCTCGGTGAGGGCCCGGTTGACGTAGGCCTTGGCCTGCTCGACGCGGACCTCTCCGACGGGCCCGCGATCGAGCGCTCGCCGCACAACGATGCGGCGTGGAACGACGCGTCGATCGCGTGGCTGGTGGGCGCGCAGGGCCCCCTCGTCGAGAGCGTGCCGTCGGCCCGTGTGGGCGCCGCCGACGTCGAGCGGCTCCGCACGATGCGGGAGACATTTGACCGTCTCGACAGCACGTACGGCGGCGGCTACGCCCGGAACGCGCTTATCCAGTACTTGAGCACCGAGCTTGAACCCCGCGTTGACACGTTGACGTCAACAGCGGCCGCCGCGTTCACGCGCGTCTCAGACATGGTGACGACGCCCGTCCGGGGTGTGGTCGACGTGGTGACGCGACCTGTGGTGGACCTTGGATCAGAACCGAAGAGGAATTCGTCGAGTTGCTTCCACTCCGGCGCGGCGACCACCCGCCATCCCGCGTAGCGCAGGACCTCCCAGAGATGATCGGTGCGGGTCTGCGCCCGCTCCCCGTAACCGCGCAGCTCAGCGCCCGCGACACCCAGCCGATCAGCCAACCGGGTCACCACCTCGGGCGGCGCGGAGCTCACGTCGTCGGGCACGAACCCGAGCCACAGCAAGGTGCACAGCTGCACGCCGGCGCCGAGCACGTTGCGCTGGCCGAGGAACTTGCCCAGGAATCCTTCATCGCCGCTGGTCAGCGTGAAGTAGCGGATCAACTCCGCCCGAGTGATCTCCGGGAACCCCCGCAGCCCAGCCAGCTCCTGCTCGGAGAACACGTCCCGCGTGGCCACACCGACCACCCCACCATCCGCCAGCCCGCGATCGACGGCACGCTAGACCCACACCCCGTCCCGGCCGCACCCACCCCGTGACCTGCACGAACCCAGCGAATCGTTGCTTATCCGCTGGAAACTCCCAGTGGGCCTAATCGTGCAGCACATCAGCGCCGGTTGTGGTCCGTTCTGCGTCGAACGCGCGATTTTCGCGGTATACGTCGTAGTCGAGCAGGTATGCCGCGCCGAGCCGCTCGGTCTCGGGGTCCGCGAGCAGGCCGTGCCGGAACAGGCACCGGGCATCGTCGTCAACCTGCAGCAGCAGCCGTTGATCTGAGGCGAGCACGCCCCCGGCGAACCTCGAGTCGAGCGAGACGCCCAGCAACGCGTCGGGCACGAGGCCCTGCCACGCGCTGTGACCGTCGGGCAGCGACACCTGGTTGACGTAGCGCAGCCCAAGGCGCAGCTCCGTTGCAGGGTCGAACACTGCGGTCACTGCGGCGGCGAGTCGCTCGACCAGATTGCGGAACCCGGACCAACCAGCGTACGCTCGCGTCTCCAACGTGACGCTGTCTGGGTTGAGCCGCAAAGACCATGCGCTGCCGGCAGTCTGCAGCAGATGAGCCTGGGTTCGGCTGGTTCACGGCCCCGCCCGGCGTCATCGTCGCTTGTATCAGCGGCGCAGACTGCAGCTGCATCCACCGGCGTCCCGTATGCCGATCCCCTTGCGACGCGCCCGCATGGCTGGAGCAACGGCGATGTAGGTGGGTGAACGGCGTCGAACTAGAAGGTGACGCTCTCGCCGGGGTCGACGCTGCACAGCCGGTCCGCGAGCCCAGCGACCTCGAAAGCGGTTCGTACGTCGGCGGGACTTTCGCTGAAATGCGCCCAGCCACGAACGTGTAGGGGTACGACCCAACGTACTCCGAGTAGCCGCGTGGCCTCGGCAGCGTCCGCGCTGGTGAGCGTGAGTGGGGCACCATCGAAGAGTGACGTGCGGGCGGCGCCCGCGAACAGAAGGGCGATGTCGACCGTTCCGACTCGTTGGGCTATTTCCCGCACATTCTCCAGGGCGGCATTGTCGCCGCTGACGTAGACCGTCGGTAAGCCGTCGCCGCGCAGCACGAACCCGGTGACCTCGCCGGTGAACGGTTCACACCCCACGGGGCCATGGCGCGCAGGTACGGCCATCACCTCGATCCCACCTCCGTCGGGACGGGGCACGACAACGTGGCACCAACTGGCGAGGGCTTGGGCGGTGCCGCCGAGCCTGTCTGCGGCGCTTTGGGTGGTCAGCGTGAGCGGCGCAGCGCCGACGACCTCTCGCCCTGCCGGGTCAAGGTTGTCGGCGTGCTGGTCGTGTGACAGCAGAACGACGTCGATCGGTCCCACCGCCTCAATACCGAACCCTCAAGACCACCGAGACCGCGTTGTCCGAGCTGCTGGCCACGGACCTCTCGCAGCTGATGTCGATGCCCAGGGCGACCACACAGCACGACTGTCCGAAGTGCACCCCGTCGACTATGAGCGCGGCCAGAGCCTCGACGGGGTCAAGCACCCGTTGTCGCTGGTGGAGGGCTCGACGGAAGACCGGAGCAGCCGTTGGCGGTGAGAACGATCTTGATGGCGGAACGACCTCTCCGCCGGGCTTCACCCAGTCCTGTCGCTGGCCCAAGCCGCGAGGTCGGCGGCGGTGGGTTCACGTGGCGCGGGCTCGGGCCAGTGCGCGGTAGACGGTGGAGCGGGCGACGGAGAACGGCTCGGCGAGCTCGGTGCTGGTGTGCTTCCGGACCCGGTGCAGCTCGAGGAGGTGGGCCTCCTGTCGCGAGGTGAGCTTGGGTGCCTTGCCGCGCAGCCGGCCCTTGGCCTTCGCGGCCTTCATCCCCTCCCGGGTGCGCAGCCGCGCGAGGTCGGCCTTCGAATTCGGCGATCATGGCCAGCGCGTTGAACAGCAGCCGCCCGACGGGATCGTGCACCGGCCCTCTACCGACAGCATGACCTCGCCAGCGGTCAGCTCGTCAGCGATGGCGCGGGCGTCGGGCACCGACCGAGCGGGGCGGTCCAGCTTCGTGACGAGCAGGGTGTCGCCGGCCCGGCAGGCCGCCAGCGCCTCGCGCAGCCCGGGACGGTCGCGGTTGGTGCCGGTGAGCCCATGATCAACGTAAATCCGCTCGTGCGCGACGCCGAGCGCAGCGCGCGCGTCACGCTGGACGGTCAGGTCCTGGCCGTCGGTCGAGCAGCGGGCGTAGCCGACCAGCATTCGCCGTGTGGGACACACGCACCCGTGCGACTGAGTATGACACCCGTCATGGACGACCGCCCTCACTGATGGTATGACAGTTGTCATCACGGGTGATGGTCCTCGGAGGAGCGATGTCCCCTGCACCACCGACCGACGATTTTGCGTGGGCGAAGCCGCCAGCGTTGCCGTTCCACGGGGTGGTTCCGGTGCGGATCGATCATGCGGGTCAGGCGCGGCTACCGGCTCTGGGGGAGTTGACTAACCACGTCGGCACGGTCGCTGCGGGTGCCATCTTCAGCCTGGCGGACGTAGCGTCGGGGACGCTGCTGGCGTCGGTGCTCGATGAGGGCCAGCAGGGTGTGGTCGCGTCGGCATCGGTGCGTTTCCGGCGGCTGGCTCGCGGTGAGCTCGTTGCGGTAGCCGTTCTGGGTGATCGACCCGCCGGTGCGGTTCCCGGCGGGGCGCGGCCGCGCTTCGACGTGGCGGTGACCGTCGCCGATGACACCGGCGTGGTCGTTGCGGAGGCCAGTTTCTCGTGGTCGGTGCTGGCGGCGCCGGACTCACCGCACTCCCGACGATGACCCGGCGGGGCCGGAGGCGGGCCGCGCGGGTCGCGGGTCTCTCGTGCACACCACGGCACGGACCTCCCGGCGGATCAAGCCCACTGGTGAACGCGGACCGTACCAGGAACCTCTACTTGGCACTCCGGCGGGAGCTGGCACGGGGCGGGACATCGACGGCATGGCCACCCGCAGGGGTCGACGCAACGAGGAGCAGGTCATGTTTGATCCCGCCAGGAGGCTGGCAACGCCGACCAGCTACTGGCTGTGCCCTGCAGTGATCATGTTGGGCGCGGGCTGGGGCGCGAACCAGTTCAGTGCGTTGTTGGGGCTCTATCGCAGCGAGTTGGGGCTGTCGGTGGCGACCGTGCAAGCCATGTTCGCCGTGTACGCGGTGGGCCTGATCCCGGGGTTGCTACTCGGTGGTCCGGTGGCCGATCGTTGCGGGCGGCGGAGGGTGGTGCTGGTCTTCGCGGGGTTGTCCGCGCTGGCCACCGCGGTGTTGATGGTGGGGTCGGCCTGGTCTGATCTCTTGTTTGTCGGCCGATTCCTGGCCGGGGTGGTGACCGGGGTGTTGCTCAGTGCCGGCACCGCGTGGTTGAAGGAGCTCTCGGGCGCTCCCTATGACCCAAGCGCCTCGGGGAGTGCGGGGGCGCGGCGGGTGACCGTGGCGGTGTCGTTGGGCTTCGGTCTGGGCCCGCTGGCTTCCGGGTTGGTCGCCCAGTGGGCTCCGGACCCGCTGGTGACCGCCTACGTTCCGCATCTTCTGGTGATGCTGCTGGCGATCTCGGCTGCCCGCGCCCCGGAGACCGTGCCCCGCCGTGGCACCTTTCCTGGGCGCACCGACACAGCCGGCGTCAGTCCTGCGGTGGCAGGCAGCAACCGTGGGTGGGCTACGGCGCGGTTCTGGTGGGTCGTTGCCCCGACCGCGTTGTGGGTGTTCGCGGCGCCCACGATCGGGTTTGCGGTGCTGCCGGTTCTCGTCGCCCAGCGGCTGCCCGGCTTCGGCACCGGTTACGCTGGGCTCGTCGCGGGACTCACGATCGGGTGCGGGCTGCTGGTGCAGCCGCTAGGTCGACGGCTGACCGAGCGGAATCCCGTCAGGGGCGCCCTCGCGGGGCTGGCGACGGCGGCGCTCGCGTTGTCCCTGGCCGCGCTTACTGCCCTGACTGTGCAGCCCGGAATCGCGCTGGGCGCGGCGGCGTTGTGCGGCGCGGCGTACGGATTGTGCCTGGTTTCCGGTCTGACCGAAGTGATCCGTCTCGCGGTCCCCGGTGAACTGGCCAGCCTCAGCGCCGCCTACTACGCGCTCACCTACGTCGGGTTCGGCGCCCCGTATTACTTGGCGTTGCTCGGCTCCGTGGCGAGTACTCCGGTCCTGCTCTCCAGTGGTGCCGCGCTGGCGTTGATCACGATGGTGATCGTTTGCGTGGCGGGGAGAAGCGCCCGCCCGGGCCCAGCCGACCGACCCACCTTCGTTTCGGCCCATGACTGCGACCCCCAGCGATGACCGGCCTCCCGTACGGCGGGGAGAGAAGGTCGGATCGAGACCCGAAGCCCTCCCGAACCGTGGTGGTCGATCCCCGGGCCGGGGATGGCACCCCATCTCGCGGACCTCGCCGCCCTGCACTGCCGCCACCGCGAAGGGCCGAACACCCTGCTCACGCGTAATATGACGTTCGTCATGGAAAAGGACCTGGATTCGACGACAGCGTTTGCCCCCGGCCCGCGAGAGCGGATGGTGCACAGCGCGGTGGAGTTGTTGGGCCGTGGCGGGTTGAGCGGGACTGGCCTACGACAGATCATCGAGCATGCTGGTGCCCCCCGCGGATCACTGCAGCACTACTTTCCCCACGGCAAGGACCAGCTGGCCGCCGAGTCCCTGGCGCTAGCCGGTCGCGCCGCCGCGAAGCACCTAGCCCGGCTGCAGGACCGGGGCCAACCGCTGGCCCCCTCTGGGGTGCTGGTGGCAATGGTCGAGAGCTGGCGCCGGCGGTTGCAGGCGAGCGATTATGCGCACGGCTGCCCGGTCGTGGCCGCCGCGGCCGACTCCGCCGCGGCCAGCGAGGTCGTGCGCACCGCGGCGGACTCGGCGTTTCGGACCTGGCAAACCGCGATCGAGGTCGCCCTCGAGCGGGCGGGTGTTCCGGCCGGGCGACGCACCGCTCTCGCCTTGCTGATGCTTAGTGCGCTCGAAGGCGCCATCGCGCTGGCCCGGACCCGCCGTGACATCGAGCCGCTCGAGGTGGTCCTCACCGAACTCGCACCCGTGCTCGACGCCGCCGTCAAATGACGGTCCGAAACCCGCAACGGCAACGGCGGCGCACACAGCGGGTAACCACACCGCACCCAGCCCCGGAGGGCCGCGTCGCGTCGCCGGCCGGAGGACGGGGAGCACCGCCGCGCCAGTCCGGAGAGCGCCCGCCTTTGCAGCGCCGCAAATCCCGACCTCCTCGCCTTATCGCACCGATCTTTCGTGGAAGGCCGTGTAGGTCGAGCTGTCCAAGGTGTTTCGATCACGGAGGTGTGCCGGTGGACGTGTGGAATCGGGTGGAGCAGTTCTGCGACCGGTTTGGGCTGCGGGTGCCGATCCTGCAGGCGCCGATGTCGGGGGCCTGCCCGCCGGCGCTGGCGATCGCGGTGGCCGGGGCCGGCGCCATGGGCGGGGCCGGGGCCGTGCAGGACAGCCCCGAGCACGTGTTGCATTCGGCCACCAACATGCACCGCACCCCGGCCGCGTTCACCGCACCCGCGCGCAGCCTGAGCTCGCTGCGCGCCGAGCACCAGTGGGCCGCCGTCGACCTGTTGAAGATCAGCGCGGAGGGCGCCGAGTTCTCGATCCTCGACGCCGTGCTCACCGCTGCAGAACCGGTGTCGGCGATCTGCGTCGAGTTCGCCCAACCCGTCGCGGTGGCCACCGTCCATGCTGCCGTCGAGCAGCTGCACCGTGCCGGCTACACCGCGGTCGCCCGCAGCGCCTGACCGTTCGGCTGGAAAATGACCTTCGTGCGTCGGTAGTGTGCGATGGCAGGGGCCGCGAGCCACCTGCCGACCCACCCCTGGGGACTTCTCCCGCTGGCCCGGCGGACTCACCGCCACCCGCGACGGCCTGGCCCTGCTGGCCGGGTTCGCCGGCGCGCTGCGCCGCAGCGAGCTCGCCGCCCTCACCATCTGGGCCTCACCTGGCACCCCGCCGACGGCCTGCACCTGCGCATCCGGACCTCGAAGACCGACCAGGACGCCGCCGGCGCCACCGTCGTCCTCCCGTACGGCCGGCACCCCCGGACCTGCCCGCCGTGCGCGGCGCTGCGCTGGCTACGCCTGCTCGACGCCGCCGCGCACGGGCGCCCCGCCCTGATGCGCGCCGTCCTCGAGACCCCGCCCCGGGCTCGGACAACCAGGGCGCGGGCCGGGCCGGGGCGCGCGCCGCCGACCCCTCCGCGGGCCCAAGGCGACCGCGCGGAGCCCGGCCCGCCGGGCGCTGCGGGAGCTCCTCCTCCGACTGCTACTGGACCCGACTTCGGTGGGGTCGCACTCTCGGGCGCTGGCACACGCAGCCAGCGGCAACGTGATCGACGCTTCCTACCTTGGGGTCTGGGCCACGTTCGGGAGCGCTGGGCCATGTCGGTCGGCTCCGCAACCGGGCCCTACCGTATCGTGGGTGTCGTGGTGATCGTCCTCGGAGCCGTCGTGCTCGTGGCCCTGGTCCGCGGGCACCGCGGATGGGCCCGAACTGCGCGCCGCACCGCCGCCGGCGTCATCGTCGTTCTCAGCGTAGGCGGAGCGCTCGTCGCGTGCCAGTCCACGGGCACCCCGTCGGGTGGCACGGCGTCCTCCCCGCAGGCGACGGCGCCGACGACGGTCGCGCCCGCGCAGGCCCCGCCCGCCTCGGTCACCCCCGCGGCGCCCCCTCCGGGCGCGGCCGCGGCGGCCGTGTGGGACGCCCTGGCGCAGTGCGAGGCCGGCGGCGACTGGGCCATCGACACCGGCAACGGTCTTTACGGCGGGATGCAGCTGGGTGCGGACACCTGGTTGCAGAACGGCGGGGGCGTGTTCGCTCCGCTCCCCAACGGCGCCACCCGCGAGCAGCAGATCGTCGTCGCCGAGAGAGTGCGGGCCACCCAGGGGTTCGCCCCGTGGGGCTCGTGCGCGGCCAAGCTCGGCCTGCAGTGACCCGGGTCGTCCGGGCCAGGGCCCGTCCCCGGCGCAGTCCGAAGCGCACCGCATTGCCGGTGATCAGGCCGGTGGTGGTGAGGACAGGTCCGTTCCACTGCGACGGTTGACCCCGCCGGGTCCCGACGCTCGAATCTCACCATCAACACCCCTCCACCCGAGCGCCGCGGTGACCAGCGTCGGGGCGCGTCGCCCGGCACCGTGCCCCGCACCGTGCTGGTGGTGGCGCCCGGTGGCACGGCGACCCTCCCGCTGCTTGGCCCACCGTGCTCGCCCTGTTCGACCAACTCGTGGCGCTCATCCGCGACCGCCAACTCGAACCGGTCACCCTGGACGAAATGTTCGGTACCCACCAGCGGTCCCGGGACCTGCCCCCCGGTACTCGGGGCCAGGCATTGCGCATGCTGGCCAGCCGGTGGGGGTGCGCACCGCGAGTGCCTGCTCGCCGGCGGTCAGGACCTCGGGGCGCAGCAGCGCGGCGCGGACCTGGTCGAAGACGAATGTGTCGAGGGCGTCGGAGCGGATGTTGCATTCGGTGCAGCGCCGATCGGTGCCGCCGGCCTTGATCGGGTCGTGGTTGCGGCAGTAGTAGGGGTGTTGGTGATGGACGTGTCACCAGGGGCCATCTGCCCGTTGAGGTCCTGGTCAGTGGGCTCACGACTCGGTCGTCTTTCGGGGGCAGTGGCCGCGGATCAGCCGTGGAGCGCCAGACGCGAGGCCATGTTCAGGCGCACTTCGCCGTAGGGCTGGAGGTGGGTCCAGAACAGCGGGGTGAGCCCGCGCCGGTCGGTGTCGGTCAGCGATGCGGCCCAAGTCCGTTCCGCGAGGACGTCCTGCAGCATCAGGGTGTTCACGAAGACGAGCGCGGCTTGGAGGACCCGCAGGCAGGCGATGGAAGTTCTTGTTCGTCGCGGTGGTTGGTAGGCAGTCCCGGTCCGGATCGCCGTCGCGTACTTGATCATCTGGTCGTACTGGTCGGCGATGAGGTCCCAGCGGATGGGGCGGGTCATCGCGGGCGCCAGGGCGGGCTGGCGGTCGGTCTCGGCGGCGGCCGCCCGGTAGAGCGTGATCCTGTTGATCTGCTTGATGCGGGGTAGCAAGTCGAACCCGGATCTCGGACCTTATGTGGACAGATCAAGATCATCCTCCGGTGCGTCGGCCGGGCTGTCGAGGGGCTGGCCGAGGTCGGCCAGGAGCTTCTCGATGCGTTCGCTGGTGCAGCGGTGGCGTTCGACCTCGCGGTCCCAGCCTCGTTCGACGGCGTC
>JAABUP010005696.1_pt1 | contig 18625 bp, 15 predicted proteins | sample 5559201 | NCBI WGS metagenome assembly JAABUP01 (sample SAMN10711887, study PRJNA513373) | rock metagenome | isolation source: Antarctica rocks | place: Antarctica
CGCAAGGCGGAGTATGCGGCGTTTGCGAAGGGCGGGGGCGGGATGTTGAGTTCGCCGGCGAAAGAAGCCAGGAAGATGGAGATTGCGGAGATGAGGGAGAAGAAGGGCAAGCCGGAGTTGAAGAGGGAGATTTTGGAGAAGATTGGGGAGGTCATGAAGGGGAAGGGGGTGGTGATGACGGGGGAGAGGGAGAGGGAGGTGGAGAGGAATTTGAAGGGGGAGGAGGCTTTGAGCGCGAGTACGAGGGAGACGGAGACGGAGACGGAGGGATCGCAGTGGGTAGATGAGGAGATCGAGGATGATGAGGAGGCGGGGGAGCAGGGATTAGAGGGCGCGACGGGAAAATTGCCCGTCAACGACGCTACCATCGAGAATGAAGGCCAGCAGCAAGAGCTCGGGGATGATCGTCGTCCATAATGTAATGTATACAAACCAGCCAACCCCCAAACCTCATCGCAATCCACACATCCCCTCCCTCTCCTCTCCTCTCCAGCCCCAACCCAACGCATCACCTCTAACAACCCCCACCCCACAGCAACACGATACCAGAATGCGAAAATCCCACCCCCAACATCCCCATCGCCCTCCCGCAATCCACCTCAGTCCACCAAAAAAAAACCCCCCCAACGCTCCACCATCCCCTCCCAGTCCACACACCCCTCCCAACCCCATCAAAACCGCCACCATGACTGAAAAGCACCCTCCCACACAACGCACACACGAGCCGCGCCCAGGTAGAAAAAAAGTAAAGGAAAAGTAAAGGAAAAAGAAAAGAAAAAGAAACAGAAAAGAAAAGAAAACCGAAAAGAAAAAACGAAAGCACACTTCCAGCGAACCCTCACCCCAAATCGAAATCAAAAATCAAAAATCGAACCCCAATCAACCAACCCGCCCATCCCATTTCCCACCGAGTACATACACACATCCAGCCCCCCAACCCCGCCTCAGAAATCGCATCCCGCCAAAACCCGACCGACCGACCAGACACGAACGAACGGCACCCCATCTCCGCCACCGGTACCGCATCCAATCCGCCCGAAAACCCCTCCCTCTCTTCTCTTCGCCGTCGACATCCTCCCACCGACAGACAGACATTCCAGATCGGTCGGGGGAAAGGAGAAGAGAAGAGGAGGAGTGAGCGTTCGGTCGTGTCGAGCTTATTTCCCGACGGTGGGATGCGCGCCGTCTGCGGGTCGGTCGGTCGGGTGACTGGTTTCGTGGCGATTTTGATGTTTTGCCGAGGGGGTGGGGGGTGGGGATGCGAGGTGTGGTTGATGAGGAGGAAAGAATCGTGTTTCATCGAGTCGGAGTGCGGGCGTGTTAGATGCAGGCCGTGCGCTACCTGTGACGTTTTCAGTGTTCGGCTAGATTAAGTTTGAATCACTCGACGTTGTTTGAGCGTGCGTTGGGCAGTCATGGATGGTGGATAGGGTATCATGTTTCATTCTCTGTCAAGATCAACCTAGCCATGTATGCATCAGCTAAAGTGAGCCCCAACAAGTGCCCCTTCTCCCAGCTCTCGCAAGCTTAAGCTCAAGCTCAAATTGCACTTTGCTCTTCTCTCCTCGCTTCCAAGCCAGCGCAGCCAGCCACCTATACACCCTCACCCCACCCCTCCCACGCAAGAAAATCGCCTTGCGGCATTCCCACCACCACCATCGTGACCACCAGCTCTGCAGCTCCCATCTAACCTTCTAATACCATCTATTCCCCAACCAGTCCGGTCGTAAATATTAAAAAAAGGGGGTATCAATGTGCTGGCCCGATTGCCGTGAGTCTTTTCTCGCACCCAAGCCAATTAGTGGTGAGACATGTGGCAGACAAAGGAAACTCGTAAATGGTAAGGGAGTGTCGTTTAATGAATGTTGTAGGGGGGTGACCGTCAAATCTAATAATTCCGCAATCACCTCACGTAAGTCGTAATGGTCGTAATGTCGTCCGGATATGATACAAGCGCAGGCATCGAAGCATTGATGAGTTGTCAGTGGCCAGAGGAATGTCTCCTCCCGAGGGTGCCTGCGCTGGCAGGCCACACGCCCTGCACCCATTTGAAGAAGCCCAGCTTCCTCTTGCGCCGGTGTGGCTCTTGTGGCGCGACGACTTCCATCGGCCCCACGATACCTTCGTCACCGAGGGCGGGGAACTTGCCTTCGCCAAGGGTGGGGAATGTACGAGCGCTCTGTAGCATGCCGTTTGGCACATCCGATGGTTGCGTCTTGACCAGGGGCGCTGGCTTCTCGGAAGCGGCGTCGGCATGATGTTGAGGAACACTTGTGGCTGCTCCAGTACCGTGGCTAAGCTGTGGGATGCGCGAGAATGAGAGTTCCACGTTGCGCTTCCACGTGACGTCGATCTCGGCCCACTTTTCTTCGGTCAAGCGATAGATTTTAGATGTGGCGCCATCGTTCTCCCCCGTACGCACGAGGTGGTCCACATAATTCGATCGCGCCGTCTCCCAGTCGGCGCGCAACTGCTTACAAGCCGTGAGCGTCGTGTCTTTTGCGATGTACGGTTCCGGGTTAATGGTGAAATTTGAATGACCAAGCTGATCGGCCCACTTGTCGTCTGGGTCGGATATCAGCATTGGTGGGATCTCGGCGGTAGGTGAGATGGGCCCTAGGCCACGTTGACGATGGAAAGACGATATCGAAGGCTTGGATGATAGTGGGGGTGATGGCAGACCGGTGATTCTAGGCGTCGGTAGAGGACTATTGAAGACCGAAGGCGCGTCAGGGTCGGCGACACTGGGCGACTGTAACGGCGACTGGTAGGGTATTTCCCTGATGTCGGATGGTAACTCGGTCATGATAGGAGGAAGGAGGGGAGTGGTCGGTTTCGCTTGACGGTCGACTACCTCATCCTCTTCTTCAATCTGAGCAACGTTGCCCTTGTCGATGTTGCTTAACGCAAGGTAGGCTTCCTCGAAGCGGTCATCGGCAACACTTCGTCGTGGAGTTGGTGGGAGCTGTGGCCCTCTCGACTCCCCCATCTCCACAGTGGATCCAGCCAAGGAGGGTGCGCGGGTGGAGTTGACGCGCGACATGCTGGGCTCCTGCGACCGATCAGGCATGGCAATGGTAGGTGACGCCTTTCTTGATTTGAACCTGCGAGACAGCGAGCGCGTGAATGAAGGCATACGTGAGCCCAGGCGCGAAGTCAGGCCATCCATGGGGCTCAAAGGTACATCTTCGGCGCGTCGTCTCTTAGCGCAAGGGTTTGGCGCAAATTCGGTAGCCACTGGCTCGTCTGTGAGGTCGTATGCAGTGGAGAATTCCAGGCCAGTCGGTTCGTAGAGCCCCCAGTCGGCGTTGGACGTGGTCGAGGGAACCTCTTCTAATTAAGTGTAAGCATTGAACACGCAATCTGGACGTCTCATTGTATTTACCTTCATATGAGCGACGTTCTTCAAAGGCATTGAGCATTTCATGGTCCTCATCCTTATCCTGCGGCTCCTCCCGGACATCAGTCAGCGGTCGTTTGGCAGAGAATCCATCAGTTGATTCGCGCATGGTGGGTGAAGACGCGAGGGACGAGGTGGAGCTGGACAGCCTGGAGTGGCCACACGTTGAGAAGGTGGGCGTCGCCGGCGTGGTCGCGTCGGATTGGGTCGAGGAACGAGAGAGCTGGTGAGCGTGCCTTGCGGAAGTGGGTGACCTCATGTCGCCCTCTCCTCTCTTCCGCGCCTCGACGAGTCCGGGGAGGATGAAGGTCTTGAGCTCGCTTCCGCGCATGATGGGCGTGGGTTGGGGAGGATGAGAGGTCTTCGGGTCCTTATGAGATTGGCGACATGGTGTGAAGAGAGCGAGGCTGTGTTAGGATTCTTCTGGGAGACAGAGACCGTGTTGGCTGTCGCGGGGTGAAGTCACCGAACGCTCTAGTCTTGCCGAAATGAATGAAAACAATTCTGAGTTCTGAATTGGCAAAGCTGCGGTGAGCTGTTGTCTGGTACTTGGTACTTGTCAGCGACGCTGCCCTGATTTGCTGCCGCCTCGGATCGCGAGAACGCGTGAATACGGGGTCGACGAGGACGAAGAGATCTGAGACTCACTAGAAGACGAAGTCCCAACGGAGGGATGCTATTTGAAATGGCCTTTGCGACAGTGATTCCCAATTGGGAGAGAACCAGACCCCGATGAGTCGGGTGGTGATGAGGAGTACACGTCGGCAAGGTAAATAAAGATCCACGACAGAGAGACAGCCAGAGGGGTAGGGACAGGTGGAAGGATGAAGTGTCACGGCCTGATGCGCTTGAAGTGGCGGACCTTTTTCCTTTTTGTTTGCTCTGCTCGGATTTTGCTGGCAGTATTGTGGCACTGACGTGTGAAAAATCGGAAAAATGGAAAAATGGACAAATCTAGAGCAGAGCCGTTAGTACTGTCTTTCTCTTCTTCCTTTTTCCCTCTCGTCACTTCTCACTTCGTCTTCCTTACAACTTTAACCTTCACCCCAAAAACGGTCGGCCAGGGATTCCCACGCAGCCGGCACCTCAACTTCCAAGTGCCAGGCACCGATGCCACTTCCCTGCCCTCCACGGCCCGGGGGACTCTGCACATCCTATTGGCCAGACCGGGATCCGAGACCCACTTTTGCTGGCTAGCGTCTACCCTAGCAGAGCCTGGCGTAGGTGGCTGAGCAGGGGTGAGGGCAGCACCAGGCGTGGTTGCACCCCCGGCCCCTGTTCCTGTTCCTGATTCCTCCCTTCGCCCCATCTCACCATCTCATGCCGTCAGATTCCCCGTTCGCACCGGGTGGACATCTGTGGATTCCTGCCGTCACACCTGCGATGAAAAGAGAAACAGAGTTCAGCGACGTCCAAACCCAAATCCGGGATGAGAAGGAGGAAACCGTGGGTCATACGAAAATCGCATTATTGGCAGGAGCGAAAAGGGAAACCCCGGGCCCGAATGCAGCGCACCTCGGCCAGATGCGCTCCACGTAGAGGAGGGCAATGTCTCGTACTTACCACTCACCACTCACCACCTGTCATCGCGCCTGGGGCCTGGTGATTGGTTTCATATCCTCCGTAGGGCAGACGCTGACACCTCAGCCGAGGCGATGGAAGGGGAAGTCGTTGCTGCATCACGACGCAGCGCCTCTGCGCAAGGCGCGTCCTCCGCCTCTGGCAGCCATCCTGCGAGCAAGGCCGTCGCTCCGCGCCTCTGGAGACGAGGGCGATCCCCTGTGTGTATGCCGGCGCCATCAGCCTTGATCACAGATCAGCCCATCCTTCCATGCAGCCGACTTGTCGCCAGGGGGCCCTCCTGGGCGGATCAGACCCAGGAGAAGGAGCCAGAAGGAGCCAGAGAGACCCTTTCATCGGCTCCATCGCTGGGCCCCGCGGTGGGCAAGTCCAAGCGAGAGGGCCTTTTCGGCAAGCCCCAGCCACTGCAGGTCCCTTCGTGCGCCTCGACCCAGACCGTCTTTCCTTCCTCAGGGCCTAAGGAACGTTGCTCTAGAACGGAACCATGGAGCCTTCAGTCGGTCAGCACGAAATTCATAAGCTCGCTTCTGCCACGAGCATCCTTCGTCCTTCCAACGCTGGTGCGGACGTTGCATTTTGCAGCGATGGCTTAGCGTTCCAATCGATGTCCGCGTAGAATAGTGTAGCATTTTTGACGTCTGCAAGGTCACGATAAAAACCGTGGTGGAAAAAGTATATCTTCGTAGTCAAAGCGCCTCTCCGCGAGAAAGTGTGAGCATGAACTAAGAAAATTGTCGCAATGGAACGAAGTTCGATGGTAGTGGTGAGCCAGCTAAGCCTGTTACCTATCTGCTCCGTCGCGATGAATTTTGTCGTACGAGCCGAGCTTCGTCACTTTGACTTCGACATCTCATCTTCCTTTGTGACCGAAATTTCTCCGGCCGTAAGACGGCGGGTCCGCAATCCTTCTGCTGAGGATTGACTTCGCGAAAACCCGTTGAACACTGCGGGAACGAGATTCGGAAGCTGGGGTCATCCTTTGACCCTTTTGGTCCCTCCCGGGCACTTTATCCAGTCACTCTGTCGACAGAGCGATGATGAAAAATCCAGCTGCGAGGATTGGGGGCCATGGGGCAGACCTGAGCGTACAACTTTAGATCCAGTATTGACTCCATACTCGACGCTGCTCGTCGTCACCTTGGAACTAAAGCAGGATCCTTGTGAGCCAGCTGTACCGCATATCAGAGGGAGCTGCAACAATACCTGGAACTCGACTGTCACGATGTCCTGGAAGCCTTCTTTGACTTTTGGCTCCTTGAATCTAGATGCAAACCCCGCAAACGCGGAATGAGGCAGTATTGATCTATTTTCGGGATTGAATCGTTCATCCGTAAGGGCCCGAACCGTATCGTTGTGTTCGCAGAGCTTGGTTGGTGCTGTGAAGTGTACGCAGCGGATCGGGATGCTGAGCTTCTGAGCCAATTGAACCCAGACTGCCCTGGTCTCTGGATCCGCGTTCGTGTTGTCTAAGTTGGCATTCGATCAGCTCGAAATTTGGCATCTATGTGGGACACGTCATAAGGTCATAAGCATACCGACAGCTACAGACTTCTTGTCAGATAGATGGGTCGATGCGACTTTCAGACACTTTTCGCGCTATAGCCCCTCAAAGTAAGCATGCTGATCAGGCACGAGCAAGTGACACTTACGGTCTTTAAGATGTCTTGATTGACCCGTTCGTAACCCAGAGGCTTCAGCTTGGTCCAGTAAAAGGTTGATTTGCCAGAACCCGGGCTGCCACACATAATGACAATGTCCCGTGGGTTCTTCTTGTCGATGACTATCGGAGCTGAAGACAATCCGGTCAGTAGGTATACTGCAACGCATTGCTTCGCTGTCGGCATCTTACTTGTGTCTGTTGAGGTGCTTAATATTGCGTTCAGAAAATCTTTCGGCTCGAGTGTTCTCGTAAATGGCAACGGCTGCTCGTTGAGGAAGTACTCCTCTGGTGTCTTGAAGTCAATTTGTACATTTGTAGCGAAATCTCTAATGCACCCTCAGCAGGGTCGCTTGTGCAAGTGTGATAAAGATCACCTGTCCGAGCACGAATGGTCTGCCTTCCCGTTAGTCCTTGCTGGTCGACCTCCAGCATCACCAACAAAGAACGAAGATGTCAAGTCGGGCCCTTCGCCTTCATCGAGGTCGAGGTCTTCGAGTAGTTCCGCCCACATGCCATTCCTAGGCTTTCTGTACCGGTCTCGAGCAGTGGCGGCTAGGAGAGTGACTGGGAAGTCAAAGTTGCTGAAGACAGCAGTCACCTTAGCCTTGAATGTCGCAAGACTTCTCTGGTCGCTTTTCGCTGTCTTGGGGTTGCTTTTGAGGCTGACGCTACCTTGATTGGTGAAAATGACCACGGCGTAGCTGAGGTTTCTTGTGATTAGTGGTCTGATGCAGAGGAAAGGCTGTAGATGAGATAGAGGCTCAAATCCGGAGAACATACCCATCGGCGTATAGCTTCTTCACTTGACCTGGGACGCTCAAATCCCACCATTGCCAGTCCGTAGCATCTTTGGCGAACACATTGCCAGATGAAGTCCGGATGAGCGTGGAATCCTAGCCAGAGAAATCGGTAAGCCTAGATACGTCCACAAGCCAGTAAAGTAGACATAGACTACGTACAAGATCGAATGCTGCAATCTTTCGTCTCTTCGCGGCCGGAACTTTAGCTTTGCTGGTTGTGTCTGGCTCGTATCTGGCGAAGAGTAGACTCTCGTTCACGATTCGCCAGCTGATTCTTTCGGGCTCCTTCTTCGAGGAAGGTGTGAAGAAGCTAGCTACAGCTTTTTCTGATCATCAATTCGTTAGCCGTAGACCTTGAGCGTGCGTCCCCAGTACATACTCGTAGTCGACGACTCGACCTTACGTTTCTTTGTTGGCGGGGGAGACAAAGACGCTACCCTATCGTCTACATCGATTCTGGAATTGATTGCCATGTCAGCTGACTGGGTCGAGATGGGGCAAATCGCCACGCCAGGAAAGATTTATCGACTTCAGCTTGAGATCTTGAGGTGTGCTTGCTAGCCGGAAAGTGGGTGGCAGTTTCTCCGTCAAAGGCCTTTCTTTACAAGCAACACTATTCAAATCAATTAACACAAAAATGACCTCCACGCTAGATTCAGTGTATTCCGATGACTATGTAATCGAGCATGCTACTTTGCATTCTGGCCAAAGTCTGTAATTTAATGCGGATGCAATTTTCTTCAGAGCATTGTGTTAGACAGCTTTTACTGATCTTTGCCACCTGATGATATGTCCTGACCTTCTCCAGCAAGTATTCTAGGTATGATATAGAGTAGAGGGCTCATGGAGGGAACCCCGTATCTCTATTGTCCCAGCCCGCAAGAAAAGAAACGTTTGCGCTCGTAAGGAACATGATTGTTCCAACCATGCTTGGGTATCATTGCCTCAACAGCCTGCAGAAGGCGCCACTAATTAGGTCGCCGAATTATCATCCAACACCATAGAGCTCATCGTTTCTCCACCCCCATGACTCCGTTTAATCCGCTGCCTTGCCCCTTAAAATCTTGATGTACGATCGAGAAGGATCCGGGTTCTCTAATCGTCGTGTTTCTTGTTAGTAGAACCCTCATCATCGTCCTCAGCGTCGATGTCCTCTTCATTGACACAACCCGAATTCCTTCTACTAACTCGGTCCGGTGCTGGCACTTCCCTGGGACTGGGTAGCGAACTGTCGGCATTCGCCAATCCGCCAATGCTCCTCGTAATGCTGTCATTCCTGCCATGACCGATAAGCCCACTCCTGACGCTGCCGCCATCTCCTGCAGCATTGCTTGGCTTTCCCGCGTAGTAGCTATTGCGCTCGCTTGGCAGCGCAGGAGCGATACCAGAAGAAGAGTATACGCTCGCCCTTTCTGTGTTGGGAAGACCAACGCTGACTTGGCGTCCTTGGTGATGGCCTGAAATACTCGCTTGGTCGTTGTGGCTTGAGCTCAATACGCTCAAAGGCAAAGATTCCCTGCTACCGCCAAATATTGACGAGGGGGCAAGCGCACGGACAGACGCATTAGTGTCTAGCGAGTTTCGTCGTCGACGTTTTGAAGATGAAGCCAGGGTCATAATGGATGCATTATCTGTGAGTCGGTCATTGGCCGTTGCGGTATTGTATGTCGCCGGGTGGCCACCGCTGGAGTGGCCGGCCAAATGCGAAGGTATAGCAGACGCAGGAGGCGATGATGGAAATTGGTGCGAGAATTGTACATTGGAGTTTTGATGGTTGGGATTCGCTTGCGGGACGGCCAATGCGGACTGCTGCCCCTGGGTATTATTTCCGCCCAGGAGGTTGGAGGGTGCCGTAGATTGCATTGTGGTCAATGTAGTCGTGAGCGATCTCACAGATGGAGCTGGCGAAGAGAAAGTACTTCCTTCGCCGCCACCGACACCTCTTGAGCTTACAGCTCCACCAAGAGTTGCAGTAGTCGCAGCCTTTGAATGGGCTGCATCAGACACAGTGTCTGGGTTGGTTGATACCGTAGGTGCGATAGACTTATTACCTATCGTAGGCGCAGCTTGGTCATCGCTCGAGACTGGTATTGATGTTCTGCTATGTGAAGGGGAGTTGCAGCTGATGCTTCTTCCAGACGGAGGTGTGTAGAATGAGAGGTGCCCGTTACCACTGTGAGGTATCGAGGCATCGAGATTGGTTTTGCCCGAGACAGGATAAGGATTGTTTTTGACCACGTTGCCCTTCTTGTTCTTCGAGTAAGACTGTTGCTGTTGTCGTTTATTCGCGCTGTTGGGGCCAGATTCGGCATTAGGATGCTTCAAGCTCGCAAGGCGTTTCACCCAATTTGTGAATGGCCTTCTACGGGAGTGCCGGTCTTCTAAGGCACTCAGCATCTATAGTCGTACTCATATAGATATCACTGGGAAACATACCCTGCGGCCTTGGGACTGCTTCGGCCGTCGCCATTCTTTGTACAAGCAACGGGATCGACAGACTTGGGCCTCAATCAGAAGGGCTTGAAGACGATAGGCGATACCCTGGATGAGCTGTTGAAAGCCTGAAGAAAGTCGGAAGGGTGAGCGAATGTGGGGAAGTGTTGGCCAGCTTCGCTGATGCTACATGGCCAGCTTAGTTAGGGCTGAATATCAGCCCTATATCGTAGTCGGTCAACTCAGAAGCATCAACAGCATCTTCTCATTGATTAGATCTGTCGATTTGACACTTTCTAGTTCTCACATGATAACGTACCTGGCATTGGCAGTACAAGACTCGCCCAAGATCCCCGCTGTTCCATGGGTTTGGAGTCGACCTGACTACAACACTGCTCCAGATGCTCCTACCGGCTCCTGGAGCTTTCCTGATGGAGAAGTGGCGTCCACCTTGAGCTGGCCTCAGGACTGCTCTTTGAACCCTCAAACTGTCAAGAGGAACTTCTGCTCTTGGATATCCCTTTGAGCAGGCAAAGGGCATGGGAGATCATCCACATGCAATTCTACCTCTTCCTCCCCAGGTCGCCGCCCAGATCAAATCATCTACTGCTGTACCTTCACTTGCAAGTGTTGCTCTCGGCTTGATAGCCAACTCGCTGGATGCAGAGGCTCGGAATGTTACCATTAATGTCGATCACAGCCGAGGTTCTGTTTCAGTAGAAGATGATGGGATAGGGATATCCCCAAAAGAATTTGGCGATAGCGGAGGTCTGGGACGGCAGTACTGTGAGGACTACTGTCCTGGGCTTGAAATACCTAAGCGTAACTGATAGCGCCTAGACACATCTAAATACAACATTTCAAGCGCTACCATTGGGAGGAATGGAACATTTTTGGCCTCTGTCGCTGCTTTATCGATTCTAACGATCATATCTCATCATCGTAATCACGTCCAACATGCCTCGCTGATTTTGCATCACTCGAGACCGGCTGCAAGGCTGATCCCAGCACCGCCTCAACAGCACCTCTCAAACCGTGAGCATGGTACGCGGGTCAACGTCCAAGATATCTTTGGCAGCATGCCAGTCAGGGTCAAACGGCGAGCTCTTGAAAGCGTGAATGGGGAAAGCGAAAAGCAGCTTGAGGTTTTGAAGAGGCATGTTCTCGGACTTCTCCTAGCCTGGCATCAACCCGTCTCGATTTCCTTGAGGACTCCCGAGAATAAGAAGGGATTATACATACGGTGTAAGGATACGAGGACAAGCGAAGGTGAGGGAGAGAATTCGTCCAAGAATCTCGACCTCCCCTTGGTTTGCAGAATTCTGTCTCAAGCTGGATGTATTGAGCCCTCCGACTGGGCTGATTGGATTAAAACTTCTGCTCGGACGCCTTTCATCACAATCAGAGGGGCAATATCTTTACAGCCAGCACCTTCGAAACAAGTACAGTTTATCTCTCTGGGACTTCGCCCGTTGAGTGCAGAGAAGGACGGGAATGTACTCTACGACGAAGTCAACCGGCTATTCTCTTTCTCAAGCTTTGGTAATCAAGAAGAAATTCTGGATACCGAAGGAAGCGCGAATACAAGGAGAGACAAAGATCGGCGTTTCAAGCAGGCCGGATTTACCACTAAGCAGCTCAAGGGTGGAGGGAAAGGGGTGGACAGGTGGCCAATGTTCTACATCCGAATCGAAATGCATAATGCCGACCGTGTTCATGTAGAAGACGTCGAGAAGTTAGGAGAGGGGACTTTGACCGGCCTACTAAAAGTGTTGGACGCCATGATCACGGGATTCTTGGATGAAAACCATTTTAGGCCACGGGCCAGGGCCAGGAAGAGAGAGCCTGAATTATCCAGGCCGAAAGAAGCTGCAGCGAGAAGTTTAGGATCAGATTTCACCTCAAACACCCCAGATAAGACAAGTACCAAATATCAGGATGACACCTTTGGTGCCTGGGGCCGCATCAAGAGTGGTGTCCATGTAAAGTCATCGGCCGTATCGCCAACTCCCAGCTCAGTCGTACCTCAATCCGCAAAGCCAACAAGCAGCATAGAAGGACCAACAAGTCTACGTATCGAGCCGAGCGTATCTTCTCAGCCTTCTGAGACCATTGATGCCAGTAATCCTAAATCTAATTCAATCCTCGATGAGCAGACTGTGGACTGGATCAACCCAATTTCTGGGGCTAGGGTCCTCATCAACGCTCGGACAGGACTGGTAATTGCTCCTCAGATTACTAGAAGACCGACAAGTGCGCCCTCGCATCTCAGGTCGTCAGCTTCGCCGTTCACCACCATCCACAATGACGCTATACCTGAGAAAAGGCTCACTCGAACAGCCCCTTCATCGCACGACGGCTTCAAAACAACGCCCTCGTCTAGTGATGTTCTTAGGACATGGGAGAACCCCGTGTTCGGTATTACAGAGGAGGCCATCCCCCAAGTCTCTCTCGACGGCCCTTCCCTCGAATCTTCCGACATACTCCACGGTCGGCGTCACTGCTGTTCAGACGCGGAGGTCCAGAAAGCCTTCACGCAATCATCGTCGTCGTTCTCCGCCAAACTCACCAGACAAGGCTTGAAAGATGCGACCGTGATTTCTCAAGTGGACCGGAAATTCATCCTCGTCAGTATGCCAGACAAGTCGAGCGTTGTCGAAACTCATGCAGAGAGACCACGGCAGCTTCTTGTTCTAGTAGATCAGCACGCAGCAGACGAACGTATCCGAGTGGAAGCTCTCCTTGCAGAACTAATCTCCCCCCCAACTCCCCTCGCAAAGCCCATCACCTTCGAGATCTCTCTTCGCGAGCAGGGAATCCTGACCCGCCACATCCCCTACTTCGCCTCCTGGGGGATCATCTACACCATCACACCGCTTCCCAGCTCCCCCAAATGCAGACTCACCGTCAAAGCACTACCAACCCCCATCGCCGAACGCTGCAGGGTAGAACCCAAACTCCTCATCGAACTTCTCAGAGGCGAAGCCTGGAAAAGGGAAGACCGCGGCCTGAGCTCCAAACCAGCAACAGTCCCCTCCACGCCATCCCAACCCCCAGATCCCAACACAACCACCAACCCCTGGCTCCCCCGCCTCAGCACCATCCCCCAGTCCCTCCTCGACATGCTGAACTCCCGCGCCTGTCGAAGCGCTATCATGTTTAATGATGTGCTCGACGTGGCTGAATGCACAACGCTAATACGGAGGTTGGGGGAGTGTGTGTTTCCGTTTCAGTGCGCGCATGGGAGACCGAGTATGGTGCCGGTTGTTGATGTTGGGGGGGAGGGGGGCGATGGGAGGTGTGATGGGGGTGAGGGGGTGGAAGGGGGGAGTTTTGGGGAGGCGTGGAGGGGGTGGAGAGGGAGGGCAGAGGGGTGAGATGTAGGGAAGGGGAAACTTCTGCATAGTTGTAGTTGGTAGATTCAATGTTATGGATATATGACCGATTGAATCATGCACGTGGCCGTTGGAAATATAGGTAGTGAAATGGAAAGGACGTTGACTTTCACTGGAAATAAGAGAACTACAGATCCAACACCTCTCAAGACGTAGCGGATTTCCACGATGAAACTAATCCAGATCTCCACATCCAAGCCTCCATCGAGCGTTCAACCCATCTCTAGTATCGGAACATCAAAGCTCAAACCCCACGATCCACCGACACGTTCCCAGAACCCTCCGTCACAAAGTCATCCGCACCCATCTGTCTTATACAAGTCTCTTAGCATCTCATTGTCGATTGACGAGAAAGCTGATATTAGGAGACGGGCGGGCGTTGAGATGGTGTTTGTTGAGGAAGACTTCAGACTTGGGCGGTCGCAATTCGGTGGGAATGTTTGGGGAGAAGAGATGCGAGGTGATTTTCGGTTGGTAGTGTTAGGCTGCTGGGATGGGAAAGGGGTTTTTTTGCTCGTGCTGGAGTCCGAAGGGATGGGCGCTGGTTGAGATGGAGAAGTGGCCGCTGCTGTACTAGGTGTGCTTGCATAGTTGAATGAAGTTATGGCCGTGTATGCGTTTGGTGTAATGTATTTCAATCACACTCGTCCGTAGGATTTCAATCGATATGGCTTGTGAATCTGGAGCTCCGAATTGTCTTATAACAATCTTATCGTCGAGTGAATCTTGGATGTCTTGCCTGCTTCTTTCAGGGTATGAGCTGCCAGTGCTAAAAGGATGAAGGCTATCTTTTCGGCATAGGTGTGGATAAAATGCTTGGTAATTGCTTTACGGTTGAGATAGAATACGATGTCGCCACGAGTACAAGCGGATGCTGCCAGGCTGGGTTTGCAGGAAGACGCCTTTTGAATGCATCTACGTCATCGATGCCAGAGGCCATGTTTCTTCAATTCGCAAGCGAACTCATGAATAATCAGTCCTGCCTCCCTTTTCGCCTCGTCCGGCAACATATCAGCAAAGCATCTGAGTGGAGCATCAAGAGGACTGTTTGGTGGAAGACAAGGATGACGCCCACCAATGACGACATAGTCCTCAATAGCAGAAAGACGTTCCCTTTCGCGGTCCCAATCGTACTCTGGCAGTTCTGGTGGAAACTTGGTGGCCCCATGATGGGAAAAGCGGCCAATGAATCTCAACGAATCCAGTTGCTTGCAGCGCAAACCGAACAATGTGCCTTCCCAAGATCCTTCTAGAAGATTTATGTGGGCGATCACAAGGTGACGCAGTTGTGGTTGTTTCCACACCATTGTAATAAAATCGACAGCCCTGACTGCTAGCCCCCGAATTGACAATGTTGTCAACTTTGGGCTCATCCAAGGGACAGGGAACACTTGGGGGTAGAGATAACTTCGTGTTGGACTCATATACGCCGTTTCATCGAGATCGAGATACAGGCTTTTCAGATTCGACATGCGTGATAGAAGTATCGGAAGAGTATTGAGAAGTTGAGGGTTATCAGGTTCCTCCTCAGGATATGTGGTTATGGAGATGTCGAAGTATTCGAGGCTAGAGTACGCTGCTAAGATTTGGTTTAATCGCGTGTGCGACATGACGGATCTGGTCAATGCAAATGCTGGAAGCCCATCGATTAGTGGGCCATCATTGAACTTGAATGTTGTCACACCTCGGTCTCTTTTGGCCAGAGCAGCTGTCAGGGTCTGGAAGTAATTGAATACGTGACAACGTCCGTTTCTCAAATCGGAGGTACTCTTTGGTCGTAGGTGGAAAGGATGCCAGCTACGGGCAAGAGGAGAGCCTTTATCGGGGCCATAGAATGAGGAGCTGTCCATTGACCGGTTATCCATGAGATCATATCTCCATTCAAGGTCACTTAGATAGATCTCCCTCAACCCACTTAATTGGAGAATTCCTTTGCATAGATCTGCGGAGAACACTTCGCTCGCCAAGACGCGGAATTCGTATGCTGCATTTTTTCGGTGCTCTTGATAGCCTTCGAAAACGAAAACATCATGTTGGTGCGAAGACCGGATCGCATTCCTTTGTCCTTGCTGGTCCGTAGATTGGTCAATGGTGCCTTTATACTGCTCGATCAGGCTATTAATTTCAACGTCCGGACTATTGAATGGTGTATCTTGCCAGCTGTAGGCGATACTTAGGAAATGCCTGAAGAGCTCCGCCCAGTAGTCCTCATAGCTCAAGTCATCTCTGAAGCTCGCAGTGTCATAAACCAACCTCCTAACAACCCCACTAATAACCGGATGCCCCGTCATCTCCTTCCAAACCTCAACATCCCTCTCATGCGGCGAAATATAAATCGTATCGAACAGCGGCGCCGTCGAAATCTCACACCAATCCTTCGCCACCAATCTAACCTGCTTCAGATCCTTTTTCTCAAGGTAGCCCAATGTGAGAAGTCGGATTTCCATCGGCAGGTATACGGCTTTGGGTGGTGAGGTGTTTGCTGAGGGAACAAGTCCTTGAACTCGGCGAGATCTTCGAGATGCATGCTCTTCTGAGAGAATCTTGCGGGGCATGATTGATCGCTGACACTCGCTGATGGCTCTGCTTTCAGAGCTCGTGGGTATTGCTATAGGAGGGTCTCATGCCAGTGTGAGCGGGTTTAAGGAACGAAAGCCTGCACAATCTAAATCATTAGTGATAGCTCTGTATACACATGACACGCATAGACAATTCTCACGTACCGCTATGATTAAGCGAAATTTCTGGTCTCACGCTCCTTCCGCTGACACCTAGGACGCACTCAAGCGAGAGAGCTGAAGCTAGAGTCTCCAGGACAGATGAATGGTAGAGTACGTGGGCGAATATCCAGCGAGTATTGCTTCGCTCTGTAATTGAACGTACAACCACAGCTCTCTCAGTAGCCAGCTTGATACCGTGCTCTGGGTCCCGACCGAATCTCGGTACTACGCTTCAAATCTTTCAGAGAAAATTTCTCAATGCTCTACTGAAGAAGTCTAAAACGGCCTGAGAAGGTTTTGAGGATTTTTGGGGCTTGTAGTCGTTGGTAGAACGCAGAGCAGGGAATATTGGAGTTGGAACGTCGACCACGACTTTCTCGACCCTGACTTTCTCGACCCTGACACCACCAAAAACACGTATGGTATTGTCATTGTATAGAAAATAGCTTTAACGCGTGTTCATATGCTCATATGCTCATATGAACCTCAATCACGACGCATCAGCCATGCGTCGAAACTTTTCAGGCGCAGTTGAGCGCTCAATTATGCTACAGTTACAAAGGCGATCATCAAGACTACTAACGCTCTACCAACATCAAAGCTCAATGTTTGACTGCTATGTGCCCTACCATCGGAGCCTGGCATTTGTAGCCCCTGAGAGATCTGACCAGTGGCTATCTGCTTTCACATTGGCTTCCACCATCTCCAAAAACTCGACTTCCACACTACTCCATCCGCATATTGTCATTGATTGTACCTCCCCATATTAAGTGCAAAAAGCGTCTCGGGCAGAGCATGGGACTGCGTTATCTCCGGATGGGTAAATCGTAAACACCACACCCTGACCAGACCAAGACCTTCAAGGAAGGCATTGCAGCCTTGGGAATCCCCCACGCATTGGCTTCATGGCGCTACCTCATCATAGAAATAGTGAAACTCTGTTCCTCAAGATCAGTCAGTCGATTGTTTCTTGACGATCACAAAATGATGGCAAATTTGAAATGAATAAAGCATCAGATAGCTCCAAGTTGGATTTCGTCAGAGAGACTCTTTGATACCAGAATATCGTCGCCGTGCCAGCCGCGTCCCAAGACGGTTGCTTTCCTAGGTAGCCCTTCAAGGACGATACTCGGCCTGAGCCGACGACGATCCACGATAGAGAATGCTAGTGGCCCCAATCTCTTCGTAGACCATTCCCCAAGTAGGTTTCCGGACAGATAGCTTCACCCTGAAAAGAGACAGCTCCACATGCCGCACCTTAGCACCAGATCCTTCTTTCATGTCAGCATAGCACTAGACTCTTAGACTCCATGACTCTGACTTCATATCACATCCCGTTCCACGTGGTCGATCAATATGTTGATCGACATCATCGAAGACAGTGCTTAGCAGTCAAGAAACTGTATGCATGCTCGTCAAATGTCTTAGATACCGGGTCTCCATAGACCCAAAGAGCGGTATTCCCCACAGTCACCGCCTCGTTGTTAGACGACGACAACCCGTCTCGATGATCCGCAATTTCAATCCGAAGCCATAGGGGCCATAATAGCGTGCCTTAAGCTGATAGAATAATCATGATCATATAGAATCCTGAATTGAAATTGCATCACATCATGAGACGGTGAAGGAACGAAAGCGGTATCGTGCCTGTAAATACTCTGTTGTAGCGTGATTTTCTCGCGCCCGGGCGGCCAACTCCTCATACAAAAAACTAATTATTAGATAGCTTATTAGACCACGAGCATAAGGTATACAGACTTTATATTATCTATATAGAATCACTATGGCCTACGGAATTATTTGCCCCCCCTTACTCTAAATTTATAGAGTTATTAATAGTGAAATATAGGGTGGCTAGCAAATGGCTAAAATGCTAGACCGCCAGCAAAACGGCCGTTAAATAGCCAAATCAGCTATTAGCCACGTCGCACAGCTAGTAAATAAGCTAAAGACCTAATAGATAGAGTCGCTATGTATTAAATAGTAGTATGTTAAGTCTATAGCCTATTTGCTAGCTGTGCGACGTGGCTAATAGCTAATTTTGGCTATTTGGCGGCCGTTTTACTGGCGATTTGGCTATTCTAGCTATTAGCTACGTCGCACAGCTAGTAAATAAGCTAAAGACCTAATAGATAGAGTCGCTATGTATTAAATAGTAGTATGTTAAGTCTATAGCCTATTTGCTAGCTGTGCGACGTGGCTAATAGCTGATTTGGCTATTTAACGGCCGTTTTGCTGGCGATTTGAGGTTTCATAATAGGGCTGAATTTGCGACGAAGCCATAACCACTATTTGGCCATTTGCTAGGCACGCATATATAACCCTAGGATTTACCGGAGCAAGGTAGTAAATTATTAAGTAGGGTATTTCGATAGTTCCCATAGAATATAGGACCTATATACCTCGTGGCTATGGTTTAATAGGCTTCATCATAATTAGTTTTTTATATGAGGAGTTGGCCGCCCGGGCGCGAGAAAACCACGCTACAACAGAGTATTTACAGGCACGATACAGACTAATCGTTTTATTTCCGAGCAACTGGTGCGGCTAAATCATCTCCATGCTTCAGAGGGGGTCGCATCGAGGCAACAAAGGCCCGTAGAAGCGACGACCGCAAGACGAAACCAAATTCTCCG
>JAABUP010005697.1_pt1 | contig 18625 bp, 29 predicted proteins | sample 5559201 | NCBI WGS metagenome assembly JAABUP01 (sample SAMN10711887, study PRJNA513373) | rock metagenome | isolation source: Antarctica rocks | place: Antarctica
AGGGATACTGAAATGGCGAATATCCTGGCCTGCATTGCGATTGGTCCAGATTGCCGAAAATGTGAAACGCGAAATGAACGCTGCAGAATCCCTTGCCTCGCAGCGCAGCTAGTCCCCACCGCTCAGACTGATCTACCTCCTCGACACAGCATCAAGTGCGCCATTTTCCGTGTTTTTACTGTGCTTGCCAACAAGCCTCCTGATCTTCTGAAATCATGGCCGCGATGACGCAAACCATCAACTTCACAAGCAGACCCGCCGTGCAGGCTCGTAGCTCCAGTGCACGATCGGCTGTCCCAGTTGGTCGCAAGGCTTTCAGCCACTCAATCTTGAGCCTGCGGACAAACAAGGTCAGTGAAGCAAACCATGGTCTTCGTCGGTTTGCGCATGATATCACGGGCGGTAAGTACCATCTATCGAATTTCTTGCAGGCAACCAGGGCCTCAAAGAGCCTTCAGGTCCGTGCCGCGCAAAGCTCAGATGAGGGTCTTGATGTTGAGCAGCTAGTAAAAGACTTGCAAAACAGGGTGAGATGTCGCAACAAGTCGCGCAGCAGCAGAAGCAGTGCCATGCTAAATAGTACATCGGTGATCGGAGCTCTGATTGCCACACTGTGCTGCAGTGGGACAAAGTAGAAAACAAGACAGCTGTAGCAGTCTATGGAGTAGGAGCTGTGGTGCTGCTGTGGTTCTCCTCCACCATTGTGTCTGCAGTGAACTCAGTACCCTTGGTAGGATATGTGCAAGTGTAGGCAGCAGTGCTGTACTTTCTCATCAGCTACCAACAAGTTGCCATGGGATCGTTATGAGGCAGCAAATTTATGCGTCTGATGCTGAATGCAGGTGCCAAAGCTACTTGAGTTGGTTGGTCTAGGGTACACATCCTGGTTTGTGTACCGGTATCTGTTGTTCAAGGTATGTGCACAAGGTCTCCTAATCTCTGCTGACTGGACTTGATGTCCTCAGGGCACGTTGGTTACTTTTGACATCAGGTCGTTGAAATAGGGCAAGCACTATACTGACAATCAGGACTGTACTTGCAGAGCAGCAGACAGGAGCTGATTCAGGATGTTGATGAGCTGAAGAAGAAGATCACAGGAGCTGCTGAGGAGTAAGTCAGTAACAACAATCAAACTAGGCATCAAACTGTTGAACATAACAATGAGATCTTTGCCAGTACACATGTCAAACATACAGACTGTATCTACATCTCTGGCTTTCTGTGTCAACCTGTTTGTTTTGTACCGACAGAACTGTTTGATGTACAGAGTCAGTGGAAAGTAGCGTGCTCACCACTCTGATCATGTTGACAGCAAGTCACAGGTAGTGGCTCTGACCCTGCAGCACCACTGCCAGCTGCTAGTCATTGCTGACTGCTCTGCTTGCCACAACTGACGCTTTCTGAGTCAGCACGTGTGTAGAGCATACATGAAGGGACTTGACATCATGCTTCCCACCAATGGGCTGATGTGCTTCGCGGTGTGTTTGTGCAGGGCGACCTCTTCATCAGGCAGTACCTCATCTAAAAATCTGAACAAGACAAGCAATGCCATTGCTGAAGGCAAGCCCAAAGAGGCAGCCTCCAGGATTGCAGACTAGGCCCGATGTTGATTACGAGTAGCTGCAAAATGCATGAGTCGTTGATATGAGTCAGATGTATGATAGCATCTCTTTACAACTAAGTGATGGTGGTGAATCTTGACCATATTTGAATGTAAAGAGTAAAAGAGCAACAGTTGGGGTGGAATCCCTCAGCATTGCCCATGCATGGTCCAAGTTCTTTGGTGACTCATGACGTATAATTATATATGCCTCCAACACGAGTTCTGATTGTGCCAGAGAGCAAGGCCAATTTGCAGCAGCTTGAACTTAAATTTGGACAGCAGTGAAAGACTGGTAATCACGCATCTGAAACAAGTGCGTGGAATGGTACACTCTGGGGTCAGTGAAGTGACGTATCAGGATGAACATGAAGGACAAAGCAAGGGCTGTAGTCAAGCAGAAGAGACAAAATGGTTGAGTCTTTACTGTCCAAACAGTAAATGTGCATGCATGTACTGATCAAAGAAGGCTTCCAACTTGTTAGCCCATTTGTAGTAAGCTGAATCACTGGCATTGTACACCCTGGCATTGTTGAAGATGCGCCGCATGTCTGCTGCAAAAATGTCCAATGTCAGGTAGTAGTCCTTCTTCTTCAGGCGCTGCTCCATGAGGCCTAGATCCATGGGATCCTGCAAGACAAGCAGCAGCTATGAATCCACATGCCTGCTTAGCTTCTAAGCCGGCTAGCGAATCTTTGCCACAGGTCTCTAGATACGGTGTGACTGTTCATACAGTTATGAGCCCTGCTACCATCAGCAAACACCCTTACACATTCTAGTGTTCACCTGGTGTTCCATCAGGTGCACACGGATAGGTGGCCTTGCAGGCTTTGCTTTGCTACAAACCCTGCCATATGTGAGTCCAAATGTGGCGTGATGGACAGTTCAAGCAGCAATACAACCTGCCCCCTGATACAAAGACAAGTTTGTCACTCGGTTGCTAATGAACATCCTGCAGTGACATGCATATGCGCTGTCTGGTACTGACAACCAGGGGCTGACCTTGATGATGTCATGGTAGTCTGGCACCTCCTCCAGAGTCACAGCATGCAAGAAGGGCCAGGCATCTTCCTGCTGCTGCACTTGGTGGACCACCATCAGCATGAAATGCTGCAAGTTATTGGGGGTGGCGTCAAGGATGCTGTTGTTCATCACCAGGTTGACGCCTGTCCCTGAGGGGTCACCAGGATCCCAGCCTGCTTCTTTCACCCCTGCAAACAGCAACACTACACAGATGCAGCTTTTTTGGATTTTGGATGTAATGTTGCCGGAGACTGACCCAGTTGCTGAGCAACGTAGCGCCTGAGACAAGCTTGAAGTGCTGGTGTGTGGCAGTGATGAACCCCTACAACGATTGCAGAAGAGGACATGATTGCTAGCAACAGGTACGTGACAGCAACCAAGCACAGCAAAGTATCCATATTAGCTTCCTAGGCTGTGATATGTCTCTCACCTGGTATACTGCTGATCTCAACCCGCCTACGGCCTTCCTGGAAGGCGGAAAGGCCATCATGCACGACATGTGACCTGGAGTACTGCCTGATGCGGCTGTCCAAGGCTTGCTTCTGAGCCTGAATCATAGCTGGCAAGCGGGTGTGAGGGAGGCGCTGCACTATGACACACTCCATGAGAGTGCCGCCATCGTAGTCTTTGATGTACCCAACCCACTACAAGCACATACGTACAGACTGAGACAGTCAGCCAGGCAGGTGTGATGGCTGCAGGCACTCTAGTATAACTTCATCATGTGATTGCTGCCCACAATGTGATGGAAGGGCTTGTACCACTGCACGCATGTGGCCTGCCAGTCCATCCATGCATGCAAACATGTCATGCAAAAATCTGCTGTGAGGACAAAGAGATGACCAGGCCATTGTAAAGGGCACTGCAAGGCAGTAAAGAAATTGTCCCCATGACAGTTGATATTCCATTTTCTAACATTATCTCAGTTCATGCCATAAGAAGTGTTTGGCTGTCCAGGACCAATGGGCATGATGCAGTCTTGTGTACAGCGTGATGAGCAACTACGTCACTGGCAGCAGTCAGCAGTGGTGCAGCCTTAGATGATCCTGGCATGGGCAGTGATGCAAGGCATGGTGTTCACTCAATGCTAGCATGAACATCAACAACTATATGAGGACCGGCCTTAGATGCTGCCGGCATGGGCAGTGACGCAAAAGCACGTTGTTCAATCATGGCTGGCTTGGAAAGCAACAAATAAATGGGGAGCTCACCCACTCCTTATCCAGGGTGATCTCCTTTGTGAAGCCCTGCTTGGCAAAGTAGCCCACAGCATTGTTGTCGGCATACGTCAGGAAGTGTGTCAGCTGGTCCTGAGTCTTGGCATACTCCTGCGCTACCACACACTTGTTGGCTGCAACCAAGAGGTCGACAAGACGCGTGACACGGCAAGCCCATGTGATGGTCGTCATTGTGGTCAACTGATAGTCAGCATGGTCGGGTGAGAATGTGCCAGCTGGTTGTCTGACTACATGACCTCAGCCACATGACCTTGACAATGATTGCAGGCATGCACCGAGCAGTTCCTGCAATCAGCTGGATGACGCTTTCTGCAGCTCCTTGGCTGGACTGCTGCTTGTGAGAAAACAGAAGCAACAGAAGCAACAAGCCCTTCTGCTTGAAAATCTGCTGGGGAAAATAACCCAAGACAATGAAGCTGATGATCTGAGGCAAGTCCAAGGTAACTTGGAAAATCTGCTGGGGGAAAATAACCCAGAACAATGAAGCTGACGATCTGAGGCAAGTCCAAGGTGACAGAGGCGTGAGGTGAATGGCTGCAGTACCTTGGTGAAGTTCATGAGGCGCGTGCCAAAGCCTTTGACCTGCTCATTGGCAGTGACCGCACAGAAGGCAATCTCCCCAAAGCGCTGCTGGTGGAAGGGCCTGTAGGTGATGCCACCCACTACATTCCGCCTCCTCCTCACAATGGCCACCGAGCGATGCCGCCGGTCTAGTACCAGTCGTGCTATGTACTCACGTGGCATGTTGGGCAGCTGCTTTGAAAAGATGTTTTTCAGCGCAATGAGCCTGCAATCAAGAACATGTGCAGTCATGAGGAGGGATGTGTTGATGGCAACACTGAATCAGCAGGTGCAGCATACACATGAGTTGGGTAGCTAGTTAAGCAGCAGTCATCATAAGGGCGTTTGATGTAGAATAATGGCAATGCCGGCAGGTGCAGAGCAGCAATGATTGAGGTTTGCATGTCAGTGCGTCAGCATGGAAGCCAAAAGTCTGCCCAAGAATGCAATGTCCATGCAGCAATATCGCATCAGGGAAGTTTGATGTGGCCAAGGCATATCCAGCAAAGGCTGCCACTGACCATATGCTGTTGTGCCGCTGCCCATCGTTCAGCACATACTCAAAGGACATCTCCCCAGCTTGTTCAAGGTTCTGCAAAAACAGCTCCCTCTGTGAGTAGGCTCCAACATTGGGGCCAACCGTCATTGGGGCTGCATCTGGTGGCCCTGGGGCTGCGTCCAGCAAGCCTGACCCAGGCTGCTGATGTCCTTGCTCGACTTTGCTGTCGCTCAGGTCATCAATCCCAGAAGGAGGTTTTGGGAGTGGCCGCTGACCCTGCTCTTGTTGTTGTCGCAAATGCAGCTGCTGTTCAGGCTGCTGCTGTGCAAGCTGCTGATGCAGCTCAAGTGGCATGCTTGCTTGCATCACAGTGGCAGGGTCCTGTGTAATTGTTCGTGACAGAACATGCAATTGCTCAGCAGGAGGCTGAGCAGAGGTTGGAAGTTGTTTAGCATCAGACGTGGAGGGTGGAGCAAGGGAGATATGACTAACAGACGGGTGTTGCTGCTGCTGGGGTTGTACAAGTGTATCAGCAGACTGTGTTGCTGGAGCAGGTGCAGGTTCCAGCGCAGACACGTGCTGATTATTATGCGGCTGCTGCTGCGCTGCTTGCTGCACTGTTTCATGCTGCCCAGCGTCCACAGGCTGAGGTTGTGGCCCAGCTTGCTGGTCCAGGTGTACACTGTGTGGCTGTGTGTGGAGTGCAGCTCTACCAGGCAGCTTGTGTTGCTGTGCTGAACCTAGTTGCACGGACTGCTGTAGCTGCTGTGCAGCAGGTTCTTGCTGTTGTAGCCACACCGGTCCCCACATGCCGTTGACACCATGGGGGACTGCAACAGGCTCAGGCACGCTCCACTCAGGGAACAGCCTGGCATTGTCTGCACTCACACGCCGAGGTACTGCCACAGGCTCAGGCACGCTCCACTCTGGATACATTCTGGCATTTTCAGCGTTAAAGGATGTATACGCTTGAAAGCTATGCTGCAGGTGACTGCCATTGCCATTGGTGACAGCTGTAGGTTGACCTGCAGGCCCTGGTTCTGCTGTGTCCTGAAGTTCTGCAGGAGCTGCCTCGCCACTGTCCTGTGCAGTTGACAGTGCTGTGTCAAGACATTGCTCAGCCCAGGGCAGACAGGCTACAAAAAGTACCTGTGCCTTGTCATCATGACAAGTTAGCTTCCGCTTCTTGGCACCATTGGCGCCAGTCATCAAGGCGCATGCAAAGCTCCAAAATGCCAGGGCTCAAAACTGGCAGCAAGAAATATGTACACTATGGCTATCTGCCCGGGGCTCTCCGGCCTCAGGCTCACGTCAGTTCACCACATACGTGCCAGATAGCTTGAATCGACACTCAGCCTAAAAGTAGTCTGCTGAGGACCGGTAGCGCCAGCCTGCGGGGAATTTGTTGAAAGTCAATATACATGCCAGGACAAGCCTTTTCGTTGTAGCTGCGCAGCACCGTGAGCAAATTGTTTATATGCAGAGCAAGTAGACAGGCAGATGAAGTGCATAAACTTCTGCTACGGATACACCGTGATATTTGCAACACGAAAGCGTGGCAGGACAGGTACCAGGTGCTTACCTGGTTTTTGACGGGCGGGTCGACGCGGTAAGGCTGAACGGTAACTCTTTTGTCTTTGCCAACTGGATCTGAGGTCAATGGCCGGTATGACCGTGGCCGTGGTTGACAGAGGCTGTAAGATCACAAGATGTGTCGTACTGTCAGTCAACAGAGCTCAAGCCGAAGCCAAGCTTGATCAGTTCCGTAATGCGTGGTGAGCTTGAGGGCACGATCGCGCAGACGTTAGAGCCTGATTGTGCAGCGGACAGTAAAAGTCAAAGCGCAGGCGGTCAGCTGCGCAGTTCTCAGGAAAGTCTGGTAATATTCTTCTTCGGTGCATGAGTCTTCGCAGACTTCGGATACATCGTCGTAAAATCACATCGCTGCATCACACAGGCACATCCACTGAAGCTTCTTGCTTGACATTCATCGGTTCGGCGTGCTCTGTGGCAATTACAGGGTTCTCCTGCCTGTCAAGCAAGCCGATCAGGAGTCCGCTCTCTGCTATGGCGGACCTTGAGTCCGAGCTCGCACGCTTTGAGGCAGAAATCAAAGCAAGCTCGCAGACAGTCGCTGGTGCACCTGCCATACCTCCACCCCCCCAGACCTTCTTTCTTCCAACCAGTTCAGGGCAGTCTCAGGTGAGAGATCATAGCTTAAGCCCAGTTCAACGTCTATGACACACTTAAACAACGCACAAGACCTTGGATAAATCCTGTGCTGCCTGACAGGGCCCCCTGTGCTGCCTATAGGCAGCATCCTTGCCAGGGCCACCTCCTAGGCCTGCCAGCAACGGCCCGCAGTATGCTTCAGCGGGTATGTTGCAGACTACTGACCTTGGCATTGCCAGCAGCAGCATTTGCCAGTTGCTTTGTTGGAGTGCATGCTACTTAAGCTTCCTGCAGTCAGCCAATATTTGGCCCCTTTACCTGTGAGTAAATTGACTGCAGCATCCAGCAGCCATGCTATGTCCCTGCCTCCTCCACCAATCCCTCAAGCAGCGCCCATGGCACAGGTACAAACAAAGAGCTGCTACTACTTATGTGGTTTGAGCTTATTATTGCAGAGTGCAGTGTAGATAGCACATTGTGCTGTCACTGCAGACATCACAACCATGCTGTCATTGCAGACAGTCATATTGCTAGCGTAACGTAGCAGAACAGCTTTCTATGCTATTCCTCATTTTATGCACATACTCCATGTGCTCACACGCGTGCTCACACACGAGCTCACATGCGTGCACCCCAACTGGCATGGCTCTGTCTGCCAAGCTAGCTGGAAAGTACATTGCCATATGCGTCAACTTCACTCCTCTATCCAGAAGCAGTGCCTCCTCCATAAGTCACACTCCCCATTCAGAAGCAAAATTGGCACAGCTCCCTGCAGGCATATGGCGCACAGCAACCTGGCTACCCTTCACAGCGGCCTGCACCCCCTCAGATACCCCAGCATCAAGTTCCATATGCATCTCAGCCGATGTACCCTCAGCAAGCTCCTGCCTACCCCACATACCCCCCTGCAGCAGCAGCTGCGCCATACTATGCAGCTCCAGCGTATCAGCCACAGATGCATGTGAATCCCATGCCACCTGTTCAACAACCCAACCAATCTGCTGCTCAAGCTGCCATGATGGCGTCTATCAAGGTGCGCAGTAGCCACTGCTACTCTTCCCTGTACACCTCTGCTGCATGATGCAGCTCGTCACCTGAAATGAAAATGGCTTTGGTTCAGTGAGGTATGCATGTACAACAATGCTGTGAAGCAGTGTGTCCTTGATGCAGTGATCAGGAGGCTGCTGATATCACGACATACCAGCAAGCACAATGCCTCAGGATTGCTGAAGAGCAAAATACAGCAGCCTAGCCCATGACCATCAGATGTCAATTCTGCTTGGGCACATGCAGGCAGATGTAGAGAACCAAGGCAAAGTGGGTAAGGCAAAGATAGACAAGAGCAAAGCAGTTCCCAGAGCGGCTGCCGGTCAGAAGTGGTATGATGCCACACTGTCAGAATGGGCTGAAAATGATTTCAGGATATTTGTGGGTGACATGGGCAATGAGGTCAATGATGACATTCTGACCAAGGCCTTTACAAAGTATGCTACTTTCCAGAGGGCGAAGATTGTGCGTGACAAGCACTCCAACAAGAGCAAAGGTGAGGCCAAGCAACAAGTGTGTCTTGTAGCTGCTTTGACTGACCAAAGCACTTTGCTTGTTTGGGTCTGCATTTGCATCACTGGATTGCTCTGCATGATGGATGTGTGTCTGCCTTTCAAGCTTGCACCTTTGAACAAGAGGGCTGACTTGCATGAATGACTGAGTATAATCTTGCATTGCTGTTTGTTTGCTTACAGGTCTGCATACATCATCATGGTTACAGCATTGTGAATTTATCTGCATTATTAATGCTAATAGTAGAATCATTGACATTGGTGCTGAGTATTGAGTAACCCGCTAGCAGGTTGTCGAGCCAAATGCTACTTCATGCTACCAAATAAGTCATGCATGGCAGGTATAGCTACAGCATGCGCACCTTGACTATTGGTCACATGTTGCATGATGCCTGATGTGCTGCAACAGTTGCAACTCTGAAGCTGCTGCCATGCAGGATATGGCTTTGTGAGCTTCTCTGACGCTGTGGAAGGCGCCAAAGCTCTACGGGAGATGAATGGCAAGTACATTGGCAACAGGCCTTGCAAGCTGAGGAAAAGCTCATGGGAAGAGAGGACACCGCAGAATTCGTACAAAGGAAAGAGGAAGGCAGGAGGAAGTCAAGGCAACCAAGCAAAGAAGCCTGGAATATTTCATAAATAGGTCCGATGTCGCATGCATATCAGCCATTTTGACCAGGCAACAGGTTGGCTGGCAGAGCCCCATCGTGATGATCCCATCAGAAAACTGACGGAAGATCCATGATCGGTTTGCGTCGCTCAGGTTGGCTGGCAGAGGCACAAAATGTAGGCAGAGTTCTTGCACTGTTTGGGATACCATTGCCAAACACACATGCAAACATTTCATTTTAGGCCACATCATGATAGCCTCAGTTTTGCTCACTGACTTTGTAGTTGACTGCATATTGATAGTGACCTACTCCTGGATTGGTTATATTTGTGTGCCGGTGTTGCATTGCAAAGTTTGCAATGTGTAAATCTACCTTGCTTGGGTGAGCACACCCTGCCCTTGCAGTTTCCAGCATAGAGTGCCCTTAGAGCAGACTCAGTTTGGACATTAGTAAGCAGCTTACTTACCAGCTGCTGTTCAGAGTGGCCAAAACAAGACAGGGTTAGGGAGGGCTACCTCAACTTGCAACGACTCAACATGCAACAACTCAACATGCAACACCTGGGTTGCATCTGTACCAGCGCGTTATGGTTTGGAAGAATGGTGAAACGATGCGTGGGAGAAATCACCGCTGTCCTTCAGATTTAACGGTTACATGAAGCTTCTGCGTCTGCAACTGTCAGCCAGGCTGCGATGATTTTGGCTGCATAGATAGCAAGTTACATGGAACGGCCACACACCTGCTCCTCTACATCAGGTCTGTGGCCTACGCTCGTGGCTCATCTCGTACACCTGAAATTTTAATTGCAATTGATCTGATCCCAAGATGACCATATGTGTCACATCACCAAAGGCGTATGCATTCGCTCTTTGACATCATCATAACCGATTTGACATGATCAGGTGTCAGGTGTTCTGTCAAAGGAGGAGGAAGGTTCTCATCATTGGCCAGCCCTAACATGACATAAAGTAGGCGTTTCGGGATTGAGAAGGGCACTGGGATGTACCAGAGGTGTCAGTATCCTGGTCAAAAAGACTAATTGTCCATTATATATTTTGTAGATTGTCATATGATGCTGTTGGGCAAAGAAGGATCGCATTGAGGTGATTCAGCTGTTGTAGAGGATGTGATATTTATCTTTGAGTGGTTGCACAAAACAGTCAGACACTCTTGCAGATAGGGCGTTTGCCACTGGTGCAGTGCTCTCAGCAGCAGTCCAAACAGCTGACACCTCCAACTTTTTGCTGACAAAGCATAGCTGCTGACAGCTTGAGAATATATGTATTGTCAAGCTGAAAACATCAACTTTCATACCTATATAGGTACGAAACTTGCTGTTTTCAGCTTGTCAAGCAGCATGTACAGTATGTGTTGTGCTTCTGCAAGCATTAATAAAACTCAGCATCGCTGGGACTGCATGATTCACCCACCACGGCAGGAGCAGGGCAACAGCCTGAATACAGCATGTCCAGCTTGGTGGCTCAGCAGCACATGAATGTGCTTTTGGCGTACAGTACAAGCAATATGCAGGGTTTTTCTCAGAACAACTTCGGTTGCGGGCTGTGTCTTTGCTAAGCACAGCAGGAACAGACCTCAAAATCATGCATTTTAGATTGGCACAACAACATACCACAACGGCAAAGAAGACCATTATTACTATTGGGAATGCATCGCGAGGGACTCCAAAAACAAGCTCTGCTAGCACTGCATCACAAAGTTGGGCAGGGCTCAGATCAAGCTGACGCGGAGGTGGGAAGCTGGAGCGAGCTCAGCAGACAGAGACACGGAGTCAAGTGGCCAAGATACCTATGTTGTACAAGAAGTATTCAGGCTTTGCAGCAGGACCATCTCGATGTATCCCGGTTGATTCTGCCTGTATTTCAACAATATGCTCCTGGCCCTGCAACCACATGCGTTTGGTTGTGTATGATGGTGCAGCTCTGTGACCAGTGCGCCAGCTCAAAGATGCAGGCAAACCCGGTAAGCAGCCATATCATCTGTGTAGAATATGATCTTCTCAGTGTCCAACAACTGACGCCTGAAGTAGATACAGACTGCATTTTTGACAGTAGCTTCCTTGCATTTACAAGCCTTAGCACAATCCAGTGCAGCAACAAACTCAAAGCAAGACAGCAACAGAGCGGACAACAGACCTATGCGTGTGAACTGGCTGCGCACTGTTTCTGCTGATCAGTTGCAACGTAACTTTGCTTGGCACCTGAAGCAGTCACGGGCTACGTATGTGCCACACAAGCACGAAGCATCTGACGATTGTAGAATGCCAACCGTTGCAGGATATGACACCCTGACTTCATATCCAGTGTGAGGCTTGAGGTCTCCTAGAGTGTACCTGCAGATCCGTGCTCGGATATGTGCTGCTGAAGTGTGCAATCAAGGCCGCAGTCAGTCAGAATACCTTATGGACTCAGAGCCAAAGCGTAACAGCTCTCTATTGCATGAGTGCCCAGGAAGTAGGTTTCGATCAAGGCCTGATACGTATCTTGCTTGCAGTGTGATCAGCAGGAACAACACACACGAAGCGATCGCTCGCTGGCGGCACATGTGCTGCAGGGTGAGAGTCAACGGAAGGCTCAGCCTGATGGACAGTTCGACTCCGTCGAGGTCATGCAGGCTGCATTATGGTCTGCATCGAGCTGACTGCAGAATTGCAGTGAATGAAAGAAATTGCCAACGAATGCCTTGTGATGATGATCAGATCAGACCTGCAGTTATTGCATGCCCCATCGGGATTGTGGCATTTCTCAGTAACAGCTTCTCCTGATTCATGTCAGCATGAGGAATGCACTATATGTACCCTGACCACATATGCTTTCTGCATGTAACCAAGCCAAGCCTCTTGCATGGTGCTGTGTTTGCAATGATTGCAGGCATCTATTCACCATATTGTGTTACAAGTCTTTTTGAGAAAACCGTGGTACAACCCAAAAAAGCCAACCCAATACTAGCCTGACTGCGCAAAAAGGTGTGATTGGCACTACCAACCTGCTGCATCATGACAAAGGAGACTCCAGGCAGCTACTGCAAATTTTGCACTGCAGAAGTCGCAAATGCTTGCACAATGGATACCAAAAAGCATGTGCAACGTTCCTGGGCAAAAGTTCAGTCGTCAAAATTCAGAATGTGCATATGCGAACGCAGCATTGCTGTTCCTTGTTACCTCAGAACCCTTGGAAGAAAAGGAAAAAAGCAAGGGAACAGACCTGAAACAGTCTGTCTGAGAGCAAGATACTAATGGTATAGGCAAAATTGCAACAGCATCAACAGCTAGTTGCATGGCCGAAGAGTAAGATTGAAATGGACCATCAGCTCAGGACAGACAGTGAGCCTGACAGGCTCGGAACTTCCCAAGATGACTGTCATTGGGTCTTCTTCACTCATAGAACTGCTCAAAGTGCTTCTGAACCACTCTCTCACCAAGGAAATTTGCATTTATGCAGAGGAGGGTCGTATACTGTTGTGATGGTTGCCTGATGTCTGGCGGCTTATGCCACAGTCTTGACACCCTCATCATATGTGGCATTGGTCACAGCACCAGAGTTCACAATCTGGTTCTGGCCCTGAACACCGCAACACAGTGTCGATATACAAGCTTTTGACTGATACCACAAAAATTGGTGTCAAGCATCAGCAACAAGGCCACCAGCTTTCACAACTGCCATGCTGACACAACAGAAATGGCATGTAACAGAAATAACACCATGGTCAGCAGCAGAAGCTGCTGCTGCAAGACTGTGCTGAATCAGCAACAGCAGCATGACAGACAATGTAGCCAAAGCAGTCATGCAACAGCCAAATGTACCAATCAGCATGAGCAACAGCGGCATACCTTGTTCCTGACAAAGTTGCCCCAGAACCAATGACGGGCCCACAGCACCTGCATCTCCTCCAGAGGTACTCCCTTGGTCTCAGGCAGGAAGAAAATGACGTACAGAGTCATCACAGCAGCCCAGAAGGCAAAGAAGAGGTAAGTTCCCCACTCCATCCTGCACACGATACAGCAGCAATTAGCAACACATCTTGTACACTATGAACACATAAAAGCCTGTACTGTATGCCTCAAGTCAGTAGGCAGGAACAAGGATGCAGGCACAGAGGTGACTTCTGCAGCAGCACTAGCTAACATCATTGCTTTGCACGCAGGTAGCATCAAGACAGCATTGGGCAGCAGCCCACCTGTGGACACATGACACGAGACAAAGCTACATACAGACAGAGTCAGGCAGCAGCTCTTATGAACAGTCGAAGCATCCAGGTGCATGAAGACAACACCAGACAACAGTACAGAGCAAACAGTAAGCTTACTTGCACAGCATGGTCAGGTAGACCTGTCCAACCAGGAAGGACGCAAGGAAGTTGATGCAGACTGTGATACCCTGGGCTGGGGAGCGGGTCTCAATGGTGTGAACCTCTGAAGGCACCAACCATCCCAGAGGACCCCAGGACCATGAGAAACCTACGCACACACACACAATCGTCCCTAGAGTCTTGAAAAAAGGTTGTCTCCACCGACCAGAGCACCCCCAAAGAGTGTGCCCAGGCTGTTGCTGTGACATGCACACACGTATGATGGTCTGATATGCTGTTCATGCTGAAGGGCTGATGCCGAGACACAGAGGCATATGGACCCAGGGCAGTGGACATACAGCTGTGCACACTGTACTACAGTGACAGCTATGTGCATACAACACTACTGCCAGTGGATACACAACAAGGATGACAGCTGTATCACCTGCCACCGCACTTGCATAAACCCAGGATGACAGCAACGTGCATAGGGCAGCAATGTGCATAGAACCGCAACGTGCACACAACAGCAATGTGCATACAACAGCACCGTGCACAAAATAGCAATTATATCAGTAACATACCAGCCACGAAGAGGCAGATGAAGGCCAGAACAGCTTTGCCAGCTGGAGCAGGCATGGTGCCTGTGGATTTGTCCATCTTAGTTGCCAGGATGACGGCAGTCACAATCTGGCAGATGGTCATCTGAATGCCTCCCTGGATCAGCAGCGCCTTGCGGCCAAACCTGCGCAACAGGCAGGACTTCTCAGCCTTTTGCTGTGTGCATGTTGGGGGCATTTGGATGAAATCATGTGATGACTGAACGTTGCCACAAGATCATGCTGTTTCACTGTCTACAGTAACAGAGTAAGATGCAAGGGAAAGGCGCAAGCTACATGCCACATGCGCACATCAAGAACAGAGCTACCAACAGGAAGTGTGACAACAGTTTTGTGCCCTTGTTGGAACATTGATGGTATCTGTGTAAGGCAAGGACAAACACCAGGGAAGAGTGCCTCAAAAAGTGGCTTGAGGAGACTTACTTGTCAACTGTGCCCAGACCAATGAAGGTTCCTGCCATCTCAATGGCATCAATGACCACAGAGGACAGAAGAGCTCCATAGGTTCCAGTCAGTCCAGCACCAATGGAGGCAAAGAGCTGTGGAGCGTAGAAAGTGATGGGGTTGATTCCATTCAGCTGCTGGAAGGCGGGAATCAAAATTGCAGCAGTCTGCACAGCACAAGACACCATCAACACATGCATAAGTGACATGTTCCCACTCATGCTGAACCTTGAGGATGATCTTGTGATTCAGAGACAACAGCAGAACAGACACATAAGCAACACATCATGTGCTGAACGTAGCTAGCGCCAAAGTCATGCAAGCCAAAGTGCATGCAAGCCAGAAACATGCAAGCCAGAGACCTCATACAGCTGCGCACAAAACACAGTGATGACAAACTTGAGGTAGCGGCATTGCATGCATCAACATTGCCCCAGCACACAGCATGATTGTGAAGTAAGACATGACCCACCAGCTGAGGAGCGTGCTTCCTGCTGAGCAACAGGCTGGTCTTGTGCTTGATGCGCTGGGTGGCAGCCACAGCGTCACAGATGTCGGCAAACTCAGCAACCACATGGGTGGTTCCTGCAACATACGTGACACATCCTTTAGCCTAAAACACTCAAGCATCGACATGCATGATTGGTCAAGGGTAGATGTTAGCACAGAAGGGGCAGCAGTAGCATATCGTGCATGACATGCACTGGAAATCCATCAAACAGCATGGCAGGACCAGGAGCTAGATACATGTTTAGAATCTCAGCATCGACAAGGGATGTGTCTGGTGCCATGCATCACGCATGAAGAAGAGCAAACAAGCAGAGGCAAAGCAGCAGCACCATCCGTGAGGTTCCCGGTCAATTTGGTCCCCTCACCGATATTAATCTCATTTTGCCATGTGGTACTTCCTTTAGGGGTTGGCATCCCAGCATGCAACAGGGATGGGGATTTAGGTGGAGGTTAGGTGCCACCACTGGTGAGACAATCCCATGCTCACCTCTGTAACCCTCAAGAACCTTGCGGGCTTGTTCCACCTTTCCACGGAACACAAGTGAGTTAGGAGAGTCTGGCAGGAACAAGGCACCCACTCCCAGTACGACAGCAGGAACAGCAGCCAATCCCAGGGACAGTCTCCATCCCCAGTGGGTCCTGACTGTACCATAGTTGATGCAAGCTGCAGCCAAGATACCGAAGATGCAGAAGCACTGGAACAGCAGGTTGAGGGTACCCCTCCACCTAGGGGGGGCGATCTCTGATAGGTACAGGGGCACCTGCAGCACATAGCAGCAAAAGTTAAGAGACTACTGTGTAAGAGGTGTGTAAGAGGTGTGTAAGACTACTGTGTAAGAGGGCACTCATGAGGTGCTGCAGATGATGCCTTGCTTCATGATCTGCCTGACAAACAGCTTGCAGGGCAAGGGTCACACGAAAAACCCTGTCAAGCAGCGCTGATCAAGGGCACTGGTCAGAGGGCAAGTAGAAGCAATCAAGAGATCAACTGCTGATACAGCTGATGACTGGCAAAGGCTTACCAACTGGTTGGCAAATCCCACTCCAAATCCAAGGAGAATACGTCCAAGGTACAACATGGCCAGGTCTTGAGCTGCACAGTTGATGATAGCACCAATGGTGAACCAGAATCCAGCAATGACCATGCACCATTTACGGCCCAGGCGTGCATTCAGCAGATGGGAGATCAGACCAGCAACAGCACCTGCAATGAATGGTGGTTTTCTCAGGGTTTGGGACATTTTTTGGTCTGCCAAGGCAATATGCTGCAAAGCGCAAACTGGCACAGTCAGTCTGTAATTGAAACAGCATGATATGCGGAAACCAGCAACCACTCCGCATGCACAACTGCAGAGAACAGTATCGCAACACAAAACCTGGCCGCATCATGACCACACTTGAAGAGCAGCAGCAAAAGGCAGTACCAGCAAGGAAGTATGAAGAAGTGAAGATCTGAAGCTTCTGGCTGTTGTAGGTACAGTAGGCATTTTTGCCCTTTCCTGCCAGCACCTCTGGGAAGAAGCGGTTCAAGAAAGATGGGAAAGATGACACACCACCTGTGTACAGGAATGAAGGATTCGAGATATGACTGGCACTGAACATTGTCCTGAGTCTGCGTAGAGCTGAGCTGCACTTAGCTGCACAACAGTGTTTCCGGTGACAAACTGACCTGTGACACCCAAGTCATATCCAAAAAGCATGCCTCCTGTGGCAGCGATGAAGCAAGCAATGACCACCTTGAAGGTGACGCGGCCCTCATAGTCTCCAGCACGAGCGGAGGCGTCACCTGCAGCTCGCCAGCATAGTCAACGTCGTCAATGCTAGCGCCTGCAGCGGCTAACAGGAGATACATTCAGCAACGGCAGACTTCGAGCAGTCAACTCGTCTCACCTGGGTTCAAAGCGCTTCTACCATCGGAAGTGTTGTGGTGAGGCACCACCCCAGACTTCTCGTCGCTCGTCACAGCGTACTGCTTGATAGCCATCGTCAGTCAAAAACACTAGAGAATTTCTGCAGACCTGCGTCAAAAGCACGCGCATCGTTAGCACACCATTTTTAAGCGACGCTGCAGTGCAGATCTCCGAGCAGCTGCAGACTACATAATTCCGTGGAGACGCTTGTGCATGTAAATGCATATGTGCAACATGCCATCAGAAGCTCGTACTGTTGCTATCAGAAAGAAAGCATGATGCGACGCATGGTGAGCATTCGTATAAACAACGTCAAGGCAAGCTGCTGCGAGTCATCCTACCTGATCGTTATCCGGACAGACGTATTTGGCGCCTGCAACAATGCAGATGTGTGCAAGAAGGCAATTTGCAGAGAAATGTCAAGGCGTTGAACGCCTGCAAAGGGTGGACAGCGGGAAGCTGATGTTGCACACGGCTGCAAGACTGGTCTGCAACAGACAGCTGAAGTGTACAGCACCCGACCGAGAGGCGATGTGCCTGAGGAACAGCAGCGGATCGAACTCCTCACAGCCGGTCTTGCGTTTGTGTGCAATTGATGCTGCGGAGATCATAGAGGTGTCTCCAGGCCTGGAATATCAGCGTTTACATAACAAGACCCCATGACAAAGCAAATACTAAGGCCGGTTTAGTAAAAAATCCGGTGACTATGACCCATGTGCCGTAAAAAACACCGTGAGTAAGGCACGTTTGGGGAACAGATCTGGCTCTCTGATACGGCTGTCGGATCCCCACGCATCGGATAAGGTCCAGCGATATTGCCAGGATACTTAATTGCCAGCTATGCAAGGTTACTATCCGGATTGCGTTAAGATTACTACAATAAGGTTACTACAATACCGTCACAACAATCCCTGCGTAACGTTAGGTCAAGGAACGTAAGTTACGTCATCACCAGTTCTACATTGTCATCATCCGTTTTCAATTCATGCAAAGTTTCAAAGCACTTTAAGAGGTCAAACGCATAAGCCAACCTTGCCAGGACGCACCTCGCATTTCAGCAACACGGCGCAGCATCCTTCGCACTGCTCTTTCGCCTTGGCTCGCATCCTGGGCTCAGTGTGGTAACTGTGGCCGTCGCTCTGCAAGACAACCGGTCGACAGAACCAGCAAGTTTCCGCCGTTTCTCGAGGCTTTGAGGAGTGCCAGCTGCTTGGCTGAACGTACAAGGCAGCTTGAGGTAAGGTGTGGCTTGTTGCAACTTCTTTAATGGTGCTGGCACCTGCAGTACAAGCTTTCACCGCCATAATAGTGCTGCAGGGTAGAGACGTCTGTCTAACCTCCAGCTTTCTTGAAGCAACAAAGCAGTCGCATTGTCGTACACAGGATTCAATGATAGTTGATGCGAAGATGCTTGTTGCCGCTCTGCTTCTTACAAAGCAGCACGTATGCAGGTGCTCCAGGCAAGTGCTGACTGGCACTGTCTTTGGCAACTACAATGTCGACCCGGCAGCAGCGCAGGAAAGCTAACGAAGCAGGGCGTTTCTACAACGTCAAGTCTGGCGTCAACAGCTTT
>JAABUP010005699.1_pt1 | contig 18622 bp, 23 predicted proteins | sample 5559201 | NCBI WGS metagenome assembly JAABUP01 (sample SAMN10711887, study PRJNA513373) | rock metagenome | isolation source: Antarctica rocks | place: Antarctica
GGTCGGTCGTGCTCTGTTTGCACCATGGTCAGAGATGATGGGTGATCAGCTGTAGAGAGAGGTTTGGGAGTGGATGCAAAACATTCAATGGCTCTAAAGCTCTTTCTGATGTGTGTTGAAACACAATCGAGCTTGAGCTCGAGGGTGCGGAACGGAGCGCTCACGTGACTTACCGAGCGGATCGATCCGCCCCCGGATATCTTCACATCGTTGTACCCTATCACATGTGCACTAACATCATGGTTCTCAACTGAAATGTCCGAAAGTGGTTCCTTAATGATACGTGGATTTTCCAACATCGTGTAGCGGTCTTCGGCGAATTTCGGTCTGTGAATCAATGTCCGGAGGGTGTTGTGGGGCTCACAGGTGGTTGTGATTTGTGAAGCCTTTGTAGGCTGAAAGTAGAAGAGGTCAGGATGTCAGCACTCGTGTCCAGGGTAAACACCTTATGTTTCACACGCGTGTGCAAAGTCACGCTAGCTTGCCACTGATGGACTGTGTTCTGAGGACTAGACACTAGGTAAGCAGACTCAGTGTAAGGCTGAATACGACTACACATTAACCATGCACATTTAGAGGTGACGCTTAGCTCGAAGACTTTGTCGGCTGGTATCCTCATCCCGTGCTAGGAAACATCTCAGTCATATTCTATGACGTTTCTTGATCTTCAGGAGCCACTTTTTGCCTGATATAATACTTGTTTCCCAGAGTAAGATGGACCGATATTTACAGATTTTCTAATACTTGAAACTTATGGGAATTCTCGGCTACTTTCAACTTTAACTCGCTATGTTTCCGAATCACCGTGTCTTGTTTATCGATGCTTACGATTCCTTTTCAAACAACATCATTGCGCTACTAGAAGAGGAATGTGGAGTAAAGGTCACCAGAATCTACATTGATGCTTCTATTCCAGATTTCGAAGATTTTCTATTTCAATTCTCCGCCGTTGTATGCGGGCCTGGTCCGGGTCATCCAGCTTGCCTTCAGGATGTTGGCCTATTCAAGAAGATATGGACACTGCCAGACGATAGAGTTGTTCCGGTGCTTGGGATTTGTCTAGGCTTTCAGAGCCTTGCTCACGAGTTTGGAGCTTCTACCATTCGTCTTCCCCAGCCACGACATGGCATCAAGACTTCTGTAACAAGCTCATCAACATCTATCTTTGAGGGCCTCCCAACCGTCGATACAGTACAATACCATTCCCTTCAAGTCCTCCTCGGTCAAGAGACGCATCACGCCCCTTCAGATCATCGTCTGTGGGTGCCATCTGAGCAATGTCCTCAATTACAGCCGCTGGCTTGGGATTTAAGCTCCCAAGACGGAGTAGACCTGGAATTCAATGAGAATCCTCCTTCGATCCTAATGGCTGTGAAGCACATCACCAAGCCGTTCTTTGGCATCCAATTCCATCCTGAATCCATATGCTCGGAAAAATCGGCAAAGAAAATCGTTGCTAATTGGTGGCAAATGGCGTCAGCGTGGTCGCCTAAGCTCGAACCTATGAACATGATGGTTGAGAGAGCAAAATTGTTGAATGTTGAGACCGAAAGCGGAAGTGATGAAACTAGCCCAAGAACCAGTCTTGATTCAACAGCGTCTAAGGTATCCGAAAGCTATTCGTTTGCCACTACAGTATCATTGCAAGAGAAAGTGGACCCAAAAGTTATTTCTGCTACTTTACCACTTGGCAGCCTGAATGTTCCCCTCATTTGTGAGGCTCTGGATCTCCCAGCGAGTGACTTGATTGTCCTCGATGCTGAAATGCGGCAACTTCCGCAGCTTGGCGAGGCAAGCATCATTGGGGTAATCCTTCCTAATACTAAAAAGATACAGTACTCGGTTGGCAAAAACGAAGTCCATGTACAGTCAGAAAATAAGGACGAACGAATAGGCTTGGAGCAATATCACAACAACATTTTCAAATTCCTCCAATCCTTCATTTCAGGCTTTGCAATTGAGAGGGATGACGATCGAGCTTTCTGCGGAGGATTAATGGGTTACATATCTTACGAGGCATGTCTGGAAACACTGGACATAAGTGCACCAACACCAGCCGGTCGTCCGGATTTATGTTTCGCATTTGTTGAACGGAGTATCTTGATCGATCATAGACATCAAGTGATACATGTTCAAGGGTTGCATTATGATGACCTAGACCCCAGCGCTTCTAAATGGGTCAAAGATACCTCCTCCATATTTGAAAGTCTATCTCAAAAAGATGCCTCGATATCAGAGTTTCATCCATTATCACTGTCAACCCATATATCGCAAAGGGTCTTGCCAAAAGAATCAGAATATAAATCTAAGATTTCTCAATGCCAGGAACTTATAAGTGCTGGGGAATCATACGAACTTTGCCTTACAGACCAAACATCAGTCACTCTAAATAGTCACATTTCGGAATGGAGCATGTACAAATGTCTCCGCTCTCTCAATCCCGCCAATTTTGGAGCATACGTTCGACTAGGCCCTCTCTCTCTCCTCTCTACCTCTCCAGAACGATTCATGAAGTGGTCAAGATTTCAAAAACCTTGCACCACTCATAGCAACAGAGCGAAGGCTACCGAGCAGACAGCAACGTGTCAATTCCGCCCGATGAAAGGCACCGTGCGAAAGCGTCAGGAGATGCCAGACGGCTCGGTGCATCAACTCTCTCGCGAGGAGGCTACGGAAATTCTAGCAAAGCCGAAGGAACAAGCGGAGAATCTCATGATCCTTGACTTGATCCGTCACGATCTTCATAGCGTCTGCCAGAAAGTCTCAGTACCAGATCTCATGGTTGTCGAAGATTACGACAGTGTCTACCAGATGGTCAGCGTCATCGAAGGGGAAATATCAAAGCCTTTGTGGTTCGGTCCCGGAGAGGGAAAGTCCGGCATTGACTGCCTAGCAGCTTCGCTGCCCCCTGGTAGTATGACGGGAGCGCCAAAGAAACGATCATGCCAGCTTCTCCGCGACATCGAGAAGAATCCACGGTCAATCTATTCAGGAGTCCTCGGCTATATAGATGTAAGCGGCAAAGGTGATTTCTCTGTTTTGATTAGAAGCATGTACAAATGGGATGATGAATGCGGCTCGGACAGCGTGAATTGGAACATTGGGGCAGGGGGTGCTGTTACAACGCTCAGCACCGAGGACGGGGAGTGGGAAGAGATGCTGACGAAACTGCAAAGTACGTATCGTTTGTTTGAGTCATGATCTTCATGAAACCAGATACCGGAGAAGAGGGGGAATTTTATTCGACATTCAACAAATTCATTGCGAGGTAAGGTAAGGTGGCATGAGGCTGGTTCATCACGCAGCCCGGGAGTTCATATAATACCCAATCGAGTTTAAATTCGGGAGAGTGAGGTGCCTCGGCGTGGGTGCCTGCTCTCCTTCGTTCCAATGGATAGAGGAGCTCAAATGCTATGTTTGTTCAAATATGCCAATTTTGAAGGTGGACAAAGTGAATTCAAGTCAACCGTGAACAGCGTACCATCGAATGCCAGTCCCTCTGGGTATGGTGTTTCCCTCTGCTTCTGTTTGGGGCTAGGAAGCAACGTTTGGTTCTGTCGAGTCAGCCTTCGGGGTCACCATGTCATGTCAGAACCAGGAATCCTGCGGTACGTGCCGTGCCGATAGGATCATGGCTTCATGGGGCTATGGTTGCCACGTCTAGCGGTATTGTTGGTACTTTTAGCGGTGTGCTGTATCTGGATGACAAATCAATATTAAAACGGCCGAGATAAATCTCTAGGTTTCTGGACGTCCGTCATCGGCCACATTATTCCTCCAGATCGCCTCGTAGACAGATCATAATCATGAATGCAGGATCACAGTGTTCTTGTAGCCCAATCGGTGTCCATCCAATGACCTCAGCGTGAATCCGGCGTTCATAAACAAGGCAATGATCATCGTCCCCACGTGTACACAATCATCGAGCACATGTCCGCCCAGCATGATCATGTGCAGCCCATGAACGCAGAAAGAAGTAAGGGACGGGAGGCCCGCAACCTTGAGAGATCGATCTAATTGTGTAATGTGTTTCAATCAGTGTCTGAGGGAATATCTTGCCATCAGTGCAGAGAATAAGCGACATCAATGAACCTGCTTCGCTTACGGCCAAATTGTGCAGAATCGACTATTGCAAAAGCATAGAAACTACGTACGGCAAACTTCCGCGGTCTTCGCACTTTGTCAAAGTAAGCTGTACCGGATCCATGTTGTGAATCGCGGCGTATAGTAAGTGTGTCTCAAAGCTTGCTATTCACCACATTCATATGTGCCCGTCAACCCATGTAATCGAATCAAGAGTTTCAAAGGATTATTGTCCTCAAATCCCCCTATCACGAGATATCTAAGAATAGAGCCTCAACTTCTTACACCAATGTTGTCAGAAACTCATAATCACATTTCAATTCTACTCCGAGATGCCAATATAATCCACCACCATGAGCCACGAAAGTTACATTTTATCTCTCGTTAGAGAGATCGACGCTTCAACCAAAGTGTTCGAGAATTCCAGCATAGGCGATAGCAATGAGAAGCGTATACAAGCGTTGGAATACGCAAGGAAACTTACAGTGGCGTTGGCAACGCCAGCCGAGATTGTCTTGCACCATTCATACGAGGTACTGCACAAATTGGTGTGACTGAAGGCCTGCTTTTCGAAGACTTACACGGGACAGATCCCACCATTGAACATGTGCGTGCGGCTTGCTGTTGCTATGGGACTGTTTCGTCTTATTGCGGAGTGTCAGGATCCGAACGGAGTGTCAGCGGAGGAGCTGGCTAAGTTGTCACGAGGAGACAAACGACTTATAGGTATGCATCTGCTTCAATCGAAGATTTCGGAAAGACCATGAATTTTGATCCTTTTCAAGTCAGAGCAATGCGGATACTAGCTGCTGCTGGATATGTGGCGGAAGCTGGCGTAGAACACTACACTGCTACACCCATCACCATCGCTGTGACATCCCCCCCAGTTGAAGCGTCGATCAAACACCGGTAAGTCTAAAATGTCTCTCTTCGTCACACCGTGGGGCGAAGGTCTGTATAGATAGAACCAACCCATATTCATCTCTGACCTTGGCTATGGGCAGATATGATATTGGCCTGCCAATTCTTGCCAAAGGCCCAGAATTCTACAAATCCGCTGAGTTTCGCTGCCCGAACGAATATACGAATACTCCCTTCCAGCAAGCCTTTCACACCGATCTCGGCTTCTATGAATACTTATCCAGACAGCCAGAGACTGCCAAGAACTTCCATATCTACATGTCAGCTCTTCAACAACGAAGTCCGTCTTGGGTCGATTGGTTCCCAGTGCAACAACGTGTTATCGACCATGTCAATTCAGATCCTCGGGGAAGTGATGTACTCTTGGTCGACATTGGCGGTGGTGAAGGCCACTACATTAAAAGATTCCGCGAAAAATTCCCACACGCACCAGGACGATTCATTCTGCAAGATCTGCACAGACCGGATGGAAAAGATGGACTCGGAGACGGCATCGAGTGGATGAAGCACAGCTTTTTTGACCCACAACCCGTGAAAGGTAGGATAACGATCACTCTGCATCCGGAAGATACGATGCATTGACAACCAATTCTTTGAAATATCGCTTACTTATATAATCAAAGGTGCTCGGGTCTACTACTTCCACTTCGTCCTCACAGACTGGGGCGACGACCAGGCCCGGGAGATCCTCCGGAACACCGCACACGCCATGACCCCAGGCTACTCGAAACTCATCATCAACGACGTGATCCTGCCGGATAAAGGGTGTCATTGGCAGCACGCCGCGTATGACATTATTATGATGAGCACCTTCTCGGGATTCCATCGCTCGGAGAGCGATTTCAAGCGGCTGTTAGGTGATTCTGGTTTGGAGATTGAGAGGTTCTGGTATCCGCCGGGGATTGGCGATGGTGTGGTTGAGGCTGTGCGGAAGGCTTAAGCAAAAATTCTGAACAATGAAGTCTGACCTGGGATATTCAAAGTTCGTTAACTTAGCTGCAGGCTAAGTCAGCCACAAGACGTGCATCTTCCGAATTGAGGTCAAGTACATGAGAGTACCAACAGACTCCCTCGACGGTCGGACAGAGACAGAAGGGCCAAGTAATTGTTGAAACTATCAGTACTGGAGGTGGGAAGGATTTTGATTACTTCGTGACGGCATTTTAATATGAAGGCAATTCAGAACATCTCACACGCTAGCAGCCAGCTCAGTCTATTTTTGATTCGCATTCGTGGCGACGGGGGCACAAAAAGGCATGCTTCAGCGGATACTGTCCTGCGGCGTGTTGTCTGTCAAGCGTCAGAAATAATGGCTCCAGGATATGCGATCTACTGAATTGCTAGAAATACACGAACACATGGAATAATGTATACTAAGAAGCATAGATCGATTGGCAGCGAGCGTATATGATGATCGAAGTGACTGATATCTAATCAATACAAGGTGTGAAAGCTTTCCAATTATAGATCTTGTTTTCGTTGGCCAAATGAATGAAAGTCACATGCAACCCATCGAGCTGTCCTTTCATGAACAAAAGGACGCCGGCTTGCCCGCAAATCCCATATTCGTATAATACACTCTGCTCATCAAGACCAATGCCGTGCATCTACTGTAGACTGATCCGAGCCGTCAAAGTCTGCGGCGTCTCGCCCGTAACATTCAATAACATCCCACTGGTAGCTAGCAGCATAAAATCTCCCGAAGTCCATTCACTCGTGATGCTCTCCAGCATAGCCTTTAGAAGATCCCCCAGGAGTTCTTGGGCGTTTTGAAGCGTCGGCACAACATACTGCGAGGTGTCCACGGAACTTGTCATGATGACTGTATTCAGAGACGAACTCAGCGCAGCATCGATGGCGTATGTGTGGATCAGAGTGCTAAGAAGAGCATTGACGGTAGCGCTGCTGGTCGTTGGATTTGTGAGTTGAGCTGTGATCGCGGGCATTGCGACTTGTGAGGTGAGCACCGTGTACCAAGTACTCAAGTACTGAACGAGACCCCAGATACTGTGCGCTCCATAATATATTTCCGCGGGTCCTGGTACAATGTGGCCCGGATACGGTTCAAAGCAGTCTTGGGGAGCCGAGATATTCGTACATTCATAGTTCGCCGTGCGGTTTCCCTCGAATGTCAGGCGCATGAAGCATGCCGCCCAGGGCTCCTCGTACATGCATTGGCATGGCGTAAGCAGGTCTTGCGATTGCCCACACACGGTTGTAGTGGTGTTCCAATTCGACATCCATGCGGGCATCTGCAACGTTTCCCAGCACGTTGGATCAGGGAAGATTGCGGGTCGCGGGGTTACTGGGTTTCGACATGCTTCAATTGCTTTCTGCGAAATTGGGCGTCGCCATGCAGCGTTGGAAACGTTAATTCCTACCAATAGGGCCAGGAGAAATCGTTGAGCTAAGAGGAGCATTTTCGATGTTTAGTGCCTTGGTGGCATTTGTGACAGTTCAGTAGAAAAGGTAGAGTGATAAATAGATTCTTGGCTTAGAGGTCTAGGCTTTGCGGAGAAACTTGATATACTGGGGAAATATGGTGCGGAAATTTTGCCAGTCAACGCACTGTTGCTCGCGTAGATGAATGCAAGCGCACGCTTCTGACTTGTATGGAAAAGACATCTTGGCAGAACATATCCGAACAACAATGACATGAACGCATTGGTAATGTGCTAAAGTGTCTTTGATTGGCTTGATAGTCCACTCTCAAGCAGTGCTCCCATGCCATTCTGTAAATTGAGTGGAAAGTTTTGCCCATGATCTATTAGTAGTAAAGACTTACATGGATTAAAGGATTATCTAGGTCGACGATCGAGCCACTCGCAAATGCCTTGCTTCTCAGATCATCGTCTGCTAGGAAGCACCTTGTCCTTAGAGGAGTGGATATGATGTTAGACAATGGATCGAATGTACCTTATTGTTCAAGGCTAGGAATATTCCAGTCCTGTCCAAATAACTCTTGAAACGAGGATCACTGCGGGACGCGAACGAAACATTTGACAACACAAAGGCAAACTTGCTTCACTAATATTACAACAGCAATTCAACATTATTGCGAGCCACCAGCCCATTGGACCCTATGAGTGTAGAGATCATGGCCCGGTGACCCCAACTCAATGATCGCGCCGACTACGCGACTCTGTGAATACTAACCATAGATTACTGTGCTAATCCAACGCAAGCCCGAGGGTACTCTCAACGGCTGCCATGACAGCTCCTTCGACACCCCAATCACAGATTATACAGGCTACTGTCTCTACGCCTTCACCTGGCTCGTGGCAACATCCCCACTTTGGCGAGATTGCGCGAAGACAGAAGGCCAATACCTTTAACGACAGCAACTTGCAAAGAATAGCATGGAATGGCGGAGCTTTGCTAACTCTCTTCTTTGCCTCCTCGTCGTAAGACAATAGCATGCCTTTTGCTATAAAGCTCTTATTGACCTATGGTTCAGACATTGGTTTCAAACGATAACTAGGCACGAGAATGTACACTCGATCGCAACACCGGTCCTCCTACTACTCTACCTCTTAGGCCTTTACAACATTACGATAGCTTTCCTGCCTCTCATCAAGACGAAAGACGAACTTGCCGACATCCCACTTACCCCAACTCAGCGATCGCTCCTGGGTCTCGACCCCAGGGCCACTCCGCCCCCTACACCTGGAACACATTATATCACACCACCAAGATACCCACACTCTCCCATACCAAGGAATATCTCACCAGCAACTCGAAGTAGTAGCGCGTATAGCACGCCAATCACACGAAGCCCATCATTCGGTCGGGAAGGAAGCGATTCGCCAGCAGGATCTCCTTTGTGGCAAAAGGCCGTTGGTAGAACGCGAGATCCTGCACGAAGATCTAGTTATGGCTCGCCCTCACCACTTGGGCCGGGGATAGGAGGGAGAGAAGGCAGTGTGCTAGGCGCTCCAAGTACGCCGAGTCCCACGACCGGAAGGGGGGCTACTGTGGGATTGAATAGTAAATGGCTTTACAATAAGGGCAGGAGCAGCTCGGGGAATAGGAGCATGTATTCAGGGGTAAACTTATAGAGCACTGCGAAAAACAATATATTGGCATTGAGTACAGAGTACCAGCGTGCCATAATGGGCTTGCAGTCATAGCCTCTCGCTCCCTGATACTGAGTATTTGAGAGGTAAGCTCTGTGCTTCGAATTACCATTGTTTCCAGCCAATAGATCCAAGGGAAGGACATACTCAGTCTTGGCATTTCTTAAATCCGGAGTAAACACGTCTCACTTGAAAGCTACAGAGATTCAACGTAGGTGGCGCTCATGAATAAGTGCAGGCATTTTTCCACTCATAAGATGAATTTATCTTTGAATCCTGGCCATGGGAAATTCCGACTCAAAGCTTGTATTCAAGCAAGGGATCTTCAAGTTGTCCGAGCCCGCAGTAATATCATCTGAGGATCCATACTGGAAAGGAGTAAGTGAGACGCCATCCGAGGATCTTGATGGCTTCTGACTCCGGTAGTTCTGGGAGCTGCCAGAATCGACCGAGGATGTCTTCAGCCTCTTTTCTCCTGTGGACGTCCGCCGCGCAAGAGATGCCTCCTTACCCAACGTCGAAACTCTCATCATAGCCCTTACCACACGTCTTTTCACGCTTCGACAGCATCGTGCCTTTCCCCATGCCGATGCAGCCCCAGAAAAGCATGCCCTCAACTGCATTAGGGTCCTCACCCGCGTCTTACCTTTCCTTTATGAAGCCGATCACTTGGAAGTCTGGGAGGACAAGTTCTTCTGGGCGAAGAGGAAGAAACAGTCGAAGGGCAAGTCGGCAACGCCAGAGGTCCTTTTTGACGAGTCTCACAAAGGTCAAGACCCGACACCAGAAGAGGAGCCGCAACTTGTGGATGTCAGGCCTCTAGGCGAGGAGTTGGTTGATACGTTGATAGACATGTTATTCTACGTTGGCTTTACAGTTCCAGCCACGGAGCGATCGAGGAACAAAGTCACGTATGCCATCTGGCAGAAAGGTGTAGGATGCAATACCTCCATGAGTTCGAACAAGGAATTCGAAAACAACAGGACAGAAATTCTACGACTCTTATTGACACTGTCCAGCAAGTCATTATACATGCCTGCACACATTTTACCCATAAAAGGAGTCAAAGCGGTCACATATATCACTACGTGCCCGGACAAACAGCTCGTACTCTCTCTTCTTTGCTCACAGCTCAATTCGGCTCTTAATTACAGTCCCGCAAGCTGGCGGGTGCCTTATGATCATGTTGTCTACAAAGACCCGAGACAGATTTTAGTCTCTTACTGTTTACAATTTCTTCTTATTCTGATTGTATATTCAATACCTGAAGATAGCAAGGGACCACCGCCCAAGAATTACTTTCGGCATTTTCTTGGTCGGCTACATCGACCACAAGACTTCGAATTTCTAGCAGATGGCATGGCTAAGACGCTGAACCAGCCGCTACAAAGTATGACCTCATACTTACCAGGGAGTCAGAAATCATTGAAATGGGATTCAGAGATGATCATGTTGTTCTGGGAGACCCTTCAATCCAACAAGCGATTTCGGTCCTTCATCATCGACACTGATCGAGGTCACGAATTCATGACTTTAATCCTCTTTTATGCCACAGAACACAAGCTTGACCCTTCGAAACAAGGGGTTGTCCGCATGTGTGCCTTCGTTTTGCAAACCCTGAGCACCGAGCCGAACTTCGGAAAGCTTCTAAATCAGGACTTTGAGACTCAAGACACTCTTCCTCCAACGATCAAACTGATAGATTTCACGGGCACGTACGCCGATTATTTAATAATTGTATGACCCATGTAAAATCTATGAGACATCATAAAGCTGATTTGAGCAGTCTATTCACTCACTCATAACGACTAGTAAGGGGAAATTGGATGCGATCTATCCTTCGCTACTTGCAACCATCAATAATGTTGCACCTTACCTGGAACAACTCTCACATCGAGCAAGCTCTAGGCTTCTTCAGCTATTTGCAACCATGTCTGCCCCAAGTTTCCTGCTCGCCAATGAGACAAATTATGCTCTATTGCAATCTTTGCTCGAGTCTTTGAATTCTATCATAGAGCATCAATATGGGAGTAAGTATGCAACAATCTCAAGCACGTGGGTACCACCGCTCATCAATCGGCAGGCAATAGAGTCCTTCTACAAGGGATCTTCAAGTACCGAAAGCGTTTCGAAGCATTACGCTATTTCACCTTGGAGAGCGGCCAAGAAGAGATTGAGCGAATGAAACAAAGCAGAAAGGAAGCAGCGGAACTGTCGGATCCACCCACAAGTCCCACCCGAACATCACGAAACAGCTCTGTCGATAGCGTTCGGAGCCCGCAGGGCCCAAGAATCCCTTCTCTCAGCAATGTCCCCGAAGAAGGTGGCGCTTTCGCCATTGGAGACGATGACGATTCCGACGAAGAGAACCGAGAGTCTGTACCTACACCGTCTCAATCATCCCCATCAGGACAAAATTCTCGAGCACCATCAATATCCTCCTCAGTAGGGGAGCCGTTGCCTACACAACTCCGGGGTATGTCTGAAAAGGCGCGAGGTAAAATGCCGGCCGGTCAGCCATCTTTCCCCCGTCAAAATAGCACGAACAGCCTTAGCACCCACGCCACAACCTTGATGTCGCCCACTCCTGGGGGCTTCGACCCCACAGCCCACTGGATCGACTCGTGGCTCCCTACCTTGCCACTCCACACAATCCTCACCTTACTCTCATCATCTGCGCCACCACGTTCTCTGCCACCAGGTCTTGATCCCACCCCGCCCCGCGTCCATCTATTCGAGTGGACGACTCTCTCCCTTGGCTGGTATGAATCATTACTTTGGGGCTTCATCTTCGCTTCTGAAATGGTAGTGCAGAAGGGTACAGTTGGTGTGTGGAACGGAACGGCAGTCCGCCTATTCAAAGTTGAGACTGCGGCGTTCTCAGGGCCTAGTCTTATGAAGCCCATGGGAGCCGTGGACGCGGTTGGATCGAGACTTGTAAGTGGGGTGGCGAGTCTGGGCGTGGGGAGTAGAGGTAGTGGCGACGGCGGAGAGGGTAGAAGGGCATCTAATGTCAGGGATGTGTAGTCCCTCTACTCCGCCTCGCACATAAAACAATCTCGTCACATACCTAAAGAACCGACTGACTTTTTGATGCCAATACGAAGGAATGAATGTGTACTTACCGGACTGTTCTTAATTCTTCCTGTTGTGGAGCATCCTTCATAGTGAGCTTCGCGAATACGGAAAGTGCTATGCATTTCTATTTGCATAACAACATACAGCTGCACAGTATGAGATTGGATGAGTCGGTAACCTCCGATCTCCCGGTGTAGAGAGAGATAGTCCCATATTCTAAAAGGCTAGCTCAGGTTTCGTTAGCGTATCCGACCACGGCGCCAAAAACGTGCTCAAACCATCTCATGCCAGAGACGTTACCAGAATCTTTGAAAATAATGAGAGGGCATCCTGCATCTGTTTAGTCTTACATTAGTCCAACGAGAATCTCGGTTGATTTCAGTGTTCATACGATCCTACGAAGTCAGCGTCCATAAAATCTCGAGGTAAGTCAGAAATAGGCTTTCACATCTGCGCGTTCAAAGCAATGAAGAGCCACAACCGCGTGATGAATTCGGTCGTCGTAAGCCAGACATAGTGGCCATTCGTTCTGCTTGATGCTTTTGTGGATATAGGCTATCAGCAATATCATTAATGTACAAGGAGCTTGCATGCCAATGGCTCTCAGTCAGACCCTCCCCTTCACGAAGATCAAAGCCATGGTTCGATAGCGCTATCCAGCTCGACGCCTTAAATCCACGAAAGCCCCATCATGGCAACAGCCAGTCCAGAAGCAGCCAAGGCCGACCACACAAGCGGGCTAACAGCCGCATACTGATGTACGGTGCCAGCATCTGATGTTGAGGCTGAGGGCATTGGCGTGGAGGTCGCGCTCGGGGTCATCATACCGGACATAGTCATCGAGTCAGATGGCCCGGCTGTTGCAATTGCCGCTGCCGAAAGGCTAGCATCGGCGGTGAAAGATGCTGACAGACCGGTAGCATTCTTGCAACTAGGCGGAGTGGAGGTAGCTTTGCCAGTGACGAAGTTGATTGCAGCACACTGTATACATCAGTGACTGAGCTAATGATCCGTCTTCTCAATGCGGTTATTGCTGATCAATCTCTTACCTGGTAGAGCGAACCATCATCACCATGCTGTATGACCTGAACAATACCAGAACTGCCAGCCCAAGTCGCAGGCACGGACAAGGAAGGCTCGCAAAATTGTCCGAGCCCTGACTCCGGCACGACTGGCAGCAAGTCTGTCCAGTTGGTTCCAGTCGCTGTCTTGCCGAGGGTAGCGCGGAATAGCCAGTCAGCCTGAGGGTGAGAGGAAGCCAATGCAATAGCGTCCCCGTCGACATGGAAATCGGTGGCATTGTCAAAGGTGACATCGAAGCTGCCACAGGGAGCATCACCCTCCTTGTCATCGTCGAATCCGAGGGAATTTGGATAGTTGAGCATGAAGTGCGCCGATGTTTGACCGAAGAGGAAGACGAGGATGGTAAAGATTGTGGTGAGATGATCAAGATACATCTTGAGATGAATATGTTGTTTCTTCGAAAATGTCAACTGCAGGTGAGCTTTCGTGGTGGGTTGTAAATGGGGACCGTTGGGATTTTGATGAAGTCTTTTTGGGTAGTGATTCAATCACAACTGCAAAGCACAGAAAGAAATCTCAACTCCATCGTGCTCCACTCCATACTCTTACGATCGACCTCGGTCTACATCAATACGTTTTGAGTTAGTGCGCCAAGTAGTTTGCGTGAGTTTGAGCAAGTTACTTAGCGAGCCGACAACGGAAATGTTTTTGATTCGCTGTTTTCACGTGATAGTACATGGTCGACGTCGTCTCGGCCTCGTTAGTTGTGTGGTGCCATGAGGATCACTAGATCCGGCAAGGTAAGCAGATCAAGGCGGGATACTACCTCACTGTCCCGGAGATATAGCACTGCTTCCTTTCCCAAGCCCCAAATCTGGCTTACCTCACACTTTTGCATTCACACAATCTCTTTCAAGTAGAGCAGAAGCGGTCAAGATGTGGCGGCTCATGGTCGACCAGAAGCGCTTGTTCAGATAAGCATATTCCTTCCTCAAAATCGTACACTTCATATTGTGCTTTGAATTGGGCACAACATGGACGCCTCGATGATGTCCAGTATGGGTGGATCTAGGATGGACATGAGCTCGGGTGGCATATTTCTATCTCATAACAAGGCTCTGGCTCGGATATACTGGTATCTTGTTGCTGCATGCATCCTACTGGCAGGTCTGCAAAAGGCGCTGGGAGCGATTAATGCAAGGTCGAGGTCAGCATTCCTCTTTCTCTTTTCCCAGGTTGCAGTAGAGTACGTGAGCAAAGGATCCCGGCGGAGAATGCTAATCGCTGCCTTCCTGTGCATAGAAAGAGAGTCTCTCATATAATCTCAATTTCACACCCTAGACGACCGCGTGGCATCGTTTCTCAAACATACGCAACCACCACAGCAGTCTTTAGGGACTTGTCATACCCCTCAATCCTCTACTTCTCGCACCCGCTATTCGAATGGCTAAGTCCGCCTTCCCTTGGACAATCGCTAGCCATTCTCACCTACTGGATCATCATTACTCTTTTCTTAACGGCAGGATCCATCATTCATGATGCCTACTATTGGGAGCGCGTAGGATTCCGTGCAGCATGGTTGTCCGTAACGCAGGTTCCACTCATCTATCTCCTTGCTGGAAAGGTCAATGTGCTTGGAATCGTTCTTGGGTCATCATACATGGACCTGAACTGGTTCCATAGATGGGTATCCAGAACACTCCTAATCACGGCTTCCATACATGGCGGATTCTTCATTACGGAGTGGGTTCGGGCAGACTTCTTTCAGGCAGAACTGGCCATGATGCCGATGGTCAAGTGGGGAATGGCTGCTTGGGGAATATTAGCTTGGACCACAATCAGCTCGCTGTTTCCATTGCGCCGATTTTGCTACGAACTCTTCGTGGTTCAACATCTTGCATCCACTACCATCTTCTTGTGGGTGCTGCACAGACATGTGCCCTCTTATGCAGCCTACAATGTCTGGATGGCAGTGGCGTTCGTCCTCTCGGGTCGCTTGCTTCGAAGCTGCATGTTCGCCTATCAGAACATGTCGAGATTCGGTTTGGGTTCTGTCGCTGAGCTGGAGGCAATGCCAGGCGACATCACCCGTTTGACGATTCGAGATGTTGAAGTGAGTTGGAAACCTGGCCAGCATATCCTACTGTGGTGCCCGACTCTAGGCCCATTTGAGACGCACCCATTTACGATCGCAAACATTCCTCAAGGAGATCGTAGCGGAAAGCCAAGCCAAATGGAGCTCATTGTGCGGGCAAGGTCCGGCTTCACGCGGCGACTGTATCAACGCGCTGCTTCAACCCGGCATACAGGACCACCTTCAACGCGAGCTTTTACCACTGGTCCTCTTGGAAACCTTCCAATATGGAATACGTTCGAGACCCTCGTCCTCATATCTGCATCCACAGGTGCATCATTCACCCTCCCTATCCTTGAAAGCATTCTCAACGATCCCTGCTGCGTCAGTAGGATCGACTGCGTCTTTCTGGTCCGACAGAAATCTCACATTGATGCCTATCTGCCCCGCCTGATAGCCGCGGCTTCTCATATAAGAGCCACAGAAATCAAATTGAAGATTGTGATCGCTATCACTGGCCAAAAACACGAAGTCTACGGTGAAGATGACACTACGATAGAGCTGGGAAGTCTTTCAAGCTCTAGCACCTCTTCCGAAGGAGCTTCGAATGCATTATTACCCATTCAAGAATCAAACCCCTCCGGACGCTCGAGTGCGAATGGCATGAATTCCACTCATAGAGCCCACAACGAGAAAGATCCCGAAAATATCACCATACATCCAGGAACCTCCTCTCAAAATATCCCTCTCCACTATATCAGCGGCCGTCCCAACCTCGCCCATACGATCAGAGAACCCATCGAAGCTTCATCCGGCGAAACATCCGTGGTAGTGTGCGGCGGCAAGAGTCTCACTTCAACAGTACGAAACTGCGTGGCGGGTCTTTCGGATGAGAGGGCCGTACATAAGGGGACGGGGGCGCAGGGCATTCATTTGCATGTTGAGGGATTTGGGTCGTAGGGATTTCTACATATATGAATTGGCAACTGATAAATTGCTGTATGATAATAGAAAGTGCCCTGTTGAGAGGATTGGGAGCGGTGACCGCTCTGAGACGACCAATAGGAGCGATGATTTCCATCTAGAAAGACAGACAGTTAGACTATGTTCGATAGTTATGTGTACCTTCCAAGTTATGCAGGAAGGTTAAAACTACCATATCGGGCCTAGACTTTTACCCCAGGTTTTCGGGACGTGCATAATTACGTAATGTGCCTGGCAGTTTGTTTTCCCCCCATCTTTAGTTTTCTCTTTTGGATTTCAACGTCAATCAGATACATGGTTGGAGTTCGTTGCTATGGCGGCATCACCAGGTCTCGGCGTTGATATTGAAGCATTGAGCGGTATTTGCGGGTAAGTTGACCACCAGCGCTGTGCAAGACTCGCAACTGAAAGTCCGCAGATCAATATCAATAGCCTGCTGGGTCGTCGTCTTCTCTCCCCAGATCATCGAGAACTTTCGCCGTTCCTCCGCCGACGGCCTCTCCCTCATCTTCCTCATCGTCTGGCTCCTCGGCGATGTCTTCAATATCCTCGGCGCAGTCCTCCAGGGCGTCCTCCCCACTATGATGATCTTGGCCGTCTACTACACCCTCGCAGACATAATCCTTCTAGGCCAATGCTTCTACTACCGTGGCTTTACGCTTTCTGACCCACCAGTCGATAAGTCTGTACCTGCAAGTGATGAAGAAGCAATTGAAGAGGAGGAACCAACAGAGCAGTCAGCTTTACTCCCGCACAACAGACCCACAATCTCAGACGCAGAATTTCCCTCTGCTCGTGGCTCCTCGCGAGGATCCTTCTCATCGCTCTGCTCGCGTCTCTCCAGTAGCCATGTAGATGCCACGCATCTCTCTCCCGCGACGCCATTCATTCCTCCCCCCAACCCAACCTCCACCCCACCCGCCGTCTCCCCGTCAAAGACGCGATCCACACTCTCCACCATCCTCTTCAATATCAGCGCCCTCATTATCGTCTGTGCAGCAGGCGTCTTAGGCTGGTGGCTCTCATCACGTTCCTCACATCCCCAATATCCACATCACCATCACCGTCATGAACTTTACACCGCCCCCTCCCCCGAAAAGGAAGCGTCCGAACCCTTGCACTTCGACCTCTGGGGCCAAATCTTCGGCTATCTCTGCGCCGTCCTCTACCTCGGTTCTCGCATCCCTCAACTATTACTCAACTACCGCCGCAAAAGTACCGAAGGCGTCAGTATGCTATTCTTCCTCTTTGCCTGTGTGGGTAATCTCACGTATGTCATGAGCATATTTGCATACGAGCCCCCTTGTGCGAGGATCGCCGACAACATTAATGGCGGAACTGGGTCTGGGCCTGGACGCGGCGGCTGGTGCGAGGAAGGGGAATGGCAGGAAGGTTACGGTAGGTATATTCTTCTCAACGCAAGCTGGCTCATCGGTAGTGCGGGTACGCTGCTGTTGGATTTGTGCATTTTCGCGCAGTTCTGGATGTACAGGGATCGTGATCCGTAGGCCCTCTGATCTGATCTGATATGGTGAAATGGTTGTATATATGAAAGCTTGATGTACATAAGGGTACCAGTATGACGGATAGGAGATGTGAATGTTCGATCGCATTCTGGATGAATAGCGTCTTCGGGCTACATGGCGTTGCAGTTGGAAACGAAAAGTACGGTGTTCGATGCAGGCGATTTTTGCATGAGCACATGTCCTGTGCACCTAACGAATTTTGCATTCCTCGAGCTCTCGAATGCAGACGACGGATCCCTTGCATGAGGGTTTCGCGCGGAGTTCTCCGAATCCGTCCGCTGATTCGAAAGGATAGAACAGGGTCATGCTAATGGCAGGGTGGTAATAAAAGTTACGAGATGAGCCTCTTGGAACAGGGATATCTCAGCATATTTCAAGTATGTAGGGAAAGGTCCAGAGTCATGTTCCACTAACAATTCTGCATGAGCTAGTAATGTTACTCTACCTTTGGGCGAAAGTCTCTACTATCACGTGTAGAAATTCAGGAAATGCCTTTGACGTAGGAAAGATCTGAGCAAGTTCCTTCTGTTCACACCCAAAATGACGTTTTCAGACTGCGGGCCTAGATCGATCTTCGAATGCTGATGGGGAGAATAGCATCGTCTGAGAGGAATGGTACACTTGCCCTTAGCCAGACAGCCTTACAGCTCTTCTGCCAAGCCACATTTCCATGGTTTAGCCGATAGGGCTGTGGATGATGAATTTCTTCTGCCACAACTGCCACTGACGTTGCGACAGCATTTCAAATTTCGTTCTTTGATTTATGCAGCTACAACGTGCGGCCAAAGGAATTATGGAATCCAGAACAGCCATAGCTCACACCAATCACACCCCTCACATCGGTACAATCATGCTGC
>JAABUP010005700.1_pt1 | contig 18621 bp, 21 predicted proteins | sample 5559201 | NCBI WGS metagenome assembly JAABUP01 (sample SAMN10711887, study PRJNA513373) | rock metagenome | isolation source: Antarctica rocks | place: Antarctica
CACCCTCACGTAACACATTTCAGTCGCTCGGTGTACCCGGTGTTGATGTAAGCAGTGAAGTTGCAGATGTGGCCTGCACTCACATGTGTCTGTGATCTCTCATGTCTAGTAGATGCAGCACCATTTTCAGCTATACACTCAGTCTTAGTGTTGCTGCAATTGTTGCTGCCACTGTGTTAAGCAGAGGAGAGTGCATCAAATCGGTACATGCTCTCCTCTCTTAGATGTTCTCAATCTGGACGCACAACACAGGCTGCTCTGGTGAGACAAGAATTGTCCTGCCTGTACCTAGCTCATCATGAGCCAAACAGCGTTGAAATTGTTGCTGTTGTCGTCGTTATCCACAAACTATCCTCAACTGAAAGACTGCTTTGCAGGGTGACTTCATTGCGCTGACTGGTTCCCTGTGTGCCCTGCCTCTGGACTTTGTGCTGGTCCTGGCCATGACCTTGAAGGTAACTTCTGCCTTTCGCTGCTGCCCTCTGCTTCTGCCTCTTGCCATGGCCTTAATTTCTAGCCTTTTGCTGCTGCCTTTAACTTTTCTTCTGCTTTTGGTCATCTGTGGCATTGTGGAGGTGGTGTCAAGGTGCTGCCTTCTACTTCTGCCTCTTGCCGTTGCATGAACTTCGTGCCTCTCGCTGTTGCCTTTGAGATCTCTTCTGTTTCTTATCACCTGTGGTGTTATGGAAGTGGTGTCAAGGTTCACAACACACGTTTTTGCAGTCTCAGAACAGCCTACTGTCTACTCACTGGTACATCATCTGCCATGCAGGTGTATGGCAAGTCCACTCCAATGTGGCTCAACATCATCAACGGCACACTGTGTGTGCTCTTGTTCTTCGTCACATGCGTCTCATCCATCTCTTCAATACGTTACATTGTGGTGGACTCTGTCACTTACCATGTCTTTGCCAATCTGTGAGTTGCCACACCTGGCAAGCGTTGGACTGGTCATACTGGATCATGACCGGACATGATGAAAGTGTGACCGGATGCCTCATTAGTGGTCGACTGTACCGTAATGAACTTATCCATGAGTGCTCTGCCAAACTGTTAGCAGCATGCACAAAGGGCAGTACTATGCCATGGGGATTTTGCCTGTTGTGGTCTTTTTTGGTCATCAGATGCTCTTGAGTGCTTTGCCAGTGGGCTTCATTGCTTACAAAGGGTAATACTATGCCAAGGGTTGTACACAGTTACAGAATTTCTGTCATGTCTTAAGATCCCGTTGCGAGCTCTGCCAGAGCGCCATAAGTGTGCTCAGACGGTAGGAATATGCCAACAGGTTGATACTTTGCTGCGTGGTTTCCTTTGTGAAATTCACGCGCTTTTGACTGCTCAGCTACACTGTCATAAGTGTGCTAAAAAAGCAGCACTAGGCCAAGGCAACAGTAGTAGTAATGCACTGGCGCTGACGTCCAGGGTTTGGCCCTTCAAATTAGTGACATGCCCTGATTAGATAGCATTGATGGCTTTTGGATTATGTCTGGTTCTGTTATCTAAGGGGGCGGGAACCTAATTGCCACAGCTCTTACACCTCGCCATGTATGCCAGATCAGGCAGCATTGAAACCAGGAGCACCTGCGTAGAGTGGAAGTGGTGGCAGCCTTTGCTTGTTGGAACTTGATTGTACATGTTTGCAGTGCCTGTTTCGAAAGTTTTGTGACATATGATCTTCATCCAGGTGCTGTGAAAGCCAGTACAACATGCATCGCATTCAAAGAAGCAATGGTGACTGTCTTACAGGCAGACTCGTACAAATGACCAACCGCAACAGTGGAATTGCGGGTGCGCCATCTGTTTTGTGCGTTGGTCTTCCAATCTCACATGTGGTGTCAGCGGCAGCCTTGCTGCACCTTCACTGCTGCTGTATAAGGTCAAGGCTGGGGATCAGTGAGATGACAAGAAGTAGCTTGATGAGACTGCAGCGCTTGGTGGCAGCAGGCAACAATGCTAGGCAACATCATGGGCACGTTGCTTTAGGGAATTTCCTTGACTTGATGTGCCAAATTTTTAGAGAGAGCATAGGGGATTGTAAAGGGCGTAGCTATACTGTTTGCCCTCTGCCCCAACAGAGCAGTGCGCAAGCAACAAGCTTTGGTGTCGACAGCAGACTCGATAAGCCTACTTAGCAGGCATGGTGGGTTGATGAGAAGTAGATGACGTGCTGACACAGAGGCACCCAACATGAGCGCTCGACTCGAAGCGTGATCACTAGGTCTGCAGCGATGGTCGTATCTCCGCGAGGGGATGTGGGACATCGGGACGCTCACAGAACAGCCGAGAACCTTTTCGAGACGCAGTCCGTAGTACAGATCAGAGAGGTGCGCCGTCTGGAGTCTGCTGAGCCAGGTCAAACTGCGTGCATGCATCCATGCTTGCTTCTGACACCGACAGGTCGAGACGAAGGCCAGAAATGACATCGAGGACAAAAAGCACCAGCTACGTCAATTGGTCGGCGGCAGCTACAGGTACCTTTTCACCTCTCTTCCATCGCTGATTCGCCACTGTGTGCTTTGCCTGAGCGGTCTGTGAAATTGGTGTAGGGACCTCATTGACAGTGCAGATACCATCTTATCAATGACAACATGCTGCGAGGCTGCTGTAGCTCAGGTTGTTGGTATTCAGGTAATGCATTGAATGCAATGGCCTTTGAACAAGGGCTTTTGTACACAAATAGCTTGAGTGTTGCCTTCTTTGCAGAGTGACTTTGCAAAGCTGACAAACTCCGTTAGCAAAGTGCCTCACAGTAAGAGCCGGCGCAATCAGTCTGGCAGCCATAGGGAGCAGCTGTTTGGTAGGCAGTCTGCTTTCCAACAGCCTGCACAGTATTTGTCTCTTTTTTTCAAACAACATGTATGACTAGTCATGAATTGCAGCGGTGGGCAGCCGTGTCAAATATCTTGTGGACACATCAGAGCTGCTCTGGGGTTGTCTGGACACACAAAACTACTTTGACGCTGCACACAGGTACTACTTCTTGCCTTTTCTCCCCTTCAAGCGCCATGATCATATCATATAACTGATTTCACACTCACCGCACAATGCAGCACACCATCCTGTACTCCCTGCGCAAAGAAAAGCATGCATTCACAACCGTATTCGGAACATGCATTCACAACTGCATTCCGATCACAATCATGACTGCATTTCAACCACGCATTTTGACCATGCATTCACGAATGCAACATGCATCAAATATTGATGTATGTAACAGGTATCTGCGAGCATCAGAAGTCCATAGGCTGCTTGTGGGTACAGCATCTGCCTCAATGGCTCGCTTCCCATTACTGCGGCATCAATGGCCGTCCATAGAGGCCCTCAAGTAAGCTGCCTTCAAATCTTGAACCCAGAACAGGCTCTGCTGAAACACAATGTTCAGGATGCAACAAGCATGGCTGCCCTTTTGCATGGTCTCCACAGCAGAGCTACCATGCATTCACATGTGGATCAAGAACAACCCCGGCCTGATGTTGGAACAAGCTAGCAATCAGGCTCAAGGCTGTTGTATGAAACTTCACAGGGGTCAGATTTTGGAAGGGACGCAGCAGAGGCTGAAGGCACAAACACATTTGTCTGCACAGGATGCTGCAGCTGCTCTGGCAGCTGCTAGCTTCCTGGACCAGCTTACCTCTTCACAGGTGTGTCTATTGAACAGGTGCCTGCATTGTGGTGCTGCGTCCACTGCCCATGTGCCTCAGTATGAGCATGCTCTCAGGCACTTCCCACAACCAAAATTTCCCCTATCATGAGCATATCTACAACGCAACAGTCTATGCTGTTGTGACTGCTGCTTCAATGACAACAGCCTGCTGATTAACTGGGTGCAGATAAACACTGCATTGCGGAGCAACAAGTGTCGTCTCAGTGTGACGTATGTGTCTAAACAGTTTCCATTGCATGGTGAGGTGCTGGTGAACACACAAGACCTCACTCATGATGCAGGCACTGGAGTTGTTTCTAGACTGCTGCCGGCAGCGAGCTGTACAGCCGCTAGCAGCAGCTGCAAAGGGGGGCCTAACTGCTCCTGATCTCCAAGACCTACTGACCAAACTGGCCGAGACTGTCCAGGTGAGCTGCCAGCACTGCTTATGCCACAAGCCGATGCCACAGACCAGTCGTCACAAGATGTGCTTGTGATGTGTTGACAGTCGTGGCTTGACAGTTGTGCTGTGTTCATTGCTGATACACTGTGGAGCCCTTTGTCAAGCCAAAGCGTGCAACTCATGGCAGGCTGGCATTGCCGGATGAGCATGCATGTTAGTGTAAAGATCTGTATGTAGCACAGACATATAATGTTAGTCACGGTGTACCTTCTGCATACCTGCTCTATGACTATCAACCACTGCCGACAGTCAGATCAAGCTATACAACGCCTCTGCTTGCACTATGGTACACAGACATTCACAGCTCAGAGGTGGGTTTGACACCTGCTGTGAGCAATGCACAGAGGTGAGTTCGCCACACCCAGTGCAAGCATGGTACAATGAAGAAGTGCTGGTGCAGGAAGTGGTAACTCAGGCAGGACAGCTTTTCCTCCAGCCGGTTGCTTCAGCAGCAGCTCCACTGCTAGTGCAGCAAGCTGGTGAGGACATGAGCAGCGGTGAGCTCATGTTCAGCCCTTTGCCTGGTCAGGAGCGCAGCCAAGAGGCTGAGGCTTGGCAGGTAACACTGCTGACTCTGCCGGTGTTGGGCATGCTGGCCTCTGTGCAAAGCATCTAACTCTCAGGCACACATCATCTCTGACAATGTAAGGCCACTGTCGCCAAGAGGCTGAGGCTCGGCAGGTATGACTGCTGACTCTGCCGGTGTTGGGCATGCTGGCCTCTGTGCAAAGCATCTATTTGCTCAGGCTCACATTATCTCTGCTAATGCAAAGCTGCCATTGTCTACTCACTGGAAAGTACTTGAACTTGTGCGACAGCATGAATTTATCAGGCACACATCATCTCTGCTAATGCAAAGCTGCGATTGTCTACTCATTTGGAAGAATGTGATCTGTGCAACAGCATAGCTTGATCCACAGATCCACATGCTTCCCAGTGAGTAGACCATGGTGGCTTTGCATTGGCAGAGTGATGTGTGCCTGAGAAATAGATGCTTGTGCTGCGTGGCTGTGGATTCTGTTGCGTCGTGCTGTTCTGTGACATTGCAACCTCAAGACACCAGCACAGGCAATCTGAGCAATCAGACTTCATTAGGCATTGAGCCGTATTTGTTTGACTTTGATTTTGAGCTTGTAGCTTGTTTGTCAGCTGCTGTCTGCTGACCTGAAGGAAGAAGATCTTACTGCAAGTACCACAACTACCACACTAAAAACATGCCATGCACTGACTGCAGGAAGTGAGAAAGGCCACCATGAAGCGTTTGGCACCTATGCCTCAGGCAACCGCCAGCTCAGCTTGCCAATCCTGGCTGGGGCACTTGGCCAAGGACATTGTCAAGCACTGCCCTGCCCCCATGGCAGCCTGCATCACACCAGCAGAATTTGCCCTATTGGAAGGGCATCTGCAAGCAGCCATCAATCAATGGCAACCCCCTCCAGCACCACCGGCTGCAGGTTTGATCAGTCCCCAGCTGCTTGTGACATAAAGCCTTATAATTAGCTTGTGCAGGCTCTACCTTGCTAGATGCTGCCTCAGCTGCCCCTTTGCAGTCTGGGCAGATGTGCTTGAACTCCAGCATTGTGTGTGGTGCATAATGCAAGCTTTTGCAGTCAGAAATCTGCTTCAGCTGACCTAGGTCTGCACTCAATGCTGTTGTGTTGCTTGCAGAGCCCATGACCCTGGCTGCAACCCCAAGGCCGAGTCCGCTGACCCCCCTCAGGCAGAGCCCCTTTGAGCCTGCAGAGGCTCAGGGCAGCGGTGTGCCAGAGTCCTGGGAGGGTGTCTGCGACTGGGTCCTGGGCAAACGCCTTGACCTATGGCAGGAGCTGTTTGAGCAGCCATTCCTCCAGGTGAGAGGCTGCTGTTAGTGCAACGCATTATTCCAGGTAGTTTGTCAATGACAGGACGCTAGTGCACGTCATAACCATCATGCCTTGTCTCGTCTTTGAGAGCGCCTTTCAGCATGTGATTTTATACACACAGCACAGTCAGTTTGCCCTGCAACGCTGTAGATTTGTTTCAAACACACCTGGCAGCTTCTGGTTGGGCAATTTGTGATCCTGCACAGGCTTTGCCACTGCGGCAGCATCACCAGCGTGCCCACATCAATATATATTGCAGTGTACAGAGTTGATATGTTAATGTATGTATGCAGCGTGCTCAAGACCTTATCAAGGCCTCCTTCCAAGGCATCAGCAAAGACTTCACCACACCCCTGCAAGATTGCCTCAAGGCCGCGCAGCAGGCACCCCCCGCCGCCCCTGGGGGCTACTATGCACCCCAGTGGCCAGAACACTCAGAGCTTGGTGTGTTGGCTAATCAGCTTGGTGCCGTCTCAAGGACTGCTGGTGCCAACAGCCGTAGCTATCGACTCAGGAAGTGGCCTCGGCATGGCAGGGTGAGTGCAGGCCCGAACACTCAGCTCTGGTTCCTACCCCATGTCTCGTTTTCTGAGTTTCACTACATTTTACTCCTTTTTGGTGAGAAAGCCTCTGTTCCCACTTGTATTCCTGCACATGAATCTGCCTGGCAGATCAGTCTTTCTGATATCTGGGCTGAAGTTGCCCCAGGCCATCAATTCAATTCTCCCTTTCTGAACCTCAATGTTTTACTCCACCTTTGGCGAGAAAGCCACTAGCATGTGAAGTTGCAGCTTTGGGCATTTACAGATGCCGTAACAGCAGCACCAAATATGGTCACACATGACAACATACTTGCCGTAATGGTAGACAGTCTGTTCTCTGGTAAGTACTCCTATAACAGCATGTAGATAAAGGTTTGAAAATAAAGCGGCAAAACAGAAGAAAAGCTTTTCCATATATAATTGTATAATTAGTTCTATGTACTATATACCTCTAGATAAAAGCGTAGTGTCATGACAACATGATTGCATGCAAATTGACACAGTGGTCATGCATGGCAGGGAGATATGGAGGGAAGCAGACTTCTTGATGGGTGGAGGGGCCTATTGGAGGGGGTTGGCTGTCAGGTCAATGACCAGCTCAAGGAAGCACTTTGTGGCTGGCAGCTGTTGCTGGGCAAGCAAGACCAGGTGACAAGTCCCCCTGCTGATGCTGCTGCTGGTCTGAAGAAACTGCCCTTGAGAGACAAGACTTGCGCCCTGCATGTGCTTAGCTCGTCATGAGCCAGAAAGGCTTGACAGTATCATCAACATTGTCATTACTATCATGCTGCTGCTCCCATGACTTGTCTTAAATTCATGAAATGGCATCAACAGACCTTACATCCTGACATCAAATCAGCTCAACACGTTGTCATCTCTCCTGACATCACATTGTGCATAGCCCCCACTCACACTCAGTGATTGATCAATGCATACATTGGAACATTCAATTCAGTGACATAAACCACGTCAACGCCTGTAGCAGATGGGCATGCTGCATGCTGATGCGCGCCTGCTGCATGCTGATGTGCGCCTGATCAACAATAATCCCATACCTCAGTACATGCTGCACACACAGGGCAAATCAACTGCAGTCAGGGATGACTACACAAGTAGCAGCCCATCTTTCCGCCAGGAGAACACCAACCAGAGAGCCTTACAACTGCAGCCCTTCATCCAGCAGCAGTGCTCAGCCGCGGTGCAGAGTATGGGACAGGAGCTGGATGCACAGCTGAAGCAGCTGGGGCAGCCAGGCATGGATCTGGATGGAGCTAAGCTTGTAGAGCAGGCGCTGCTCTTAGGTCTGTCTCAGGCCCATGTCTAGCTGCAATGCCATGCCATGAGCATTGTTGTGTACTCTTCAGGATATAGACTCTTCACCATTTTGGTGCGACGCCTGGTTGAAAGTGTATTCTAAACTCAGAAATGCCTAGAGTAGTATCGGGCGTTGCTACTTCAGAGAACTGCCTCAGCTCCTCAGGGTCAAGAAGTATACTTTTGGGGAACATGGGGCTTTGACAACAGGGACACATGGCTGATTAGCCTCCTGCATGATGGCTGGATGGAGCAGCACTTTCTGATGTATGCTGTTGCAGTGGCCTGTTTTACTGATGACAATCCCAATGTCCCCTGTCACAAATGCATCACACCCTGAGACATCATCTCACACAAAGCCAAAAAGCATTAAGACCCAACTCATGCTGTTTGCAGCACCTTGAATTGGGAGTCCTCTTGACCAGGGACTCAGCAGTGGAGATGCCACAGACATGATTTAGGTCATATTGCTGGTCATAGTGATGTTCACAGGTTCTTACTTCTGCAAGGCTCAGCTACACAATTGCTGCAACATGAGCTGCAGCTGATCTCCAGGGTGATGTGGTAGCACCTGCTCTGTGTAAACTGACGCCACAGGTTGGGATGCACTTGTGAAAGGATGAAGTGTGACAATCAGTGTCTCCACCCTGTACAAGCTCAACAAAAAGGTATTTGGATGTCTTTTTGCAGGCAGGCTGAGTCATAGTCTAGGCAGCAAGAACACAGCATTGAGCCTGATCATGGGTCCTCCAGAGGTCTGGCAAGCACCTGAGGGCCCTACTCTGGCACCCCAAAGGGCTGGACAGCGCCAAAGTGCCCTTGATGGCAGGGCAGCTGCCAAGAGCCCTGGTGCTGCGCTGCATGAGGCCCTGCAACAGCAGCTCAGGTCTGGCAAGATCGGTATTCTGTGTCATGTAATATGTATGCAACTCAGCATGTTGTATGATGGTGCTTCAAGTTCTGGACAATCTTGCTTGGCTCATACATCATGTGCTCAGAAGTTTTGCACAAGTTCGAAGGCTGGCTGGCCGCTGAGACAGCCAAAGCATTCTCGAATTGCACAAAGTGCTGCAGCGACTCATCAAGTGCATGTTCTGATTATCGCTTGTCAAGGCCTTTGTGAAGCATCTTCGTATTGCTGGAAGCATTACCCATTACGCTGTCACACAGGAACGTGACACTGAAGGCGTATCAAGTATGGGCAGATTGGGCGGCCAGGGGCCTTTGTATGGAGCTGCAGGCTGCCCTAGAGAGTGATGCAGCCCTTACATCCCCACTGCCCCTTCAGGCCTGGGAGGAAACAGTCATAGCACAGGTATGACATTCAAGCCTCAGTCATAGCACAGGTCTGCTGTTCAAGCCTCAGTCATAGCGCAGGCATGCTGTTCAAGCCTCAGTCATAGCACAGGTATGATACTCAAGCCTTCACCTGAGTCTGTCCGTATTAACAGCTTCTCTCCTGCAAGCAACCCGCTGGCACAGTATCTTTGCTGGCAGTTGCTCAAGAAATTATGGGTACCAAGCTGAGCTGCCTTCTTAGAGAGCTGGACTGACCTAACACACGCCTGCTACGTGACCAAGCTGTTGGGCAGCTTTGCCTGGTGAAGTGCCACACAGCCTACCTTTTACAGGCCTCACCTGATTGTGCAACACAACTTTACAGTCATTCAAGGTTCCCTTACTTGTCGGCAGGAAGAGAGCATGGATGAGGGAGGGGGTGAAATGCGGTTTAGCCTACCTGCCGCGCCCTCCCCGGGCCCCTTGCTCTTCCTGCTGGCTGCCTGCCAGGAGCTGGCTAGGGCTGGGGGCCACACCACTGGGGCTGTTGCAGTGCAGCTACTGCAGTGGGAGTTGGGCAATGCTGTCCTGCAGGCCTTCAGGTGCTGCTCCATGCATCTGCTGCTTCAGGACACATGTGCTGTTGCATACAGTCTTGCAAAACTGCTTGGATGGGTCCTGAGAACTGCTCCTGTTGAGACTCGGTCACTTCTTGTGGGTCATGATGTGTCTTTTGCAATAGTAGTGATTGTGTACTGGCTGGGCAGCATGCACTGGGGGAATATGGGTCCTGTGGCATGTACAGCTTGGACAGTATTGCGCTGTTAATTGGGCTCACTTGCCCTGAACATGTAGACAAAGCAAACAAAAAGACTAGTGTTCTCCACTCAAAACCACCCTCCAGCCCTCCCCCTCACTGTCACCCCCAGTACTGCATGCCACAGCAAGCAGTGCTGGGGTTGAGACTGAGGGGGAGGGCTGGAGGGTGGGCAACTCCTCAAAAAAGCTTGATAGGAAGACCACTGGCTTATCTGCCATGTTTTCCAGTGTGCATGTGATCATGTGTGGCCAGCAGCTCTTTGCAAATTCATAGCTGCTCCGCAATGACCTATACTGGCCTCACGCTGACCCAAGTCAATGTTTACATATATACATCATACACATTGTAATTACATATTATTATTATTATTATTGTTATGTAATACATTGCCACTTCAAGCTGTGTGCCATGCAATGCAGTGAGGTGTTGCAAAGCTCCAGCAGCCTCAGCAGCAGCCTCTCAGAGAAAGGCCTGCTGCAGCTGCTCTTTGATGTGCGCTTCCTGTCAGACGCTCTGGCTGGAGGCAAGCCTCTGAACGATACTCCTGGCCCCACACAACCCTCCAGGTACTAAATCTGGAATCTAGACACAGTACTCAGAAGCTCTGCAATGTGATGGCTTTTTAGTGTTACCACCCGACCTTCTAGATGTTGAAGCATGCATATAGGTGTCTATAACCTCTCTGCAACATCATGGGTTCTGACTGCTGCCACACAGGTTTCTAGATGTTGAGCCATGCACTTAGTTTGTTGAAGCCTGCAATGTGATGGGTTCTGAGTGTCTAAAGCCAACCTTCCAGGGATTGGACCATGTACATGGGGACTCACAAGCCTCGCAGCAGAATCTTAACTGTGTCGGTGTTCATTGCCTCCCCTGTTCTTTTTACAAGCACCCACACATTGTGTACAATGTCCTATCCATGCTTCACTCAGAAGCTGGGCACTGTGTAACACAGCACAGTCATTACTGCTATCACCAATGGTGATTCACCACGACACATTGCAGCTGGTCAAGTTGCTGTGATGGACAACACAGACACATTGCTGTTGCAGGGCGCAGAGGGGGCATGACAAGGCACAAAGCCCTGCAGTCAAGGATCGCCAAAGGGCTTTCCAAAGCTTAGAAGGCTCCCTCAGCAACCAGCTGGATCCCATCGATTGGGCCACCTACGAGCCCTATCTGTGGGCAAATGAGGCCACCTACTACCAAAGGGCTGCCACTCTGTTTGGTGCATTGCTACAGACGCGTCGCCTGCACAGTCAGGTGTGGCAGTCACATTTATCGCTACCCTCCTGTTGCTGTCTTTTCCATGAACCTTCGCTGGCATGTTTTGCTGCAAAGCCAAGGTTGCTGTGCAAATGAGGGGTCGTCGGCCAGCTGTGCCGTGGTCTGAGATTCACACCACAGATGCCTTGTACCTAATACATGTTGACCCTGTCTCAGCGTCAGCTCTTCTGGCAATTGCGGCAGTCTTCCTGCTGCCTGTGTGCATTTGCAACAAGGTGGATTCGAATCTGCGTGTTGCAGACTGCCACCTGGGCAGCTTGGCATAAGACTTGGCTTCTCAATAAATTGACGCCGAAAGGTCTAGTCTTTTCTTGTTTATTCTTTTCTTTGCAGATTGCCAAGAGGGTGTGTCTGCTGCACAGGTGACACCAAAGCCGGCAACTTCATTCGATGCAAACATCCTGAGCGTTGCTCCCACTGCCCCCAGATTCTCCTACCTGCCCATCTCTACACCATCCCTCACCTCCTCAGCTCTTCGTAACCACCCAGCCAGTACTTCAAGCCCCATGGCGGCTGGCATGGGGCTTGTTCCCACAGGCCCTGCTACACTGGCTCGGCCCTCAGACATGCTGGACCAGACTGGGGACTACTCATTTGCCAATATCAATGTTGGCCGAGCTGTGAGTGCAGTGAGTGCTGAGCAGCAGCGAGCTGTTGAGTCTGCATCTGGCACCACCCTTGAGGTGAGCCTGCTTGTTGCATTTTTTTTCCTGCGCTGTTATGCTGCTGCTCAAATGCACATGTGCCGAGCTCTCATGCACTGTGGCATCATCTTTTTGCTCTATGCCTGCCAGTTGGTGGTCATTGCTGAAGATCATCATAGCTGAGCAAGCATCACAGCATGCCTCAATTGTGACCTGCATGAGCCCCAGTACAAGAACTAGGCAATCATTGTGCAAATTTCATCCCTGTGGTGCAGAATCTACAGAGCAAGTTCTCTGCTGGGACAACAGGCACCAGCCAGCGCCTGGGTGCTTTTGGATCCCTGCTGGGTGACAAAGCAGCTGAGGTGACTGCAATGGCACAGCAGTCTCTTGGGGACTACGTTCCCACTGCCTTCCCATCAGGCCTGGCATCAAGCAGCCTCTCAGGATTCACATCTGGCGCGTCTGGGTTGTTTGCTGGGTTCAAGGGCTTGCGAGGCTCGAATGGCTGATCTGATCTGCTCAAGAGATTGGCAAACTGCTCCTCTGCAGACCCTTCACCATCATTGCCAATGTCAAAGAGCACATTTCACAGCTGCTTGGCATTGCAATGCACATGCTGGCTCACTGAACAAAGCACATGCTGCTGTGCAAGCGCCCCACCAAATGCCCTTTCTAGGACTTGGAAATACAGCAAGGAGATGCGTGATACAGCATGCATCAACGACACGAGTGTCACAGCTGCCTTCTTTTGTACACAAAACGTACACAAACAATAAGACGCTGCTCTGCGTTGACATACTGCAGAGTTGGTAGTGTTGATCAGTTTCACTACTCATAGCACCATCATGTTCGTTCTTCTGGTGACTCCTGGCTAGAGCTCACTACAAAATCTGCTGCCCAAAGCAGTGCCCAAAGTGAATCTGCAAAGTTTCCTGGTTGGTGGTGCTTTGTCTGATACCAAGCAATTGCTTCGGAACCTTTTTTTACCATTTCAGCTTTTGCCCCGACCTTGAGATCCACCAGGACCAGCTCAAAACGGGTCAAACCAAAACGAATATCCAATCATCCGGGAGTCGACAGGCAGGGTTTGTTGACACAGGCCCATGCGATTCCTGCAGACAGTGAATGGATTCGGCTTTTCAACTCGCCTGCCCTGCTAATATTATATAGACCTACTTTTTTAGGCAGGTGCGGGTATGGGTCAGCCCTGAGACTGCATGCCCAACTATCAAGCGACAATGCGAGGCACACCCGAAAGCTTGCGTGCACCTTTGCTTGCCTCTTCGTGTCTACAAAATAATGGCTGAGTCAGTAAAGCACCAGCGCAATCCATCAGCAGTCCTTCGGCGAGCTTCATACGGATGGCTGCATCTCAAACTGATCAAGGAGTGTTTAGGAAAGGTTGCAGTGATTTGCCTTCTCGATATCAGATAGACCTGCTTTGAGCGATCATCGACAGTGACAGAGCATCGCTATTTGCGAAGTCTGCGACATCAATACAGGGGATGTGCTGTCTTTCGAGAGGCTGGACAAGGTCACGCTGCGTAGACCACAGGCGATGCTCAGGCTGCAGAAGTTCTGGCAGACACTGCTGATGCAGTGTCAGATAATCTGAGCAAGAGTTTGCGCCACAATACTTCCTTGACTATTACCAAATTGCAGGCACTTGCAGCCCGTGCAAAGGTCAGCAAGTATCCTAACATTCTAAACCTTGTTGCCACATACAAGGATCAGGAATCCATTTACATTGTCTGTGAGCTTTGCCATGGCACCCGCCTGTTCTCAACAGCAGAAGTCCAAGATGGTTATGCGGAATCTGGAAGCAGCAAGCACTTGAGTTGCTGTCTGCAATACTCTTTTGCCACAAGCAAAGTACACTGCTTTTCTATTTCTGAGGTCAGCCTCACTTGCGGCCATGGTACCAAAACAGGGGCTTAACAGCAGGAACTTGCCATTGCAACATCATTGGTGACATTGTCTGGCTCAGGGATAGCGCTAGTGGTTTAGAGATCAGGCTGGAAAACAGTGAGATTTGCAAGACTGGCAAGCACCATGACCAAGATATTATATGAATGGCGTGACTAAAATACACCGCAAACTGACGGTTTCAAGTGCGCTGCTAAAAAAGCAGCACTAGGCCAAGGCATCAGTAGTACAGATGCACTGGCGCTGCTGTCACTGGACAATACAACGCCAGACGCCTAGCAGCGCCACATCTGCAAGTTGTTTTGAAAGCAGATGGCTGGTCCTTCGGGCGTGGCTGTCATTGGACTGTCCACATGGTATCTCCCAGATGTGTCCTGCCAAGGGTGCAGGTTGGAAGAAAATGGTTGCAGCACCCAACAGGTGCAATCGACTAAGCGCATGGCAATGATATCGGAACTTGGCATGCATCTTTTGCAGGTGATCAATAGCGGGCATATATCTTCATGTCAAGTGGTATCGAGCCAGTTGAAGCATTGCGTGACTATGCCTCACCTAAGCAGCTGCGCTTCCTTCAGTCTCTCCCTTGAGTTTCAGTTTGAAGGCAATGGTTCAAACAAACAATCTGGTCGTCAATGGGCATGCGAATGACATGTTCCGCTGAAGCAACTGCTGGTGTTGTTCTGTGAGGCACTAACAGGCGTACAACCTTTCTTGCCAGCCGATAATTGTCAAGGCTGTGCACTTGACAGCGCTTTATACGGTTTGACAGAGGTGTGGGAGGACTATGAGTCAGTGCTGAGGTCTCACTATAGTTAGCTAAGTCTGAGTCAGCATCATGATATCAGGACGGCTGTAGGACTGCGTATCATTAAGTCTGGGTGAGCATCAGAACTGCTCGTTGCTTTTCAGACCTTGTTGGCAAGCGATCATGATTGTGCTGATGGAAAGTCTCCCAAGCAAAGCATTGTCATTGGCTGCATGCCTCTGTTGCAAACAGGTCTTGGTTTGATGCTTATACTGTAGGTTTGTCTAACAAGATGTAATCTCAGCAGCGCTGAAGTCAGATGAGTATGTGGAGTATCTAAAACTGGACCAGGTCAAGGAGTGCAGCAAAGGTCCTGCTGACTTCCTCCTGCACATCCTTCATGTGCTTCCACAAAAGCAGAACAGCATTGAGGCACTACTGCATCCATATGCATCAGAGATCTTGAGGGAGATGGAAGCATGTTGCGAGAAACTAAATGAGCAGCAGTTCATAATCTAAATGAGCAGCAATCCATCAAGCAATGCCTGATGATACCCATTCCCTGGATGCTGTTGTCGTCCTCAAAAAAGCGACACATTTGAAAGGAAGACATGTTTCTTTGAATGTCACATCTTGCTACAACAGGTCATTGATTCTGGTCAGCTGTTCAGCACTCAGCCATTAGCACATGGCATGATTTGCTTTTCTGCATAACACTCTGCTCTGCAACTGGCTCTGCCACTGTTTTTACAGCTGACTCAAGCTGCTGCCTCAGCCTGCAATGTCTGCCTCTGGTTTCTTCGGTGACCATAAAAGGCTTTTGGAGCAGATTTGCAGACAATGGACTTGACCCATAGGCGACCTGTTCTGGAACCCACTCAACCAAAGTTGTATCTATCACAGCCACAAGTTTTACCTGAATGCTGCATAAGCTACGCAAGCTGCTAGCATTCCGAAATTGTGAAATGAAGAAAGGGTAGAATACCGTACTTATCTATAAAGGATCTGGCACCAATCCTCTTCTGTCTCTCAGATACCGGTCTCTTGCGTCACGGGCTTCGTTCCACTGCGACAGTCTTTCAGCCGCTTGGTCTGTGACTTTCAACAATTGTTCATCAGTGACCAAATCTTCGAGCGTCATCTCGTCCTCACCCCAAGACAACACTTTGACGCCAAGCGGATTCTGCCCGATTTGCTGCAACACGTCTTTCACAGTGGGTTGGGCTGCAAACTCAAGCGTCAATAATTGACACGTATTTAGGTGAGCGTTGTCCAGCGTTTGCACAAACACTTTCATTGCGCCCCTAAGACGCAAGCTTGGCACAGATGCGCTCCTGCAACTTGCTGACCTGACTGAAGCAATCAATCAATCAATCAATCAATGTATTTAATGTCCTGGGGCAACTGGGAAGCACATGCAGCACATGTGGGGAATCGTCCTCCCCCCCACTTCGGTGTCATCCCCCCCCACTTGTCACTGCGGTGTCACCCCCCCCTCCCCCCCATGCATGTGCATGCATGCATGCATGCATGCATCCATCCATCCATCCATCCATCCATCCATCCATCCATCCATTCATCCATTCATTCATTCATTCATTCATTCATTCATTCACAGTGTGATGAAGGTTTTGACAGCACAATACAGATTAACCCCTCCGGTAATACATACTATGCAGTTGATTTTTGATCATTGACTACCTTGTAGCACATCAACAGTGCTATGTAACACCTGCTTAGCGCCACTTTTCAGCGGTTTACCTCTGATACACTATGGCTGCCGGCCAGAAGCTATGGACATAACCATTTCTGATTTTGTGAGAAACTGCACTGCGGAACAGGAGCAGTTTGTCTGTCGGTCTCAGCACAAAAGCACAGTCACTCACCGCAAAAAGGTGAGCAACTGAAAACAAAAGACAAGCACAGATCAGACAAGAAAGGAATGTCAAGCGCCAAGAATAGGCAAACTCTGGATAGTAAATGATGCCCTCATGACAAAGCCGCCACAATCTGATGCATGGGCTGCCAGTCAGACCCTTCTTTCATACGTTGATTGTGATACAGTGCGTGTCATACTTTGATTGTGATACAGTGCGTGTAACTCTATACTGCTGCTGAGATGCTCTCAGCTCAGCTGTGTGAAGGCTGTCTGTTCACTGCTTGGCCTTCTTCCTGCGAACACAAGGCCCAAGCTCAAAGTGTGACCCATCAAAGCATCCTTTGTCTGCAACTCAAATGCACTGCAAAACGCATTGTTTCTGTGCATGTTGACTTGATTGTGGTGAACCAGTGTGCTATTGGTAGGCAGGCATGGTCATACAGATTCAGATAAGAAACACGGCTGCTAAAATACACGGCAAAGCTTTTTGCAACACCAATCACATTCACATAAACAGGTGTACTTATGTTGAGCCCTGAGATGGGCGCTGAGTCATGCTATGGCCCTACATGGGGTGGTTGCTTGTTGATGCAGTGACAAGAGCATTTGAGCATTGAAAGCAGCCTTGCAGTCACATGTGGAGTTCAGCAGCAAAAGCAACGTCTGAGAACAACTCACCTCAGGTTTGATGGAGGTTTGATGAAAATTGTGTAGGCACCCTCATCCGGGTGTGCATGATAGTCTGAAATCAAGATGCCCTCAGCCTTCAGCCTTGCCAACTCAGCACCAACTGCCTTGAAGGTCCTGGCTCCAGTTCTAACCCCCCTGCCAGTCACAGCAGTCACACCTTCTGCTGGCAGGAAATGACCTGCAACACCACCCATAGCTTCATCACCAGCATGAAGCATGCATCATCTGAGCAGCTCAAGAATGCAGCACAGAAGCCAACTTTGCTTTGCTGAAAACCTGGTGCTTCCTGACTGCGGTCTGATGTTGCCCTGAGCACAGATGTGCATGTTGCTGGCAAGCTTGGCAAGCCTGCGCAGTGTAAAGGGCACGATACATGGTACGATGCATGACAAGATGAACTATCAAGATGCGTCCTGATGCCTGAAAATGCAGCTGGGGTTCCCCAGCTTGGACTTGGGGAACCCCAGCTGTGATGACAGGCAACACCAGCACAAATGAAAGGCAACAATGAATGGCAACAATGAAAGGCAACTCCAGCTGTGTTGAAAGGCAACACTAGCCCCCATGAACAGCAACACCAGCTGTGATGACAGCTAACTAGCTTTGATGAAAGGCAACAACAGCTGTGACAAAAGACAAAACCAGCTCTGGTGAAAGGCAAAACCAGCTGTGACAAAAGGCAACAATAGCTCCAATGACTAGCAGACACCAGGTCTGGTATAAGGCAACACCAGCATTGACAGAAGGCACCACCAGCCCTAAAGGATTATCCTCACAATACAGCAAGAAGTCAAACCCACCCACAACCCGGTGCAGAACTGCAATGTACACACGCAGAATATCCACCACATCCCTAGCAGCCAAAGTACGCCCAGCATTCCTGATGATTGCAGGGGTGTGGAAGTCGATCTTGATGACCTCATGCAAGCGATGCATTTCCTCCATGCGTGGCAGGAGGAACAGCTCCCCATGTGGACCACGGTTGCTGCACAGCCCCACAGCACACAGCTTCAGCCACGCATGCCACATTGCAAGCACTTGGGCATGTCATGAATGCAAGCAGTCAAATCAGAGCTAGACTTGCTGGCAGAATCTCTGAGCAACCAAAAGATGACATTAGCCCTTTGCAAATGGCTCACAACTTTGACAACATGTGAAAGCTCCAAACACATTTAGTATCCAGCAGGAAAAGCAAAGAGCTGGCAAAGATGTGCACACCTGGTCAGGCTGTGAATGAAGACCTGGGCAGGGCGCGTCTTCATCTCAGCCTGCATAGCATCTCCAGAGTCAGTCTTTTTCCTGGTCAAGCTGCTGGGCTGCATCAGCAACAAACTGCAAGGGCTTGGCTCTTTCAAGTGGATGAGGCTTACCTGCCATGCCTGGACCAGCACATCATACAGGGCAGTGATACTTTGCAGTGCTGCCTGCTCTGCCTGCAGAGTGAGTGAGTGAGTGAGTGAGTGAGTGAGTGAGTGAGTGAGTGAGTGAGTGAGTGAGTGAGTGAGTGAGTGAGTGAGAGAGTGAG
>JAABUP010005705.1_pt1 | contig 18613 bp, 26 predicted proteins | sample 5559201 | NCBI WGS metagenome assembly JAABUP01 (sample SAMN10711887, study PRJNA513373) | rock metagenome | isolation source: Antarctica rocks | place: Antarctica
TCATACAGATTCTTTTGTGTATGGTGGTCAAGCTTTGCGGATTGTCGATCATTACACATATTTAGGAGTTGTGCTGCACAAATCAGGTTGTTTCAAAGCAGCAATTGAGAAGCTTGCAGCTGCAGGCAAACGTGCTCTTTTTGCTATGCAGTACCGATGCTCAGAGTTGGGTCTGAATGACACACATCTTCGCTGCTCTTTGTTCTCATCTCTGGTACAGCCAGTCCTTTCCTACAGTTGTGAAGTATGGTGTCTTGAAAGGTCCTCCCTGTTTTCGCAAATGAACACTGTGCACAATCACTTCATGAAACGCACATTACATGTGCGCAAGTCTGTTCCGGATGGCGTTGTTTTATGTGAATTAGGAAGAGTCCCATTGCAATTATATTGGCAAAAAATGTTACTGAAGTATGTTAGCAGGATCAGCGAGTTACCCTCTGACAGGCTGGTTAAGAAGGCTTTTACTCATGCCTCATCTGTGAACACTCTTTGGTGGCAAAAAATGTCCCTTTGGCTGAGCCAGCATAGGTTTGAACGTGTGTTAGCAGAGGGGCCTTTTTCAGTGGTCAATGCTGAGCAGCGTTTAAGAGACAAGTGGTACCATGGTATCTGCCAGTCTTCAGCTACAAAGGTCAACTTTTTCATGGACAACATGTTCTTTGACTCCAATGTCATGGCTTCTTACCTTCGGGACATTAGACCCAGTGCTCCATTGTTTTCACTCATCAAGTTCAGGTTAGGTGCTCACTCACTGAGGGTTGAGACTGACAGATGGTTGAGACCCAAACCACCTAGAGAACAACGTGTTTGTCGCCACTGCTCTATGCAAGCGGTTGAAGATGAGCAACATTTTCTTTTTGACTGCCCTTTTTACAGCATCATTAGAGGTCAGCACTTTTCGTTATTTGGCCCAAACTACCAACAACGGGACATTAGGCTCTTTTTCGAACAGAACTCCCACCAGCTTGGTTTTGTTGCACACCACATACACCTGTGCTTTCAAGCCAGGATGTCTGATGAGTCACTACTGGCTCCACACCCCAGACTGTAACATATGTACTATTACTTTTTTATGTCATGTGCATACTTATTGCATGGCCATGTATCATATGTACATTACTGCCCGGGGAAGGGCCCTCCCTGGGAGATGGAGCTACGCACTGCAGCACTACGCATGGCTTTTTTTGGTCACTCTGCACTGAAGCATGCACTATACTAGCCCTTCACTTGGACATGCCTGTCATGTTTACCATGTCTGCATCTGGACATGTTCATGTGCTTGAGCTGTACACTTGTTTGTTCATTGCCCTGGAGGGTATGCTTTACATGCTTGCCTTCATTAACCTGCTTCTTGCCCGCTCAGGGAAAAAAATTGCACAGTTTTGAGTGGCTGCAATACAGATTGGATATGCAAACATTTTAGCGATGTGTTGTTACTCTGTTGTGGACATATCCCTGAGCATGTATGTCATGACAACATGCAGTTAATTACCCTCCAGGACTCTTTGTTTCAAGGGCGCCCAGGGCCATTCTGGGCGCCCCATTTTGCACCCCTACTTCTGCAGTGCGCTGCAGGTTTCGTTTGCTCGCGACGCTTCTGCTGAACGGGCTCCCATCATTCACCAATCTTCATCAGACACATCCTTCAGCCACACAGCTCAGCTACAGCCGGTCACGAGTGCCTGTGTGCCTGCGCGTCCTGCCTGTGCCTGAGCGTGTGCCTTGCCAACCCTATCCTTGTCACTGCTGCTTCCCGTCATCGCCTACAAGACCGCTTCTACTTGTCTTCATTCAGGTATATCGAGCAGAGTTGCCAATTGCCTGTCAGTGTCAGCGCTTTGATGCTTTTCCACTCGTGGCCGGCAGACCTATCCAAGAATCCAACAGCTTCAGCAACAGCTCAGCACAATCAGCGCAGCGATATTTCCAGCTCAGCTCAACCTTTTCTGTGTACTTGCAGATCTGTAACTATCTATCGCTCTCTGCATCTCATATTTGCTTTTTGCGTGGCTCTTCGCAGTCCGGATTGCGTTCCAGTGTCACTTCGGTGTCATCTATCTATCACCCCAGAGAGAGAGAGAGAGAGAGGATTTTACATCTTCAGCCAACCAACTAGGTTGTACAGATGTGCCAGGGTTGTCAGTAACCTGGTCAGATCATCAGTACTAAGTGTTTATCATGTCTAAACAGTCTGAAATGAATTTGTAAACAATCATGTGCTCCTTCTGGGCAAAGAAGGATCGCATTGAAGAGGTTCGGGAACTGAAAAGAGTGTGATACTTGTCTCTGAGTGGCTGGAAAATTGGACACTCAAAGACAAGATGATATTCGTCCCCGACACTAGCTAGGGGACAATGTGGGCAAAGTCTAGATGATCTAGGAATAGGTGGTCTATGATGTCTGCCTGTCTCGATTGGTAGTGAATGACAGCTGAGTCTGAAACGTAGAAAACGCTTCATGCGCTTGCCAGAAACAGGTAAAAGAAAATATGGGTTGGAGGTGTTGAAAGGGCGAAACCAATTATGCCATGTACACAGTTTGGCATTCCTGGTGGGCGCTGTGCGTGGGTTGGATGACAAGTTGTTCCATGAAAGAGAGGCTTGGTGTTCAAGTCCAGCTATGACTGTGTTGGTATCTATGACAGGAATTCTTTGGACTTGGGTAGGTAAATGGTAGCCAACACTGCAAAGGCAATGAGAGACTCACCAAGAAAAAATGTGAACACTATGAAGAGACGCATCCTGTAGATTATCAATGAGAAACAAGTCTATGTAGACAAGAAGCTGGGGCTGAAGCTAAGGCATTCCAAAATGCGATGGTTTGTTGCCACCAAAAGTGCTTCAAACTATGCATGTTCAACTCTGCCAGAATGACAGCATGGGAAGTGGTGGAAGGTACTCCACATAAACGCTTAAGATACAGCATATATATATTTTTTTGTTCTGACTGTTTGCGAATGTTGTTGGCAGCGGAATCTGTGGGACTATGCATACCCCAAACAGGGCAACCATAGTGAAAAGCATGGGCGAGAATGGATTGAAACAAACGAAACTTCAAACAAACAGTGTCACTACATTGCAACTGTGCGTGCTTTTGCTGCACAATTGCCCAAGACGCTGCTGCTTTGTTAAGCTTTGGTGTGATGAGGTGAGAAATGTGACCAGACTGATGAAAGGGCAGGCCCAAGTACTTGAAATTCTCCACTTGCTCCAAAGGCTGGTTTTGACATGTGAAAGTGGCTTGTGTGCCAGCGCAGATGATCATGACTTTTGTCTTCGCTATGCTAACTTGCATGTGTAGCTGCTGACAATAGTCTGCTAGTGCTGTGATGAGTGCCTGTAGGTGTGAGGGGCAATGTGCCAGTAGGAAGACGTCATCAGCATACTCCATGTCGGTGAGCCGTGTGTGCTGAATCTTGATGCCTGCATCTGGAACTGAGACTTGCAGATGATGGTGAAGTCCATCTAGAAAAAAACCAAACAAAGTAGCACTGAGTGGGCATCCTTGGCGTAAACCTACAGATGGGCTATGCATGTCACCATGGAAGCCGTTAATTTTCATAGCTAAGGAACAATCAGTGTATAAACTTTGAATAGCAATTAACATGCTACCATGTATGCCAAGACGCTGCAATACTTGCCAAATGAGTGGCCACTGAACCTTGTCATATGCAGCTTTGAGGTCTACAAAACAGAGGTACAATGGTTCATGTGCGTGTTTTTGCTTGTCAATGACATGTTGCAAAACAAATGCTTGATGAACAGTACTGAGGTGAGATCGATATCCAGCTTGTGTGTGTGTGCGAAGCTGCTGCTGCTCTGTGTACTGAGTCAGCCGGTGGTTGAGAATATTTGCATATAGCCTGCACAAGGGCTCCCCAACTGCAATTGGTCTGTAATTGGCGGGGTCTGAAGCGTCCCCATGTTTGAAGATGGGGGTGATGAGAGCAGTCTGCCATTGGATGGGTACCTTGCCTGAGCTGTAAGCTTCATTGAACATGGCCTGTATGCAGGGAATGATGAGGTTGGGCGGAGCTGGGGACTCTGGTGTGGGAAGGGGTTTGGCATATCTGAGGAACTCAGATGAATAGCCTTGCAGGGCGCCTGCTCTGCCATTGTGAAGCCGCTGTAAGCCGAGGCTGATTTCTTCAGCTGTGATGGGTGTGTTGAGTGTATTTGCAAGGGGTGGCTGTGGCTGGTGCGGGGGTGGCATGTGGGTGGCGGTCTGTGCTGGGGGGGAGGTGAGCTTGCTTATGAGTGGGTGCCAGGCTGATGGTGTGGTCAGCTCAGAAGGCAGTGATGACTGTAAGTTGTAAAATGAAAGGTAAGGAACAGTAAGCGTAACAGTGAGTTGTAACACATGTGGGAACAGAAGTGGTATCAGTCAACGTTGAGAGCCTTGGCCCATGGCCCATGGCCCAAGGCCATTGGCGTTGCAGCTAGCTGCTTGCGGCCGGCAAGTCGCCGTTGCGCTATTGCGGGTGAACTGATGTGGCACCGCTGACTCGAACAAGCTTGTCATATACGACGTTGACTCCTGCCGGTTGCCACCTCAAGATCGCTGCTCTGAAGTCTGGTCGTGATACAACCGCTCAACGCAGCCTTCCTTGAGCTTACGAGGTAGTATCTCGCACGAATGCCTTCCAGTTTGTACAATGGTGTGCTGTACATATTGCTTGCTGACTGTGCCCTGGCCAGTTGACAACCGTCAACAGTCCTTTTGCAGCAGCCATACAACATGCTTGCTGATTGTTTGTATCTGCAAGAAACATCAGGCAATCAGGTGGTGCAGCTGTTGCAGCCCCAAGATCTAGGTCAACTCTTGATCTCAGCAAGTCCTCAGCAAGTCCAGCACTGGGTAATCAGCTGCAGTTTGACAGGTGACCTAGACGCTTGCATTCAGCTCCTTTACGTTACATTGCTGTCATGGTGCCTTCTGCAGCAACTCTGCAACATGTTGCTCACTGTATGTGTGGTTTCTGCATGCAAGCAGGTATCAGCAGGGACTCTGCTGCAGCATTTGTTGTCCCACCATCAATTCATGGCCCCAACAGAGCGCTGCGCTATGGTGTGTTGTGCATATAAGGCATTGTGCATAGTATGGTTTACAATCATTGTAGTGCATCAACACAGCCACACTGATGGATTGATTGTGACTGCAGATGCTGTTGGCAACCATTGCTGCAAGCGTCAGTTGGCATCTATAGCAGTTTGTAGCAGGAAGATGGCATTTCATGACAGCCTTGCAGCCTATAACATGTCAGAAGCACAAGAATACCCGTGTTAACATTTAACATGCCAGCCTTGCTCAGCAGCTGCTGCAAAACAATGCAATAGTCCTGCCCAGATTCACTTCACACGCTGAGCTCATCAGCTGTCCTGAGTTTGCAGATATCCTGATAAACGCATGCAAGCCTGCAGTCAGAGTACTGTTGTGCCATTGTGTGCTTTCAGCAAATAGTGGGATCTCCATACAGCAAAGATTTGCTCCTGATGTGCTTGTCAGCATTGCAGTATGCATGTGTAGGCTTCTGTTTCTTGTGAATTACATGTATGGCAGTGCATGCTGTATAGTCACCTGTCTCTACTGGCAGAGTGAGACATGTATTGTAACTATCATCCTGATGGGTCAAGCTTGAATCATACATACTATGTGTAGCTCATGAGTGCTGACCACTGTGATGCCAAGTCATGGCTCCATACAGCATGGCTGTGTATATATACACAAGCATTGTCAGGCCAGCATATGTGTGTCATGTATATGAGTAAGACTGCAGGTAGTACTAGTACCCAGCTCACGGCATGCTCTTTGAGCATTGTTCACATACAAGACAGCACACAACTGTGCTTGAACAGCACTGACATCATCACAACAACCAGCATGAGCACTGTGTCCATGAGCATTTGTTGACCGGTCATGCTGGGCTGTGTAGTGCCCATCATCACAGAACTGTTCAGACATGCCATCCACATGTCACTGAGCATTTTGTCACTTGCTGCAGCAAGATCAAGCAAAGTATACCAGCAGCAACGTGCATGCCATGTGTGAGTTTGCACAAAGTGACAGCAACAGCAGGCACCCTGCATGCTATACTGTATGCTTGTTTCAAAAACACATCAGCTGCAGCTGGAATCGGGAGCCTCATCGCGGTTGTTGTTCAGAGGACAGCCTGTTGCTGGGATCATTGGGGGTTGATGGGTTGCCATGCTGAGGCATGATGCCAAGAAATGCTGCAGCTTGCAGTAATGAAGAGGCTATGCAGATCAGCCTGCAGAATTGGCTGCTTGCAGTGCAGCCCAGCTGTTTTGCTTTCAAGACCCTTCCAAGGGTTGGCACAATACGGCAGAGTGCATGCTGCTGGCTTGAGCTGTCCTGGAAAAGCGTAATTGACTGCATAGGGCATAGGATAGCTGTGTATACACCTACGCAGGGCAGCAGCATGGGATGCAGTGGGTGTGTATAGGCAGGAATAACCCATCTGAGGCTTGTGTGAGATTCTGCCAGGATGCTGTAGAGATGTTGGGGTTCCAGAAATGCAGGTTTGTTGTTAAACAGTATCACCTGCTGCTGTTGAGAATGCAGCTGGTGCTGCTGCTGGTCCTACAAGCACAGATGATGATAATATTATACAGGCGTTCCAGCTAATCGTTCTTGCCAGGTACCTACTAGGTGTGCCTAAACCCTAGTCCAGTACAAGCACAGATGGTCAGGATAAAGCAAAGCCAGCTGCAAAATGTTTGTGTAGTCCAACAGTCTGAACCGTGCCTAACATAGAGCCTCCGTTTTCTATGTCGTCATAGTGCTCCTGAAGCACCTTAGAAGCCTTATGACGACGATCTTCTTCAAGCATAGAAGTAGAGTCAAAGAGAACCAGTGCTGGCAGGTGGTAGGCATGCAAACTTGGGACTGCAGCAGAAAGCATGGCAGATCCTATCTTGATACTGGGCATCGTAAAATGTGGGGAATCTGCCCACATTGTGAGCGCTGCAAGCTCAGCAGCCTGAGCTGGTAGCATGGGACAAAGAATGGTAAAAACAGTAACAATAATTAAAACATGTACTTAGCCAGCAGGCATCAGGTACATGCGACGCAAGTCAGTTCCCTCCAGACAGGCTTGTTCAGAGCATCACAGGTGTAGCAGTTTAACTTCAACTTGTGAATGGCAAGAGTGGTAATGACATGTTCGTATGAGGGAAAATCAGTTTCATCCCAGCGAACAATCAAATGCACATCCATTGATGCATCACTAGCATCAGCTTCATCACCACCAGCGAGCACACTGCTGGTTGCCTGATCAGTAGCTGCTGTGAAAGCTTCAGCAGCTGTCTGAGCAGCTGTCTGAGCAGTGCTGTGAGGAGCAGCTTGAACAGCTGCTTCTGCAGCTGCTTACATGTTAGTATGAGGCACAGGCTGACTGTCTGGATTTAGACTGGGCAGAGCACAACGCTGTGTGTGTACCTGGGTAGCAAGCTGTGCTTCTGCCTGTGCAGCAGCACATGCTCCTTTCTGTTCTGCATTATGTGCTGTTTTGCATGCAGCAAGCTGTGCTGATGCCTGTGCTGGGGCATATGCTTCTGCTTGAGTAGCTGTCTGAGCAGCTGCCTGAGTAGTTGTTTCAGCACCTACAGCTGTCACATCCTCAATCACAGCCTGACTGTTTGCCACTGCACCTGCATCACAGGCATGCTGTATGTGCACCTGGGTCGCAGCCTGTGCTGTCTGTGCAGCTGCCTCTGCTTCTGCCTGTACTAAACCCTGTGCTGCTGCCTGTGCTGCCGCATAAGCAGCTGCAGACACACTTGTCTGAGCAGTTCTTCATGCAGCTGATTGCAGGCCTGTGTGAAAAGCAGGAAGTCTTGGTGCTACGGCATGCGCTGATGAAGGATAGTTCTGGCCAAGCAACAATGGTACATTCGCTGACATGCCATCTGCTGTTGCTGCTGACTGCATGGCCATTACGGCGAATGATGGCACGCTCAACTCTGCAGCTGACGGTTGAGCCACAACAGCCGCTAGCCCAGGTGCATGCTGTATGGGCACCTCCAAGTTTGCTGGTATCTGAGCAACGTCTGGAATGGCACCTGCATGCAAAGCTATGACAATGTATGCATGTAGCATGGGAAGATGGTCAGCCAAGAATGGTTGGAGCTGCACCTGGGGCACATAGTTATAGAGAGTACTTTTGGTACAGTGGCTGGCATTGTTCAGCCATCTGTGTAAGCAAAGCTTGGTAGTCAGGCTCTAGGACATGTTCACGAGCTTTTCTCCATTCAGCAAGGTCAAGTGTGGCCTCAGCTACCAGGTGCCATGCATCTTGGAGGTGTCTCTGCAAAGGCATACAATATTCGGGAAAGTGGGCACATCGATGCCAACTATGCAGGGTGTGCCATGTCACCTGATCAATGCTGGCCTGGTACAGCTTGTAAAGGCCAATTTCAAAGTTGACTTGTCTCCCAAAACTCTGCAAGAGGTTTGCACACACATTTCTGGTATTTTGTAGCCCTTGCCCCTGAAGAAAGCCGTGAAGTGATCTTCGATCTCCTTCTGCTCTGCTTTTCGCTTGGGCATGGCGGTATGTGACCTGCTGTCTGTACGTGCTGGGCCTGCACAGTAGATCATCAAGACAGCAGCACACGAAAGGACAGCAGTGGCAGCTGAAGCTCTGCATGAATCGTACTTGGAGAGCTCTGGCCATTACTAAGCGTTCTGGCCTCTTGCACCATACGAGCGTTGATCTATTTGCCAGGCACAGGGACGTTCTTTGCTTGAAGAAAGGCTTTAACGGCGTCAGCCATAACACACTGATCACTAAACAATTCGCGCCCATCAGCCCGCCACGTCGGGCGCAAGGATCACACGAAGGTTATGCAGCAGAGCCACAGACAACGCGCATAAGCTGTGCCCCAGTCCCAACTTTCGAGTGCGTTGCTGGGAACGAGGCAACTGTTTCAGTAGCTGTTTCAGTAGCTGTTTCGACAACTGTTACACTCACTGTTACACTTACTGTTCCGTACCCCATTCGGGACACCTTTCTAATGTGCTATGGCGCGAGATTCAGGCTGTCAAGCCACTGGTAAGGTCAATGGTGTGTACGGCATGATATACGTTTGCGCGACGCATTACATGCCTTTAATTGCATCTTGGAGGCTGCATTTACAGTCATGGCAAGTAGACTGCTGACTAAAATGCTGCTGCTGAGAGAATGTTTGTAGCGTCTGTTGCTGACTGTTGGATCAAGGCTGACAATTTTGACGGCAGACCATGAGCGCAAGCACAGCACAGAAGGAGCTGAGATGGGAGATTGTGTGAGTGGTCATACCCATATCAGCAGAGTGACTGCATGAATTGTTTAATCAAGACCGCAACAGAGAGGCTCAAACGGAGCTGTGGAGCCTCGTTGATATTAACAACAGCATTTTCCGGGCCAGCCAAGTCCTTCTCAGCTTGCAGCAGCTGATCACGATCCTTGATTGCAGAGAACAACAGGTAGCACAAATGCAGGTCCATCAGCAGATATCCTTTCGTGATGCGTCATGAGACATACGTCATGGCTGGGGATCTAAAACATACTGTGTCACAAGATGAACGACAGATTTTGAGTTGGCCTGGGCACTGCGACTTCCTTTATCATCAGAAACGAGTTAAGTGCGCTGCAAAACGTCATTGAAATTCACAGATCAGGCAGCACAATACAGTTGAACCTGGAGCCAACCACAAGTTGGCATGTGTTAGCCTCAAAGCCTGTGTATATGTTTGTCTCAAATGCATATTTCAACATAGATACACCAGTGCATGATGCTCATCACATGCCCCATATTAAGCTGTCTATACAGCCTTCAGGTTTTGTAAACAATGTTTTGTAAATGCAAGCTATTCTAGCTAGCTAGAGAGCAGCACCTACATTTTGTTGCATTACCGCCAACCACAGACTTGGATGCTACCAGTCTATACCTATCTTGCTGTCTGCTGACTTAGAAGTGACAGCCAACTCAGATCTGTTCTGCTTTCTATGAAACTATCAGATGTATAGTATGCTGCAATATCATACACACGCTGAAGCATTATGGCCTATGGGCTTTACACCATGGCTTATGCAATTTCCAAAGTAGCCTCTGGCAATAGATGCTGCAGTATGGCACCTGCTGACACGCTTTACACACCTTCAGATTCTTGCTGTCACCACAGGTGACACAAGCAGTGAGGTCACCAAGTTCTTGAGATGTGCACATATCGCCTTGGCGCTTGAGCTCCGATCCTTTTCCAATGTTCTCTGAAGCTTGTCTGACTTTTGCGTGAACAAGCAGCTCGCAAGTACTTGAGCCACAGAACGGCAGTGCTGCGTCAAACACCACCGGGTCGTCGCCTGCAAGGTATGCGATTGGCATGTTGTATAGCCGCTGGGCAAGTACTCCGCAATGTACACATCGAAACGGGGCTGCCTTCAGAATGTCCCAGCGATAGGTGTCCATCAACTCTTGAAGGAGGACCATCTGGTTACCAGCCAGAATTTTCGGCGTGGTAGAATGCGCAAAAGTATGCACAAAATCTTGACCTGCATTGTCCCTGGCCTTGACGATATATGATACCGTAGGCATAGTTAGGGAGGTGTGCAACCTGCAATTCAGAGCAGGATATGAGGCAGGGCATGGAACCAACAAATGTTATAATATATAGTACAATACTTTTGTCTGTAAATAAATCAGCGTAGTGTTGCATTTGATATTTTGGGACCTAAAGGTACTATATTGGCAACTGCTATCAAGATGGCTGCAAGTTGTTGCTGCTGCTGCACTTTGGTCTCATTTGCTGCTGGTGCAGTGATATCAAGTCGTCAAGCATAACATGCTACATGCCGCCCAAGCATTGAGATCTGTTGTAGCTGTTGCGTAGCTACACACGCTGTCAAGATCTCATTGCTGCCAGTGCAATTGGGCTGCTGCTCAAGTGTAAAGTCAGCACATTCAGAAGATCCATTGCACTGCACAGAGTATTGCAGCACTGCTTAGGAAGGGTGCATTGCAGCTTTACAAAGCCCTACACCACCCTGGCAACCAGTGTTTGAAAGCATTACAGGCACATGTCGCCAACATTGTCCGCAGTAACAGCCTGGTGGTCAGGCACTGCACATTTGTAACATTGTCCCCTACAGCTTTGACATGTCAGCCACCCTAGTCTAAGCACATGAAAGCACTCACACTAGAAATCACCACAGTGGTGACAGCCCAGTGACAGCCCAGTTTATACGCAACACTTTTCAGATGCAGAGCGAGATCAGGACTGTAATGGATGTGCCACAGGTGCATGTTAAGCATGTATCTTCCAACGAGTCTAGGAAGAAATCTGAACAAATCGCAATATGTTCAAATTTCCCTGCTGTCACACAGGACAAAAGGTGACACATGACAGCTAGGACTCTAGCTTCTCCTGATTGGCGGGTGTTAAATGTGTTTGCTTGCCCTCAGGGTACACAAAGGAGCCAACCAGGGTGATCAGCATTCCAGAAATGGCAAACGCAGACAGAGGCCGCCTGAGTACCATGTACCACTGAGGCAGTAGCCTCTGACCAGCAAACCTGCCATCAACAGCATGCACTACTGCCAGTACTGAGGCAATGGCAAGTGATGCCGGCCCTGGTGCCATGACAACTGCAGGCCAAGCCATCAAACATGGAGTCACACTCCACACATATCTATCTGTGCCCATCTGAGAGCTGGCCTGCGTGCCTACACACGCAGGACATTGTCAGCAAGTTAGTTACAGTGTTGGATCCATGAAAGGATAGACAGCATGACAAAGGAGAAGTCTGGTTCACTCGACGACCAAGGCAGAAGCATTCTTGCACTATGGGTATAACATTTATTTCTAAAAAGCGACAAATACATGCAGTCTCAAGATGTCACAATCAGAGCGGTGGTTGGCAGAAGGCAGCCACAAATGACACGAGGACATCCAATGCTGCAGTATATGCTCAGAGGCAGGTATACCTCCATACTCTGCCATAGCCATAGCCCAATGGATGCCACCCAAGAAGGATGCAATGCTGGCGCCATACGCCACTTGTAACAAAGCAGCATTCTGCACTAGCTCAACAGGCAATAGTGGCAAACTGGCTGCTATAGGGGGTGACAGAGCAATGAAAGGTATAACCCCTGCACAACAAGCTGACGTAACTCTTCTTGGTTCACAGGCAGCATGAACTGTAATGCAGAGCACAGTCATATAAACGTATTTGTTGACAGACAAGTGGGACCAGTGTACAACGGCAGAAAGACATGCTACATACAGTTGTGGCCTGCGTGTGCGACAGGCAATATGTACCTGCTAAGCCCAGTATCTTGGCTGGGGCTGGCACATCTGACCAAGTTGCATTAGGCCGCAAATGTGACGTTGTAGCTGCGGATGTGCCTGACGCAAGAGTCGAGTTGGTGCTGCTAGTCGGTTGAGAAGAAGTGCAGATGGCTCCGGTATTTTGCGAAATGCCACGTGCCGCAGCGAATTCTGATCCGAAACCAAGCTTGACTGCCTGCGAGGGGTAGAAATTGTCGACAACAACAGACCCAGGTGCAGCAGGTGCTGCCACACTGATCTTGCCTGCGAGGAATGAGAGCTGAGGGATCGTGATAGCTGTCTCAGCATGACGTTTCAACTCGCGCTAAGCTTACAATGGCATTGTATGTGTGCACAAACAGCACAGCGCGTTGCGCAAGCGCTCAGCTGAATGCTTTGTGTTTCGGAGCAGCGTGGCATGCAATTCATCGAAGTCTAAAATGTTACAGTGTTTTGGCCAGTATTGTCAGCGTAACAAGTGGTAAGTCATCCAGTCAATTGCGGGATCATGGACTATGGTGAGAGGCCCAACATCGTCATGCATTTCTAAGTTGCAGAACATCCTGTTTGCTTGATTGCAGCAGTTGAGCCAGCGTGGGCGGCATGGGCAGCTCTGACACCCCCCCTGCACGCCAATGCATCATACTTCAGGCTACACAATGTTGAACATTAATGGAAGCAAAAGTGACGGTCACAACATGCTGCAGGACCAGCCTGGACAATGAAAGTGACTGTGCAAATCATATCTGCGTAAAAGCTGCAGCACTTGCAATATGCATCTTTGTGAACCTTGCTGCACCTATATCACTCCTGCATGCAACACTGTGACACACTTGCAACTACTGCCGCAAGGCAGCATTCAGTACCGCTGACCTGACAAAAGCTTTTGCATGACGTTGATGTATTTGCAGCTGACAAATTCTGAACCAAGACTCCCTACCTGATACTAGCCTTGAGCCATCGCTAGCACCTTTGACTTTCAAGCAATGCAGCAAGTCCTCGGCATCATGATTATCCCCAATAGCCACAAAGTCTGCTGCATCACTGCTTCCTGGCTGCAATTCTACTGAACCGTAAGGTTGCAACAGGCTGCTGCGGCTTCTGCTGTTTCTCTCAGCACTGCTGCTGCTGTCAGCATTGCCGCTGCTGCTGCTTGCCAGCTCCCTGCTGAGTCTGGCTGTGCGTCTGCAGCCCAGGCTCTGCAGCGGCGCCCCAGTCAACTGCAAGGCTGCAACTGCTGCTGTGCTGTCCTGCAAGGCCTTTTTTGAAGTTTGCTTTGACAGAGAAACCGAACGCCGACCAAGAAGCCTGGGAGTGACTGGAAAGCGCTCCACTGTGAGATGACCTGATGAGGAAGTCAGCCCTGGTCTTGATGCTGCGCTACTGCCCTGCCTGACCAGAAACGCCCCTGCCTGGGTCACACTGATATTGGCTGCACTCGTTGACCGCTGCTCACTGCTTGACTCTGAGTCTGCAGACACCTGAGTCGAGCCTGGCTGGCTCAGTCTTGAGGACACAAGTCCATGGTCATCAATAACAGGGGAAGCGCTTGTGAATGACCCTAGCAGATAGTCGGTGTTCAGCAAGCCCTGGGACTCTAGATCCTGACTTCTAGACTTGTGCCCTGAGCTCGGTGGGATTCGCAGAGCAGGACTGTGAGACAATTGTGCCAGGCCCTGCAGCACAAGCCAAAGTTTGCATCTTGAGATCACAGAATCGAGGCCTTATAATAGGTATCGAACTGATGATTGTCAGCGTCATGTAGAAGGAGCAGCAAACAGCAAGCACATATGGTGACTGGAAGCATTTGGTGACGAGGCTGAGCAGTCACCTAGATGTTGGACATGGCTCAATCATGCAAGAGCATCATGCTGTTTCAAGACAGGTTACATGCCAACAGCAAATAATGAAAGTCAATATTTTTCATAATATAGCTGTTTCAAGACAGGTCATAGGCATGAGTATATCTGTTTCAAGACAGGTTACAGGCATGAATATAGCTGTTTCAAGACCGGTTACGGGCAAGAATATATATGCGTGTACGCTTGAGTGCAGTGCATTGATGCTAGCCCACCTTGCCAAGATCTGTGAGACCCAGCTGCGGCCTAGCACATCGCTGCCTCAACAGCACATCATCTGCTGTCATGCGCTGCTGTGGCAACTCCAAAGACTGGCTGAGCCTCCTCGCTGCAGACACTGAATCCTCCCTGCAGTTGTGCCCAGTATCTCTAACTGGGCTTGCACAGCTGCTAGGGCTGGAGGCACCACTCTGGGCGCCCAGGTACCCTGGAGGGGTCTGGTTGCGCAGGGTGGCCAGAAGGGCTTGACTGGCAGCCTCCCCGGTGGCTCGGCCCTCTGCTTTGAGCCTTTGGGCCTCTACCAGGACCCTTTGGTTGGCCTTTCGGACATTCTCGCGTAGCAGGCTGGCCTTGGCCTTACTGGCTGCTTCAGCTTCTGCTGCCAGCTGCATCTCTACTTTGCGTCGCTCCTGCATTCAGGAACACAGGCAATGATGTAGGGCTGAGACATGACTGATCAGTGAATTCAGCAAAACGCAGCCCAATTATGGAGAAAGTTGAGGTGCTGATGAAGGTCAGCAGCTTAGTTGTTGTTTCCCACGGACAAAATTCTAGAAGCAAACAGCTCAAGGGAGTCCAGGTCCTTTGCTGTATGCTGAAGCACACCAACAGGAGAAAGGCACAGAAGGGCAACATACAGGCAGATGCTGCTGCCGCATGCAAAGCAGAAACATGCTATTGCCATTGTTGATTGCGTTGTTGTCAATGTATATGCCCTGAGCCAAGCAACTCTGACTCAAGCAAAATGCACAACCCCTTGAGTGGAGCCATCATGCATGTCGGCATCGAGTAATGAGCCATACAAGGCGCGCTCCATTGGCACCTGCCTCAGCTTCATAACCTTTGTTAGCTTCACTATTTATGACGGCGCTTGATATAGCTGGTGGGCCAATGGCCATTTCTTCAATAAATGAGAAGCTGCTATGCAACCGCATGATGATGCAAGGTTCACGGCAGTGACTTAACAGCCACTGCCAACAGAGTCCTGAAACCCTGTGGCAGCATGCATCATGTCATTGTCATCGTTGCAAGAGGCATGATGTCATCTATGCTGTTCTTTACAGCCAGTGGAAGCAGGAGGCCGGCAGCAAGAGCCGCACCTGTATCCTGCCAATGGTGTTGTGTGCCTTTGCCTTCATGGAGGAGGCAAACAAGCGCGCTGAGCCCTGCAGCAGCCACTCATACTTGGCCTGCAGCGGGGCTGATGTAGAGGGATAGATGCGCCTGAAGTTGCCAATGTGGCGTGCCTCGTACTTGTCCCTCTTGTGAGCTGCTGCTAGCCTGCAGTCAGACACAGTCAGTTGTGACTGTATCACAATCAGCTGTGAGGTACAGCAACAGTGGAATGACTCTGGTTGATGTAAATTATATTGTTGGCCCAGACACAGTGCTGCCTGTGGCACTGTTGTGCATGGTCTTTGTGGTTGATGCTGGCTATGTGTGTCAGGTACGCTGTTGAAGCACGACACACAGTAGCATAGTATAATAAGAGCAGCAATGAGACACGATTTCTGTGCATCACTCGCACTTAGCTGATAACCTGCTGACCTTGAAGCTGCAGTAGGCATGCCAGAATGCATCGACACACTGCCTGTGGTGGTGATGTCTGTTGTCATCCAAACCAGCATTTGAGCAAATGGCAGATTGATGCTGCTGAGCAGGTATGCAGGCAGCAGTTGACCTGATAGATTGCATCTCCTCAAGGGATACAGCAGGTGGTTGGTCCGCAGTGGCCCTGCCCTTGGCCCTCAGCAGGCGCTCAGATGCCAGCTGCTTGTCAGCTGCCTTGCCTCGCCTCAGCTGCTTGGCATCCACCCTCACCAGAGCCAGAGTCTCAAGGATGAGCTTCTTCTTCACAGCAAGGTCCAGGGGTGTGTCTGTGCTGAAGCTGGGGGAATGGTTCACCTGGATGGTCACCATGCTGTGGCTGCTTGACGCATTAACTATATGGTTTTTGTCAGATTTTTTTATCACAAAGTAGAAATGTTAAAATATAATGCATTATATTAAATTAAGTAAATTGTGTTAAATTATAGCAAACTACATTAAATTAAGTAACTTATATTACAGTATACTAATTATAGTTAATGATATCAAATTAAGTAAATATATTGATTTGTGTATTAAATTAACATATCATCAGTCACGGAAAATGACTAGACTAACGGAATATATGGATGACACAGGTCCGCGTAACTGCCTGGTTGTCCTGCTGCTACTGAAAAGTTCAATAAGTGGAAAGACTGGTGCACCATCTGCAGTGCAGCATGTCGTAAGCTGTTGGCCAGCCAGCCTAGGTGACATGTCCTACACTATTCAGGCAGTGCAAAGCTTTAGCATGCAAGTTGCTAGCAGATGCTTCTGTCACCTGTTGCAAAGCGTCGATGCAGCAAGACTGGACTGCTGATTGATCAGCTCACTGTAAGCTGAGCCTCAGCAAGGGTAAGTCATGCTGCAGCATGTGGGTCAGAGATTCACCTCCAACAGCCATGGGCGACACTTTTGGTCCAGCAGCACGTCGTAGCCCAGCAGCTCAAAACAGCTGAAGCCATCATTGGTGGCAGGGAATGCAGTGCGGTAGTTCATCTGCAGCAGGGGCTGCACTGACAGCAGTGACAGCACTACCAGCTCCTCAATCTGCTGCCAGACTGCTTCAAAGTCATGCCCCTGCTCTGCCATCCATGTCCTGTGAAAAGACAAACACAATGTAGAGTCCACATCCCTCAAAAGATACAAAATTGTTTGCATTTCATCAAAAATCTTCCACTTGGGTCATTTGCTCAAGCTGCATACACTTGTGTGATGCAACTCTAACACTGGCAATAGGCACTTACACCAAGCGGAGTGGGATTGAATACTGTTGCTGACCTGAGTGTGTATACCTTTTATACATTATTTGACAATCGCAGGGCATCAAATTCCAACATGTGTACTTTGCTGTGAGCTTGAGGCTGGGTCAAAAGTTATCTGCACTGGTCTGCATGTCCATGACGATCAACACAGTACATGACAATCTGCTGACTGCACCATTGCATGGCATGAAGCATAAGAGTCATCTGGGGTTCCAGATCACAGTCAAGTAGCGCTTGTGTAGTACTGCTACCTGAGCATTGCAAAGTCCCACTTGCTGCTATCAGCCTCCGGGCCACTCACAAAGTTCTCATTGTGCTTGTTGACAGCATAGTTGGTCAAGTGCATGTAGGCCGCCTTCAGGTTGCTGGCCTGCAGGCACCACATCTTGACTGGCCATGATGTGATGAACAGGTGCTGTGCAAGGCAATTCCAGAAGCTTGCAAAAACATAGACGATACCATCGATGATTTACAGCCATTTGTACATGAAGTTGCCAAATTGACACTGCTATGGGTGTTCCATTAATGCTTAGGAAAGCTTCATGTTTTTAATAATTTCGAACCAGGATGCTTGCGTGAGACAAGCCCCTGGAGTTTTGTGAAGATGAGGAGACTGGCATAGCATGCGTGCAACACAGAAGCCAGCAGGAAGATGGGAGTGTGATCATGCATAGCAGGAGCAACCACACAGTCACAGATGCTCAAAAGCTTACAAGGCTGATATGATCCTGCTTTGCAGCCAAAGTGTGCCCTAAGCTACACAGTCAAGTATGTCACCTTGTGTTGCTGTTCTGCTAGGGGCAACAGAAGGTGTCATGCTTGACTGTGTAGGACGGGGCACACTTGGGCTGCAAAGCAGGATCATATCAGCCTTGTAAGCTTGTAAGGGGCAAAAATAGCCGTGTCGCATACATGCTGTGAACCAAGAATGAATCACGGGGTGACAGGCTATACCAGCCAAGGCGTGATGGCTCAGCTGACCTGTGGCGCCTTGTACTTCTCTGTGCAGAACCTGACCAGGCCCTCTTTGTAGACGAAGACTCTCAGAGGATCACAGGCCAAGACCAGCACGTACACTCGCAAGTCAAACTTGAAGCCATTCACCAGCAGAGGCTTGTGCAGGTACTTTGAGGCGATGATGTCTACTCCTTCCAAGTCCTTCAAGGCCTGCTGCAAGCCTGATGCGCTCTGCACCAACTTGATGCCCCTGCCCTGTGACACAGCAACTGTCTTTTCCTCTGCAATAAAGTCATGGCCACCAGATACAGCTGATGCACAGCATGCAGCTGCATACATCAGAGTGTTTGCTAAATAAAATCTGACCCATGCAGTGGACTTGAGCCAGTCGTGCTGCCG
>JAABUP010005706.1_pt1 | contig 18608 bp, 23 predicted proteins | sample 5559201 | NCBI WGS metagenome assembly JAABUP01 (sample SAMN10711887, study PRJNA513373) | rock metagenome | isolation source: Antarctica rocks | place: Antarctica
GATTTTGTGAGATCATCATCAAGCCTGAATCCTGCTTGCCTGAAGTCCTTGGAAAACTCCAGGAAGCTGTGCTTATATATCAGCGAGCTGAACACCAATCGTACCGGTCTAGGTTTGGTGCGGTCAGCAACAAACTTGCCTATGCGCTCTGCAGCTACTGGAGGGGCAAACAACTTTTTGATATCTTTTTCACCGTGCTTGTTGAGTGCAGTCTCAACTGCAGCATCGAGCTCTGTGTCCAGGCTGTTCATTGCCTCCAACCGCTTCTTCGCTCACATGCAGACCTGACAACATGTACTTCAGCATCGTCCTTGTCACAATGTCAGCTGAAAGGCTATGCACACCTCAGTATCTGTTATTGGGTTTTGCAGGCCGAAGCTGTCTTGGCTTATTTTCTACGTGGGCTCATGGATTTGTGCATCTACCCTCCACGCCCAGCCGAAGCTTCCTTCCCTCAGTCCAAAAGCCAGCCAGAACCGCATGAGGACAGTGTAGAGGCAGGAATTGCCCCAGAGGGAGATGGAAGCTCACCGACAGATTGTGATCAGTCTCAGCAGCATGAAACCAGGTGCAGGAAGCAAAGGCTTGACTCAGCGCCCCTGTCCGCCAGCTGCACAGACGAAGCCATCCGGAAAGTGATCAAAGATCGTGATCCGACACACCAAGGTTTGCCTAACCAGGCCGCTGTGAGATTGCTGCTGTCCCTTCTGCACTGGAACCCAGCCAACAGACCAACTGCTGCTGAGGCTCTCAGACATGCCTTCTTTGCCTTGCCACTTGACAGTGAACTCACCATTGCATGCCACAATGATAGGTACTTGATCGGTTGGTGCTGAAATGAGCTCTAAGGCGATAAGCTCTGATTTCTGCGTTTACTGTCTGCAGCTGTCCAGCCTGGCAGGCAAGTTTGCAGTGCAGACATGAACCAATTTGCATCACCATGTACGGGCAGTATAGTCGAGCACTACCCTTGTGGCACAATGTGCTTGCAGTAACATCTTATGTATCACGATGTGTGTATGAGGTATATAGCCTTGTAAAATAAAGCAGTGCTTGTTAGTCAGCCTTTCCATGGCCTCGGGGTGGTTGATGTGCAGACCACCCAGGTCAGCTGTTTGTTCCTGAATTGGCGTGATCAGCCATGTGTCACATAACATATTTTGCAGACGTTACACCAGATCTCACATAACAATTAACAATGACAAACACATACATGCTCAATATGCCTGAAACCCATGGGCCAGCCTGGGTTGGCCATGGGCTTGGTGGGAAGGCCATGCACTTCCCACCAAGCCCATGGGTGGCCATGCCTTCACACCAGCAACTCATAGCATATTGTCATCAAATACTATACACATGTGCTCCAGCATGGTACAATCCACTCCAAAAGCCCTAAGGGCGGGTACATGACGCATACAAGAACGACACATTTGGTATGGGGTATGTTGAGCATTTTAACATGCTCAACATACCCCTCAAGTAATTCAGACCGCCAACCTCAACCCGATAAATAACAGAAGCAAAGTAAACAATGCAGCATTGAGCTCAATCTCAAGTTATGTCATATAGGTTGGCTGCAGGCACTCTCATATATACCAAAATTGAATTGCCTGGCACAATGCCTAATGCGCTTGTGCATGTAGTCGTGATGTTCTGATGTCATTTGCGACAATCTTCCTAGATTCACTGAAAAGCTGCAAAACATATACCAATCTGCCCGCTACATGACCTTTGCAGATCCCAACAGAACTCAGAGCATTCTGCAAGGCTTTGGGCTGACAGAAACAAAGAACAGGACACCAGGCTCGGTGCAGTTGCCCAGCCATGCAAAACAAAGCCTTCAAAGCCTGGATGCATGCCATCAACAGAAAAAATAATGTGTAGATGGCTCATACAACAGAAACCACACCTAATCCACCCCAGAATGTCACCAATACATCTTTATCCCCTCCTCTAATGCCAACCCTCATCTAAATAATACTGATACTATCCTGTAAGTGTATCAGCAGCATAATGTAAGCTACTCCAAGCTCAGAGCTAGAACATGAAGCATCAGCTGCGCCACCATTCTGAATGCCAATGTCAACATCAGGAGTCCTTGGAAGGACCAGTAACACCATGCTGGACTGACTGCAATGCTCATTGCATGCCCTGTCATCACACATGTCTCTGCTAATGCCAGCAGCTGCTGATAAGCAGCTCCCTGCACACACAACATGACTCCTCTTTTTGTCATGGTGATTCATGCATAGTAAAGCAGAACTCTTGCAAATGTGCCCTTCTGACAAGAGCATGCTGTGGAGCTTACACAGCTGCAGAATTTATTATTTTTCATTTGGTTAAGCCTTCTTTACAGGTGTTTTCCATGAAAACAGGCACATATGCTCGACAGGTGCAGACACACTAGCATATGCGGCTGCACTGCGTATCACCACATGATATGCATGATATTGCTGTGCAGCAAGTGACTTATGTGGATAGTTGACACATGTATGCCGAAGATGATGCCTGCCAGCAGCAGCTGCAGGTGAGCTCACCTCAAAGGGGTGCATCATTGTGAGCAGCCACCATGGCAGTGTCCACAGGCCCCCAGCTGATGCCAGGCACAACAAGGCCTGCAGCAAACACATAACATGCTGCAAATGCCAAAGCAGCCTTTAGGTCAGCATTATAGCTACCTGTCGCACAGACAGCATACATGCAGCATGATGTGCTTCTGTGTATGCACTGGCCTGGCGTATGTGATCACTTACATCCGCTTGATCAGGTACATTGCAGCAGGATGTGACCAGCACATGATATGGCCAGTAAACCTGTTGAGCAATGCGCGAGCACACATGGAGCAGACTGAGGTCAGGTAACACACGAGCTCTTGAGTGTTCTGCAAACCCTGCCTGTGCAAGATCATGCACTGTTTGTCATCTGCAATGCCTTATGCAATCAATCAATCAATATATTTAATGTCCTGGGGGGCAACTGGGACCCAACAGACCTGAAGTTCAGATGCAGTGTTGCAACAATCAGCATCAAGTGCGTGCGTGCGTGCGTGCGTGCGTGCGTGCGTGCGTGCGTGCGTGCGTGCGTGTGTGCTCACCAGAGTGCAGATCCGGAGGGCAAGCTGGATGGGTCGCCGCTGCGCAAGGTACCAGTCACGGTGCACAACCCAAGCAGAAGCTGGTAGTATGGACAGCATGACCAGCCCAGGTAAGACCACATTGTTGGGCCATGTGGCAGCAAGCTGGTGAGGAGTGATGACTATCATGGCCAGGCTCAAGCAGCTGGCTGCACATGACTGGACCAAATCCCACTGCTCATGTTGACCTGCAGGCAAGCGTGAACGGCAGTCTTGCACATGCTAGCCTTGTGCAAGTTTCAACCTTTGTGACAGTGTTGTGGGCTTGCATTTCAGGCTAATGAGCCTGCATGTGCAGAGTGAAAGTTGAAACAATAACGTAACATAACAACACTGTTTGACAAAGACATTTCCGCTCATGGACAGCAAGTTCAGATGGCATCGGTGACAGACAGGCCACATGCTGAAGCTGTTGTTGTAGAGAAGGCAAAGAAAAGGTGCTCTGAAACCATGTTTTACAGGCTTTGCCGTTGTCAGACGTACAGATGTCAATGCAAGGGCAGCATTTCCTGTCCTGGCTGGACACATGCACAAAGCACATCTGAATACAGCAGCATACGGTCATGGCCAAGGACAGTACTGTTAATGCTGAGAAATACATCAACAATGCTAACTCTGATCATGTTTCTGAACATGATGATGACATCATGGACAACAACCATACAATAGGGATCAGCGCAGAGGTGATGTTGAAAAAAAGCAATCAACATATGGTGCATTCCTTCGTTTAGTGCCTTACAGGCTGGCTTGTACAGCCAGTAATGACTTGTCAGACATCCTGGCTGTGAAGCACAGGTGAATGTGATGCATGACACAACCAAGCATCACAGTGGGGCCACTCACCTGAGCATGCCTGTCGCCAAGCGTGCTGCAACAAGTGGCAGTATGGCAGCACCGTCTGATAAGCTCTTGCAGAGGTTGGGTGCAAGCTCAGCACAAGCTCCAGGCTAGTGGCCCAGTGCCTAATTGCCAACAGCCGCAGCATTGATGCCTGCACACGAGTTGGACGCATCAACAGGTGACTTCAGCACTGAAGAGAGTGTGCTGATGTGGAGTGTCAAAACTGGACAAGGATGTGGCGTGATAGATTGGCTATGAAGCTGCTGACAGGGACATTTGAGCCTGTTGCATGCAGCGACACAGCAGTACAGCTGTGTCATGTTGTCCTGGTATAGCTGATGCACGGCTATGCGCTGCCTATTGTATGTGTGGCAGGAGCAGCAACTCCATGTCACCAAAGGGCTCTGCACATCCCATACCTTGAGCTGCTTCTTGTTCACACAGGTCTGAACAACATCACAGAACACCACAGCAACAAAGCAATGCGATGTAAGCCCCAGCGGGCAGTTTGCATGAGACTTTCCCACAGCAGCATCACGTGTCTGTTGGCCAACAAGCAAAGCTCACCATGATGATGATGCTTGCAAACACCCACGTCAGCCTAGGACTGGCTGCAGTGATGACATGGAAGCCGTAGCCAAGCAGCAGCAGTGCAGGCAGCATGATGAGGCACAGCGCAGCCAAGATGGGGTTGGAGGACACAAGCAGGGGCAGGCGTGAAGGCTGGGCACCAGCTGCACCAGTGTGGTCTGCTTGTGGCCGGACCAGTTGCTGTAACCTTGCTGGAACGTAAGGCTCTGCTCGCTGCACTAATCCCTCCACAATATCCTGCATCACAGACTGCATATCAGGAAAACATGATTTGCGTGAACATGTTTACTACAGCAGGAAGTTGGCTGGAGACGCATCTCCTTGCCTTTCCCCTGCCTTGCCATAATCCAGCAATCATTTTTCCATTTCTGTATATTGTGAGTATCCCTTTTACACTTTAATTTTATTAATGGGTAAAAAAGAGAGGTAAAACAATCACGTTTATGATGCACTGCACTGCACTGTGCTATGCAATGCTGTGCCACGGTGCAACATTGTACAATGTGGGTACAACTTATCCTGTCTGAGCACATGCGCAATGCATTGCGCTGTACTGTATCATCCCCATGACACAACAGCACGCAATGTGAGTATCAGCAAACCTGCCTGAGAAAATATGCAATACAAACAGTAAACATTGACAGTGTCAAGCACACTGTCATGCACTTTTTTCTCAGACAGGACTCACATTGCATGCTGTTGTATCATGGCAGGGCACAGGGCTGCATAGGGCACGGTGTGCTTCTGCAACTCTCACCGTCAGCATCCTGGATGCATTCTCCCTGCTCTGTGCAACAAGATCCACTTCCGGCTCAGTATCCTTCTCCACCTTGTCCTCTTCTTCTGCCTTGGCCTTCATAGCACCAGCATCCTCATGCACCTCCTTCGCAGAGTCCTTCAGCACCCGTATCTCCTCAGGCGTAACCACGGTAATGACCGTACGGCCTGCTGCGTCAGTCGTCTGACTGGTGACACCTGACTGAGCAGAGTCACCGGTTGAGGGTCCAGCTTCCACTATCTCAGGCAACTCCATGGCATCAAAGCCTAGCTCACTCAGCCCAGATGAGCCGTTTGGACTGAGTGGAAAGTTCCTGCTGCTGTCTGAGGCTGCACGTGATGTGCCTGAGCCTGAGCCGGATCCTATGGAGGACTCTAGAATGGTTGGCAGCACAAAACGGCGAGCTGCGGCTGCTGCTGCGCTCTGCAGACTGCTGGTATGGGCAGGTTCGCTGGGCACATGAGTGGAGTTGGCTTGCTGTGAGTGGGATGCCTGTGTGGCTGCAGCTGCCTGAGTTGAGTAGTGAGCTGCATCTGGCTGTAGGCCGGAGGCAACCTCTTGCACCTACAGAGAGGTTACTTACTTCAATGCCAGAGCAGCATGTTCAGTGACAGTAGTGACCTTCCCTGACTGAGTGACATGCACAAGCAACAGCTTGATAAGGCCGGCTCTGCTTTTTGGGTGTTTAGCTGCAAATGACAGCATCCTAATAAACATGGTGTCTGCCAAAAGCTTGCAGCATGTAATGGTGGCAAAAGTAAGCGCTGAGCTAGCTGCCAAGTTTGGCGAAGCAAGCTCCCACAGTTGCTATTAGGCATATTGATCTGAACAAAGAGCAAGCTTTGCTGCTCATGCAATGACGTGCCTTGCATGCTGTAAGCACCAAGAACATGCACAATAGTGTGAACGCAAAGCAAGCAGAGGGCAAGAGAGCAGGGGGATGCCCACCTGTTCCAGCAAAGCTGGCAGTTCCACCACTTGACATAGACCAACCAGCTTCTTGGCCGTGCGCACCATATGAGCAACATACAAAGGGTGGGTGAAAGGGGGGTAGTCTAGTGGCCTTTGGGGTCCTATAAGCCCTGACCCAGACCTCCACAGGGTTTCCAACAAGCTGTCATTGGGGCTGCCCAGGGCATGCTGTGTTCGTGCGTAAGTGCTGTGCTCGGCCTCAGACGCACCATCGTCATCAGACATGTAAGTCATGCTGCTAGCATTGGAGTGAGCAGCTGCCGAGGCAGCTGCTGACAGCACGCCGCAGTGAGTCGAGTTGTCGCTTCCAGGAAACTCGCTGATGTCTGAGTCTTGACTGGACAGCAGTGCTGAGTCAAGCCATGGGCCTTCCCAATCAGCGGCATTGTCGTTCACACCATCTGAGTTTGAGCTGTTGTCAGCTTCCAGTAGGTGCTCATGGTACTGCAGCACCATGCCAATGTCCACCAGCAATAGGTTGACCGCGTCCCTAGTATGCCTGCAGCATAAAGTGATAATACTCACAAATGATGTGTTGGCACGTGTGCCTAGCTCGTGGCAAGGTTCTCCGTCAGGTCATACGCATTGCTCAAGTACTGCCACTCAGTCGCTGCAAGCAGAGGTGTGACTCAGCAAGAGAATGAGGCAGCTAAGGAAATGCAACAGGCATGCAGAGACATGCAAAGTGCTGGACTATTCAGGACTAGCAGAGCCTCACTCAGCTGCTTGCAAAGTGTGACTCACCAGCAGAGTGAGGCAGCTATGGACATGCAAGAAGCATGCCAAAACATGCAAGAATGCGACAGAACAGCAGTAGCAGAGCCACACCCAGCAGCTTGCAGCTGCACCACTAGCTTGCAGACGTCCTGCTGCGTGGGGACATCAGGTGCCACAACAACTGGCTGAGCAGCACTCAGCAAACTGCCCTGCTCAGCCTCGAGCGTCAGCACGCCCACGCCTGCCAAGCCCGGCACAACCACTTCCCCTGCACTCCTAGATACAAGCCCTACGCTGCCCTGTAGGCACGCTGCACAGTCCTGCAGATCTGGGTTGACCACAAACTTGCCCATGTAGCGACCCAGAACCTTGGCCGCATTGCTCTGCTCCTTCTTTGTGATAGCTGTCGCAGCTGGCCTTGCTTTTGTGCCATATAACTGCAGCCTGGCTGCTTGGCCAGACACCACACATTGCAGCATGGGGCTGTCCACTGTGCCAGGAACAAGAGAAGGCATGGCAGCAGTAAGCTCCTGGGCATTCCACAGCTTGACGATGCGTGCGTCGTGCCATTGCACAGCACCGGCAGGCAGCTGCATGAGGAATGTGCCATGTTGCCAGAAGGCATTAAAGGCCATGAGGCAATACGCTGCCGCAGTCACGTCCCATTCTGCAGGGTTTGTTGTGCACATGACGTCTACCACCAGGTGGACGCAGCCTGGTCTCATGTGGCCCTCCAAGAACGTGAGCTGTGCTTCAGGAGAGAGCGCTGACAGATGTGGCAAGAGGTGATGAGGGATGCTGCCTGGATGCTGGTTCAGCATCTTCAGATTGACACGCCCCATGTACTGACCCGGCTCGTGGAGCACTGCAGTCACACCCACCAATGTAAGCGTGGTCCAGGGACTGATCATGCGGCTGTCTATAGCAATGCTTTGCATTTGTCATAGCATTGCTGTTACTGCAATGCTGCTTGCTCAACAGCAGCACAGGACGCCACTCAGGTTCATCCGCATTGTGGTATATACGCACAAAGAAGGTGACATGCAGCATGTAGTGGAAGTTACAGCAAGAAACAGGTGGCATGGCAGCTTACCAGGCTGAGTGCTTGGGAGCTGGCTGGGCCCAGTCTGATACAGCATGTTGTCCAGCAAACCCCTCTCCTGTAACAGCACAAGCAATGCATTACATCCAGCGGGTCAAGGACCCCTGAATGAGCTGCTCAAGTCTGCATGCAACACTGCTGACGGTCAACTGAGGTGAACCCAGAGGTGGCAGCAGGCCTTGCGCAAATCAAGGCACATGCCATAACATGATCACAGAAGTGTTTCTCAGTTTGACGGTTGCTGGAAAACGACAGACTGACCACAATGGTCATGGCTCAGTTGAGAGGTGTCGAGTCGGTGTATACCTGTTGCAGGTGGCGGTCCATGTTTGTGAACTGCACCCCTTGACCACCAGGCTGAGCCATGCCTGCAGTCTGCAGCGACTGCATCCCACCCACATGCTGCCCTTGCAGCGAGTGCTGCTGTACGGGAGCTTGATTGGTCCCTGTGACAAACAAACGAGGAGATGAGCTGTCTCTTGCGTTGTTCCAGCTTTGTTGGCCTGAGGGGCTGATCATGGGCACGTCAGGCCATGCAGCCCTTCACAACAGAAACATGCTGATGTCAACAGACATGCCAACAAACAGCATGGCCAACAAGTGATGAGCTCCTTGGAGGCCATGCTATGCTGAAGCCACCCACATGCTGTGGCGGCATGCTACCTCAGGAGCCCTAAGACAGGCTTTAACAGAGGGGATGGGCAGCTGAACGCAAGCATGCCACAAAAGGAAGACCCGACCCATGATCACATGCACCCAAAGTAGCTTGGCAAACAGCAGAGATGGCTTACAGCGGCTGCTGTCGCTGTCTTGAGGAGGCTGCAAGTGAGACTTGTCTGCACCTGACAAGCCCGACCCGAGTCCCTTCAGGAAGCCAAAGTCATCTATGGGGTTGTAGCCTCCAGCTGAAGCTGCTTGGTTCTGCTGGTACCTACTGCAAGGATATAAACACTTAACATGTACCTATAGACGCACTGCGGTGAGCCAAACCCTGAAAGCAATATCAGCCAAACAGTTTTCGGTGTGAGCACCTCCAAACTGCTGCCAAAATGAAGAGATGTGGCACATGTTGTCAGCCACCAGCGCTGAAAGACCTGCTTGTACTGCTGTTGCTTTGCATGCTACTGTTGCTGTTTCATTGTGTACCGCAACTTTACAATGCCAATGCACGCAATAATGCACGTCACCTTGACTCTGCCCGTCGGGCAGGGCTGACACAGCGCACTAACCTGTGCGCAGACGTATAGTCTTGAGCAGCTGATAAAGGCAAAGGAGGTGCCATTGGCAAATGAGCTTGCATCTCGACACGCTCAGGAGTCACTCTCTGGTTTGGAGTGAGTCTGTACTGGTGGTAATGATACAGGCCCTCAACACTAGGCTGCTGTCTGCCACCACCGTACTGTGGCTGCACCAACACACCAGACATATCTGTTCCTGCACTGCCTTGAGCAAGGGCAGCATACTTCCTTTGGAGGGCGTCCCACTCATCTGCCATGTCAAGTCTGGGTGGCTGCTGCTGGTGCTGCTGCTGATGCTGCTGCTGATGAAGCTGCTGCTGAAGCTGCTGTGCACGCTGCAAGAAGATAGGTGGTAAAACTTTGGAGGAATGCATTGCACATCAGGCAAATGCAATGACTGCCAGAACTGTGCCAGGTTCTGGCTGCTGCAGACACCATGAAGCAATAGTGCAATCAGGCATGTGTGCTATGGTGGACAAGGTCATAAATCAAGACTGCCTACCCTTGCCACACAGGCCAGAAAATGTGATTTGAGGTGCAACTACATCATTGTACACCATGCACGTCCACGATGCCAGGCAGGGGCTCTGGTGAGTCACATCTGGCTTCAAAGCATTTGATGAAAGTTTGAAGAGTATACCTGCAGGTTGTGCGGTGGGGATGACAGGGCTTTGGGCCCGGCCAGTGGCAAGGGTCCAGCAAGGGCAGGGGTGGGGTGCAAGTCAAATTCAGGCCCCAAGGATAGCTGGCCTGTCATAGGGAGGGGCACAGTGGAAGGACCAGGGGTGGAGGAACCATCCAGCAGCATGCTCAGCGCTAACAGCATGCTATCATCCTGCGCACATTGTGCATGCGTGTAGCTCCAACTCATGGAGACAATCAGCAGAGGAGGACAAACAGGGGGAAAATCCAGATGGGAGAGAAAGAGGGGGGAGAGGGTAAGTAGGTGGTGATGGGTGGGAAGAGGGGGGAGCGCGTGGGTGGGGAGGATGGATTGGCCCCTGGAAAGCAGGTTACAACAGGCATCTTTTCTCTCTTCTTTTGTGCAGTCATTACAAGAGACATGTGTCATGATGACCACCACAGGTCATTGCATGTGGCGATGTGATGAGTCACGGTGGTGCAGCAGCACATGACTCACCACACAAGAGCCGAAGCTGCCGCCCGGATGTTCACTGGTGGACATGCAAGTTAACTACCATCGTGCATTGATGATGACAGTAAGATCAGCCGCATGTGGCTACCTGCTGGGCCGAGTCAAGTCGGGAATGGTCCTCAAAGTCAGCAGGGACCTCGAGGGGTGGCACAGGGAGCATGCAGGGAGGCTTGCATACAGCCTGTGCCTCTGTTTCGCTTGGGAAGTGCCTCTGCCAGTTGAGCACTTCTTGTGCTTCAAGGTGGTCCACCAGCCCCTGACTCTTGAGAGACTGGATAGACCTCTCTAAGCCTGTCAGACGCTGACTCAGTGACTGGTAATCTGGTCCGCCTTGGGCTGAGCCTGGGCCTTGTGTGTTAGCAGGACCCTGTGAGTAAGCTACCTGACCATCTGATGCTGCCTGTGCATCAGCATTCCCACGTGCATACAGTGGCGGCTGCATGTGGCTTTCTGCAAAAAGAGGGCAGGAGGTATGGGCTGGATTGGAAGTAGATGCTTGAGGAGGGGCTGGGTTGGCACCCAGCTGCGCATACAGGGCTTGCAGCAGGTCATCCTCACAAGCTTGGCTAGTGGGATGGAGGGAGTTTGTAGAGAAGATATCAGGAAGCTGCATGTAATCCTGCACACAGTCAGAAACATATCAGGAGACACTCCTTATGGCCTCCCTGCACACAGCTGAGAAGTGCCAGGAAAGCTGCAGCTGACCTCAGCTTCATTGCTGAAGCCAGGTGCAAGTGATGTATAGCTGCCATGTTGGCTGATGAGGTAATGTGGGCATGATGATGCTGCTTGTGAGAGAATTTGGCACCTACTCTTACAAGCTTCACCATGACAGCATCTGAGTCATCAGCAAGCGTGGCAAGTGTAGACCACTTGCTGACATTGCACTGGGTGCAAGTGCTAGGGTATCGTTATGATACCAGACCAGAAACGTTATGTAGGCAAATGCCGTCTGCAGCCAGGAAAGTTTCTTTGCAAAAAGGCATGAGCGGCCGGTGTTTACGTTGGCAAGATGCATCCTGTTCATGTGTTGCATGACAGCATGCTCTGTCATGAGATTGCCAGAAGGGGGACATGAATGGTAGTTGCCGCCATTTATGTGTTCCAGCCATACAATATAAGAAGCATCATCTTCAGGTGCTGTTCCAGGCTGTGGCTCAGCTGCTTGTGAGGCCACAGCAGTAGACGCCACAAAACGTGGGCTCCCTTCCTGCAACACAACGACATGCTGCAGATATTGCTTGAGTGATAGTACCTGTGCAGGGTGTAGCAAAACAGCATTTCTGCAAGGGGTTGTTACAAAGGGAGGCACACAGTGCTTAAGCCCATGGTCTAAGCAGATGACGTGTGCTCTGAGTAACCCCAAACGCAGCTCCTGAGCTGATGCTTGACCATGTTGCCACACATGAAAGTGACACAGAATCCCCATCTGTACAGCGGCCCATGACTTTGCTGCATGAAGGGCACACGTTTGGCAAGACAGCATGCAATGAAACACCACCGGAGTAGCAGCCAAGCAAGCTGCAGTGGTGTGATACAGGCATGAGCTCAGTCTACAGCGTGGTTGAAGTGAAGTCCAGAAGTCCGGCAGCACACCCTGGAGCTTTGAGGAGATGACGGATGGTGGCCATGTGTTGCAGCAGTCTGGCGCAAGGCAGACAGGTCAGCACTTCTGACACCTCCCTCCTGGCTGCTGCAGGTCTCGCGAGGCTCTTCCCTTGTGCTGCTGTCTGAAGCATGCTCACTGCTGCGGGGGGCTGCCTGCACGAGAGACACACGCCAGTGACATGTTGTGTGGGAGCTGGCAGTCAGGTGATGTTTGAGTCATGCAGAAAGCGGAGAATGCTCTCATGTGGGGCCTTGTACTGAAGCTAGTGTTAGGGTGAATTCATGACACAGACACACTGTATGAGTCATGCAGAAGGCGGAAGATCTTTTCATGTGGGGCCACACTTTGTAGTGAGTAAATGCAGATCTGTCTTTTGACTGCAAAAGTATAAGGTAGCACTTGCATACTGTTGCCTAGCCTGTGTGAGCACAGCCAGTGTTGAAGTCATGCTTGCCTGCCATGATCTAGTCAGAGTCGCCATTCATGATGTCATCCTGTGAGTGCTTGTTGCTCAAAGATGACAGCGTAAAATACATGATACGGTTTGGGCACAGGGCAACAAATTGCGACATCATCATGATTTGCATCCAAGAGCAGAGACATCTGTTTTTGCTGCTGTCAGTCTCAATATGTTACTGTCTTGCTCACACTACATCAGCAGTGCTCACCCCTGAAGAGCTGCTTGTGGTTCTTTCTCCAGGAAGCAAATGGGCAAAGGGGCCAGTCCTTTGGCGTCTGGGGACTTTCTGTGATCTGATCAGAGGTGCAGGTGCATCGTTTTCGGACTGACCACCTGCAGCGACAGTTGTGCGCCTTGTGCGGCGAGGTCGGCGCTCAAGCAGATCATGGCATGCCTCTTGTGCTGTGGGCCGCTTGCGCCTCCTATTGTTGTGCTCTTGGAGCTTCCATCTGCAGCTCCTGCAATGCCGAAATGAAAGCGCTCATGTTGATGTTATGTTCATGGTAATACCCATATAAAGCACACCCTCATGTGTGGGACTCAAGGCCGCAGCAAGCAGGTGCTTGCTGTGTGGAATGGGGGCACCAATCATGCCAAGGCATCTGTTGGAAGGCCAACAAGTTAAAATAGTGGGAACTGTTGTTTGGCTGATGTGAGAGCAAAGCATTACTTCTTTTCGCCATCAAATTCGCCCAGTGGATGGAAACGGCCACACTGCTGACAGAAGCGGTGCTCTTTACCATCTGCCAGTCTGAGTGCGCTGAGGTTCAAATGCTCTTCGCACACGCGGTATCGCTGATAATAGTCCTTCTCTTTGCTCAAATCTTTACCACATCCAGCAACCTGAATTACAGGTCCTAAAAGACTGGGTCAATGTTGAAACTGGTTGGTGGGGCTGACAGAGGCAAGGCAAGTCACATCTGGCTTACACAGCATATGAGAGGAGCTTTCTTCTTGTTCACACCCTCTCCAAGCAGCCTAGGAACGATCTCCTCGCCTGGCTGTGCTCCCGTAGCTGTCTCTGCTACGGCAAGTTGAACAAAACTAAGACTCGGTGCTGATCAATAAACAGTGCTTCAGGCATTGTATACGACAGCACACAATTTGGTGTTTGGAGGAAATTGCTCACACCTTGCTGCCTGGGACTTTCCCTAATTTGCAGCCTGTGAGGGTCTAGCTGATACTCGTGGTCATGCCAATGACTCTCGCTTGAGGAAGGCTGCTCCCCAAACATGCCCTGCTGAAGCATAAAGCGGAGGGAACTGTAGTATCGGCCGTGTGTTCCTACGCTAGACGGTGTGTGAGACAAGTCTCGTTGACATCTGTAACCTCTGTTGACAATTCGCGTAGGTTCGCCTGTCACAGACAATTGCAAATGGAGTGCAGCAGCACTATAAGCCTGTCGTGCTGAGGTTTGAAGCTGCGCTCCTTCGTGAGCGTAGTCGGACACTATGAGCAGTCAAGTGACCAGATGGTATCTGCGTCCTTGAGCTTGCGACATTCAAGCCCGAGCGCCAATATGTGTTTGATGACGACATTCATCTGCTGTACAGTGAGACTTGCAGCTTGCGCAGAGACTAAAATTGAAGCTTTCTAGACACGCAAGATCCGGAAGGGGTTGCACTGCACTCTCGGAACAACCAAGCCGCAGCAACCGAGACCAGATCAGCTCGAGGCTCAACACAGAGCTCCGCAATGCGCGGCCGACGCTTGGCCTGTAACTGCGGTCGCGAGCAACGCGCTGGGTCGCTGCCTTTTCATGTTCCCGGGCACTGTCGTACAGTTAAACGAGTTCAGAAATCTCGTAAATATAGTATCCTTGCCTCTGGGGACGAGTCCTGCCGTTGCAGGATTTGGATCAATCCAAGATTGCTGATCTTAGCTCATTCTCGATCATTCAATAACTCAAATCTAAACACGGGGGCTTTGAAAGGTGCAACGAATCAGCAGCTTAATGATCCGCATGCGCGGGTGTCTGAGTTCGTGTGGACCTTCCGCGGCCACAGCTGCAGCTGCAGCTGAGATCCGGTAATTATTGCAGTGCAACACTGGCATGATGTTCTATTCCGCTTCAACAGCAGCTTGTGTGCTAAAGAGACCGCTTCAGAATCATACTGCAGAGGCGGCCCCGAGGATGCACTGATATGCAGGACCTGGTGAAATGCCTGGATCATCGAGAATCAAAGCCAGATACAGTGTGCACTCAAGCACGGGCAAGCAATCTACACAGCAGTGTGCTGCTCAGCTCGATCAGCTAGTTCCAACCATCGCTCTGTCCTGTTGTCCAAGTCAACCACAAGAGCTGCCAGTCGTTCACTGATCACCAGCATCTCATTGTGCTTCCCTGCATTGCCTGCAAGCTGAGTCAGCTGCTGCTCCAGGTTGTCCTTGGTGCTGCTTAGCCCATCTATCTGAGATTCCAGCTGAGCATACTCCTGTTTCTCCCTGTGGAAAGCACAGCCATGTAACATTCGTGTGGTTTTGCTCAGTTTACAGGAGATGCTTCATTTGCCTTGTAGTCCAACTATGACGGTCATGCACTGACTGAAAGGACATTTAGCGCGCACAACTTGTATGAGGGCAGCTGGAATGTGGTATAGCTTGTGCTGGCATGTCAGCAATGCAGTATACACTGTGCGCAGCCTCAGCTGTTTACCTGTAGCCAAGTGCTTGACCTTTGCCTGATGTGCTTGATGGAAAAGCAGCTGTGTCAATCGAAGCAGTCGGCCCTCCATTGCTGCTAGAGGTTGATGCTACTGGTATGCTGCCGCTCCCAGATGCAGCTGTTGAAACAGAGGCGCTGTTGGCTGAAGTCGTCTGGGTGGAAGGTGTGCTGTCAATGGCTTCCATCTCATCAAGAGTCTCAAGATACTACAGTCACACCCGGATTCATTCGTGTCTCTGCAGTCTAAACTCACCTTGGCAGCGCATGCATCCTGGCTGATCAGCAACAACAGGCCTGGGTCTAACAAGCATATCAGCAACAGCAGGTTAGGTATACATTGCACCACGATGGTGTCCAGCTGTGAACAAGCTTATGATGCAGCTATGTATGCGTTGTACAGGGTCATTGCTTGGCTCTGCATCAACAGCAAGATACTGTTGTGCAAATGAGAAACAGACAGGATTGCATCACAAGGGAAGTTTTTGTGATGCAAAAGTGATGCTAGTTTCCTCTTAGCCAGATAGGAAACAGACAGGGGTGCATCACAAGGTAAAGGTCCCGGCATGATAATGGCTTACCTCAGAGTACAGTCCATCGTACAACCTGACAAGGCCATCGCCGGAGACAACAAAGAGCCTGTCAGCAAGGTTTTCCATGAAGGCTCGGTCATGGGACACCACCAGCAGGCAACCCTTGTAGTCAGACAACAGTTCCTCCACCACTTCAACTGTCTGTAGATCCAGATCATTGGTAGGCTCGTCCAGGATCAGCAGATTAGGCTTCTCCACCAAGACTGCTGCCAGCTGTAGTCTGCGCCGCTCACCACCACTCAAAGAGTTCACCTTCACATGTACAGAAGTGTGACAGGCCATGTTTGCTGACTGCATATACATGCGCGAGTCTGACACCTTTGTTGCACGGAAGCTCAACGGTAACTTGCTCAACAGATAGTTGCAGATGGCTCCATGATATGCTTGCAGGTGGCCTGTGCAAAATAATGCCTGCATATACAACTGATTACAGGCTGCCTTACCTCCACAAAAAATTATCTGTATGAGGCAGCCAGCACAGCTGGTTTGTAGTTCATAGCAAGGGCCTTTAGATAAGGGTACAAGGCCGCACAAACTAGGTGTCTGTTTGCAGCAGGCTGCATTGTTGCTTGCCTGCTGACCCAGGCAAGGCTTTTGAGATGCAGGAGGCAGAGCATACCAGCTGCTGCTGTCTCGGCCGTGCAAAGCCCAGGCGCTCCAGGATGATCTCAGGCTTATCTGCTAAGCTTGTGCCATCTGAAGCCACCTTGCTGTCATCTGCAACCTCCCTGCATGCAGGTGTTGACTCAAGCACAATCAGTCACTGCAACAAAAAGATCAGCTGCTACAGCTGACGCAGGCATGCATGGCTGTGGAGGGCGCTGTTGGCCATTGCCCCAAACCCTTTATGCTGACGCCAAAGAGTATCATTAGTACTGTTGAGAGAGACGATGCAAGACAGGTCTAGAGACACAGATGCTGGTAGGCAACATACTCTCGTTATGTGCAGCTCTTGGGGAGGTAGCAGCGTCGCTGTGCTCAAATATATGGCTGTTTCATTGCGGGAATCTAAATTCGGAAGAGCCTGGGGACCAGCATCCATCATTTTTTCCCTTTTGGGAAGATCTAAAAGCTTGTGGAGGATGTACAAATGGGAGTACTCCTGATATCTCAGACAACCTGCAGCAAAGCCTGAGGATGCTAGGGCTTGCATCTCACCTGATATAGTCAATGATTTTCAGAGTTGGCTTGACGTCTGGCACATGCTGCCTGAAGTACCCCAGGGCTGTGGTCTCCCCCACCTCTCTGTGACCCCCTGCCAAGTGCCTGTCTCCAGTGATCATGTCCAGCAGGCTGCTCTTGCCAGCACCATTGGGACCGACGATGCCTATGCGCTCCCCAGGTGCAAACTCATACCAGAAGTTGCGAATGATGGTGCGCTCGCCTGCTTTGCATGCTGTGTCCTCCATGACAAGTACCTTCTTGCCCTGCAGCATCACCTCTGAAAGTCTGAGGGATTCAACCTGCATAGCTCTGTTGACTCCTGACCTCAATTGAATACTTGCGTCTGGTTGGATCAGTTCATGCATACTTTACACCCTTTCAGGTCTGAAGGTGCCCATTTTGAATCTGAAAGGGCTTGATTCCAAAGCCAAGAGTCCTACAATCCACAATGCTATATAAGAGAAGACATGAAGCATTTAACCCTAAACCGTGGCTCGAGCTGATGCATCAAACCAAAATAGGATGCATCAAGTGAGTCAAGTGTGCATGAATCTGACTCTGCTCATGGTGCAAAGAACCACCATAGCTAGCTCAAGTGCTCAGGGGACAAGCACACCCTCATATCCCAAAGTTTGCATCGTCAGCGCACCTACACTGTCGGAGTGAACTCAATCATCTGATATCTTGCGCATAGAAACTGGACACGCCAAATGGACTAGTGCGGAGTCACAAGCCAGATGGACTAGTGCAGAGTCACGAGTGACCGCAAGCACAATGGCAATGCCAAGCTAGTGCAAGTCAGGGCAGTAGGCAACCTGTCTTGACATGGCAGCACCACCAAAGTCCGCCTTGACGTCTTTCTTGGGTCCGCTGCGAGCCACATTGGACAGTTCATAGAAGGCATCCTGCCTGGACTTGGACTTGGTGCTGCGAGCCTTGGGCTGGCGCCGCATCCACTCTGTTTCCTTCCTCAGCTGCACTTTGGCAGTCTGAGCCACTGCTGCTTGTGCGGCATGCCGCTCATATTGTGCCTGCATGCATCATAATATCATTCAATCATCCAAGGCATGTCTTCCCCTAGGATCAGGTTGGTACAGCCCTGAGTGACTCCCTGTATGAGCTCCTGTTTTGGCCGTCAGCGTACCAACAACACCATCAATGGCATATAGCAAGCCATGAGGACCAAGGTAGGATGCAGGAACACTTCAGCATGAGAAAACAGGCTCGCCAGGGCAACCTCCACTGGGTGGGCATGTGCATACGCTCAGGGCTGCCAGAAACATTGCGCCCTCAGCAGGCGTCACAGGCTTGATGGCATGTTCACCTGATGGATTCATAAGCTGGTTACATTGCAAATAGAGAGCATGGTAGCATGGAGGGTATCAGGTGTGACCTATGCACATGTCAATGCACATGTCTCACTGCAATGCACAAAGTAAATACATAAGAATATATAGGACAGGTCGGAAGCAGACCTGGCGGAACTTGTCATAGCTGCCAGGGCCTCCAAAGGAGTGCAGGTGTGCTGTGCCCTGATCCAGCTCCAGAATTCCAGTGCACACAGCCTCCATGAAGACTCGGTCATGAGTGACC
>JAABUP010005707.1_pt1 | contig 18605 bp, 20 predicted proteins | sample 5559201 | NCBI WGS metagenome assembly JAABUP01 (sample SAMN10711887, study PRJNA513373) | rock metagenome | isolation source: Antarctica rocks | place: Antarctica
GGCACGGTGCACAGAGGGTATTCACTAGGTTCTGGGCATCAGTGCTGTGCATCAATGCTGAATGACAGCAGAGCTGCATGCAGGGCAAAACCCTTAGGTCGTGATTTGCTATTCAAGCTATCCTTGTGTGGTATGAGAACAAATGTGCAATGTCGATGCTTCATGCAGTAACAGGCATACCTACACTGTGCATGCAAGTTGTCTGGACTCAAGCAGAAGCCACGAGCCATGAGTGTGTGGCGCAGTCGATTGCAGGCAATGATGCACGAGCATGCAAGCATCAAACACAAATTCTGCACTGTCACTTACATGCGCTCATGCAGAGCTTTAACGGCCCAGCTGGAAGAGGGCTTCAACTTCTCATGAGCCAAGCAGCTGCGCAGGGCAGCAGGCAACCTGTCTGTTGCGATATGACCCCTGCACCCAAATGTTAGTATGTTGACAATTCAGAATATGGTCAGCATCTGATGTTTGCCATGCTGTGGGACTAGCTATCTGCATGTGTGATTGAAATGTATCAGGGCCAAGCATGCAGAGACCAGAGAATTTCAGGAGTGTCCTTATTTGCACAGTATAACATCTTTCATTCAGGTCATATCTGTTCACACCACGAGGAAGTGACATCAGGCTGCAGAGTGCTGAACGGCAAGTTGAAGTCAAATAGGATGTCACATGATGCCCCAATATATGCCATCTTGACCTTGCATGTGATGGTCGTGACAGCGCTCATCAGACAGCCAGTGAATTTCATCAAAAAAACATTGCAGATGGAAAACGTTGACACTAGTGACTTTGCCCTGATGCACTGAATATCTGAAGGCAGATGTACCGTCACTTTCAGATGCATATCACTTTCACCTGAAGGCAGATGCACTGTCAAAGAGCTGATGCTCTGCCTGCCATTGCCACTTCTTCCAACTGCTTTCGCCAGTTGACAGCCGCTGCACGCTTTTGCTCAGGGCCGCTGTCACTTGTGACTCTTCTGTTTGCAAAACATATGCATTTTGTACAATGTAGCACAGCCTGATCAAGCCATTGCAAGAAGGGGCTTTGCTCACAGGCTTCCTGGAATGCAAGCAGGTGCACCAAAACATCACATGCAGAATGCACCCAGCAAATGACTTATGCGGCGACACAAGTGTTGTTTCACAGCAGCGCTGATCTGGAGACGTTGGTGGCATCATGCGTCTAATAGTAAATCACTTGCCTTTTGTGTAGTTAGCTCTTGCATACAGCATGCGCAGATCAAATGTTAGCAGCTCTGTCCGCTGTCCCTCTGACAACTGGTCCCAAAGGGACTGAACTTCCTTTGCGCGTCGTGACAGTGGTGACACAGTAGCTTGGGCTTTCTGCATATGCACAATCCTGCTTGTTTGCCTGCTGCACCAATGGTGTTTTCGAAAAGACACAAAAAGTGCAACTCAGAGTGGGCTAGATTTCAGTCAGTGAGCTGCTGTACCTGCTGCTCTGGCATAGCAGTCGAACCAAGGCCCCCTGACCTGCCAGTCTTTTTTGCTGCCTTGCCAGTTTTGGGATGCTTCATGCCTCAGTGCTCAGAAAATGGTATGGTAGCAGTGGCTTGTCACACAGGCTCAAACAATATCTCTACCACTACAACGTGGTAACAAAACTCTAACTAATCTTGGCCTCGGTGGGAGTCGTCCAAGTTTGCTCTTTGTGGCACACATACACACATCACAAGTTCGCATGCATGACCGGCAAACTTGTGACAACGCGCTGACAACTCACAACTCCTCAGACGGGTTCACATATGGTTGAATCTGCAGCAGCGACACTACGGCCACCTCAAATTTCGCTGCGCACAACCCTCTGAGCAGCTAACAGGACAAAACTGCATGCTGCCTGATCGCGAGCGTTATAGGCGCAGCGTTATGGGCGATTTTAAACTCCTATTTTAAAAGCTTTTTTCCAAAGGAAATAAACCTCTAGTAAATTTCGCCACATGTCAGGCTAAGGATAGGTAGCTTTCCTGATAAGCACTTAACTGTACATAAGAAACCATTGTTTGCACATGTAGGTATACGGGCTGCTTCCAGGCAAACTTGGACAAAATATATCCTAAGTTTAGAAACCAGAAGGATCATAAGGCGTTTGACACAAGAAAATTTCCAGACACCTACGAAGCTGCAACGTAGTATAGGTAGTATAGCTATACTAGTATAGCAACAAGCTAATCGACCCTTGCATAGCTGCTCCGATAAGCATGGTCACTACTTTTTAGGTAGTATGTGTGTGGATACAAAGTTGCCGCAGACGATACAGGGTGATATTCAGCTGCTTGGAACCTCCGCTCCTGCACATGCATTGTCTCAGCAAACTCCTCAGGGCTGCTTTTAGTACGCTGTTGCAGTCGGTCTTGTAGATCTACCTGTGCATTGGTCAACACAGCTCTTAGGAAGGGGCACATACAAGTAAAGCTGTACACCTATGGGTTGTATCCAAGTTGCCAAAGTCTAGACAGGTCTACCCTGACAAACCCACACACAGAACACTGCAACGCCATATCATGTGCAACAGATACACATTATAGTGGCATGGCCTTACCACCGCAAGTCTCACCTTGCTCTGTAGATGATGCAGGGCAAAGGCACCGGGAACAGCCCTGCCCTTGAGCACAAACATGCCAGCTGCCAGACCACTGCCATACGAAAACATCAGGATTTTGGATGCCTCCAGATCTGCTCCCTTGGCATCAATTAAGGATGCCAATGCCATGCCAAGGGAGGCTGCAGAGATGATAATAATAAGCAACAATGACCGGCGATGAGCTAGGCACATGCAGTACAAGTCTTTTCTCTCCAGAGCAACCGTTCTGTGCATCCCTACACAGCCTACTGGCAGCACATATGCGCAGAACTTGCTACGTAGATCATACAATGCAGTGGTGCATATCAGTGCAACAAGCAACTGCCGTACCAACCTAGACTGCTGCTTGCATTCACACTGTCTATGCCCTGAAGCAGAGAGACAACGCACACATGAAAAGCACAGCTGTCAATTCAAGCTAGGGAGTATGCTGCTCCATTTCTAGAAGTTGCTGGCAAAGTATGATGCTATGCAATGCTGGAAGCTGGCATGCGAGGCCTGCTGTTGTCCTTCTTGTCTGCATCTAACACAGCTGTGAGCTCACACCTGAGTACATATTGCCAAGCGCCTGTCCAGCCAAGCATCCAGGCTGCACCTTAGCTTCAAACTGTGCAGCAGACTCGTTCGCCATTGCCTTTTCCAGAGCCCTATTAGACAGTGTGTCTGCAAGCTGCTTGTGCAGCTCCGCTGCTTCTGCTTCCTGCAGCTGATGCAGCCTCTGCAATTGTTGCTCTGGCTGATGCTGCTGCTGCTGCTGCAGATCAGGTGCTTGCTGGTGGTGGCACTGCTGTTGGTGCAGTTCATCTGGGGAGCTGTGCATCCCCAGATGTGACATGGATGGACTGTGTTGCTCATGTGGATGCTGCAGCTGAGACTGAGAGTGTGTGTGTTGAGGGTGGGCTTGCTGCAAAGCATCTTGATGGGCTTGAGCCTCTTGTGGGTGCGTGTCTTGTTGCGTCTCTTCTTCGGCTGTACTTCTAGTTTCTGACGCATTGGTAAAACCGCTATGCCCAGCTGCATGTGGGTCTGCAGGTCTTTGCTGCCTGAGTTTGTCAATGTGACACAGTCTGGCGAAAGCCTTGCGCACAAGCTTATGGAAGGGACTGTGGAAACAGCAGTAGTCAAAGTCACTGAGCTTAACTTTTTGTGCTACAATTGGAGCTGCAGCTGGAGCTGAACCTGTCAAAGAAGCTGCCCCTGCAGCTGCTGCTGAAGCTGCTGCTGGCTGTACGTCAGTGTGCAAGAACTGAGCCTGAGACGGATCTGGACTCAGAGGGAATATCAGATCTGAGGTTGATGAGTCAGGATCACATTCAAGCTGAGGGCTCACAATAAGGGGTTTGGGCTGAACATGTGGAGACTCAGAGGGAACATGTGGAGCATGTGGATGCCTAGGATTGGCTATGTTGACAGCAGTGCGTAGCTCTGCCTTATGGCAGAGCCTGATGTAGCATGTCTCCAAGGCTCGCAGGTAGCACTTCAGTGACAGTGGCCCATCCACCTGAACACCACTCCCTGCTTTGACACATGATTTTGTGATAAGAACTGTGCACACAGATATGACCCAGTGTAAAGCTACAGGTCATGCGCAGTTGCTAGGCAATAACATTGTTACAACTCTACACTCGTCTCTGCATTATAAATGACCCAAGCAGTAGCCACGCTTTTGGCTACCTAGCTCAGCCGACACCGGTGTAGTTTCATGATCCCCAACTTGCACTGTACACACTCTCAATCTGCTGCTGAGCTACATTTGCATTTGCGTCACTACCTGCAGTCCTCAAGTTGCAGTAGAGCCACATGCAGGGCTGGAAAATTATGGCACTGCCATGCTGTTCACACAAATGTAGCATTGATGCATGCCACAAAGCCAGGCAAAGTGGTTTCAAACAGTAAGCTTCTCAAGCTTGACACTGCCACAGACGCAGTACAGTGGCATACCTTGGGATACAGGCCTGCAGGCTTGTAAAAGTCATAGACATGCTCCATGTGACAGGATGTCAAGCCACGCTCAAGCACCAAAGGAGCATTGGGGCCTGCATTGACACACACCAGTCTTGTCCAAAAAGCTTGGCAACGATCAATCAGCAGATGCAAACATGTACGACTTGAGTAGTGAACAAACATGAATAGATGTGTCTGACAGACAGGCAGATATTTGGATCCAATGCGTGAGATTAGGTGGTCTTGCCACAACTCACAACACACTGCAGCAGTCAACTATGCACATGGACACAAGCCATGTCAGCTATAGGCATCAGATCTCCAAATACATCATTGACCACATCTGACAAGACTGGCCAGCCGCTTTCAAGACTGAGGGCCATCCTGGCTGCTGAACACATGCAGCTCCCATCAAGCTGACAGAGTTTCATCAACAATGGCCAGCACAGACACACCAGAGGCAGACGTGCATGACTCATGACCAAAGCAGTTGTACCTACAAGGAAGGCAACAGCTCCAGCACCTCCAGAGGGTCTAGCAGGGCCTTCAGCATAGACAGCCTCATCGGAAGCCACCACCATGGCATATCGCCCATCCCAGGCCCGTGACTCAATCCAGTTTATGGCATTGTATAGCCCTGCTGTGCCCCCATAGCATGCATTTACATTGTCTACGCCCTGAATCAGAAACACAAACAATGTGTGAAGGTTGCATCTGCATTAGTGTCAGCACAGTGCACATACAGTTGCATTGCAAAGCAGCCAGCTGTAGGGATCTGCTTTGCACTGCAGGATGCCTTCTGTCAGTGATAGTCCTGCAGTAAAGTGTTTGGGAGACTGATAGCAGAGGTCGCACTGTTTCAATCACTCTGCATCTTTGCTCTAGCTCCACTTGTGGATATACGTGAGCAGGTGACATGAGACAGTATGTATTCTGTCTATCCACTTCTTTCATGGCGCTCTTGCGTCCTTCCACTTGCAAACAGTTAAATGAAGAAGGCAACTGTATACAGAGAAAAATGTCACCTCGATGTCAGTGTTGCCAGAGTCTGCAAATAACGCCATCAGAAATGTCTTGATGGACTTGCTTTTGTCTATGCTGCTCTCGGTCCCAACCTCCAGCCTGCAAAGGTGTTCCCATGAGACTGCATGCTCCCTGGAGCAAGCTGACTGAGAACAAGGCTGATGCTTGAACACTTGCTGCGTCAGGAGGTTTGGCTAGCGCGTGTTGCTACTGTACAGACGCAGTTGCGGCTAAATGACATGCAGGAGATAACCATGGAAGAAGCACCTGCCAATGCTGCGAGGGTCAACCTGATACTTGTCCATAAGGTTTTGTGTGACTGTCATGGCAGCAGACACGACGTTCTCCTGGTCCTTGAAGAAAGCCATAGAAGTCTGCAGGTAAACAGCAATGAGCCCATTGCAACAGGAGTGAGACCAATGACAGTTCAAGCTCATAGTTATACCTGACCCAGCCCAACAGTGTATTTGCCGGCTGAAACATTGTCATGCTTTTCAAGCTCTGCCTGATCAACCTGCAGCAGACGTGAATGGTCTGTGTATAAGTGTGCAGCAGTAGCACGCAGCTTGAGAGTGAGGCATCAAGTTGAGTAATGGGGTGACTCACAAACTGGCTCGGGAAATAGGCTTCGACTGCTAGGATGCCAATGTTGCTCGCGGCATCCATATCTGCTGTTGTCAAATGGTCTCACGAATGAGCTGTCTCTTGGTCAGTGCGGTCACGGGAATGATCAGAGAGACAAGTCGCAGAACGACGGAGCATGTTGCAGCTGACTGTAGCACGTGTGAGGTCTCATGGGTGTGAAAGCTTCAACCACGATTTGCACGGCACTGCTGCTGCACAAGCTGAATTACATCAGTGCATGCATATTTCGGCAAAAGTTTGCCCCAGCAGTTTTCACAACCCTCTCTATGTGGTCGCGTCGTACCGCCAGAAAGTTATACGTAGTGGCTTAGAGCAATCGCTTGGATATCGCCTCGGCGCAACAGCAGAGAAGCAAAGCATCAGACCATAACCCAAACGTTTGATATTCTGCGTTGACTATATACAAGGCTGTAATCTGTGTTGCGCATCCACAACACTTTGCTCAATGTGCCTGCTTACGCACATGTACGTAGGTTTAATGTATCAACAGCTTCCAGATTGCTGAGAGGAGAAACAATGCTGAAAGCTTGCCCTCATCCCGCGGCATGCACACCTTTAGCACCCATAAACGCTCGCCACCTGAAGCTTCTCAAACCTTTCAGTGGGTGTAGCAAGGGCATATCGGGAAACCGTAAAAGCTTCGGCAGAGCCACGTTGGTGCAGACTCAAGCTGTGGCCAGCACTAGCCAATCCACAGCTAGTAAAGCAAAGTCTTCGCCTGCCATTTCGCAACGTCCGCTGAAACTCGAACAGCAGCACAGACAAGACTTGCGCTCAAATGACACCATTGCCGACACTGGAAAGCCCGGCCAGCGGGTCGTCATCGTTGGAGGGGGCTGGGCAGGTGAAAGCACTCTCACCTGTAGTTCTTCAGCTGAAGTGTGGCTTCTCGATACAAGCTATCTGACCCTTTGCACGTTTCTGTTGCCTGAAAGTCATGAAACCCAAAGTTGTTCACATTGCAGGCTTTGGAGCAGCAAAGCACCTGTCCCAGCAAGGCTATTCTGTCACTCTGCTTGACGTCTCCCCCAACCCTGGGGGTCTATCTGCTGGCTGGCGCACGAAGCAAGGGCGCGCTGTTGAGGCTGGAGTTAAAGGTTTCTGGTATCAGGTACACTGCTGCAAAGCCTTCCAGTCTGGCAGCAGTCAAATGCCTAACCCCTGCTGCTCCAATGCTCATACATGCACAGCTCGACGTCAGGTTTTGCATTCATCTTACACCTTCCTTTACATCTGCATTGCATCTGGGTGTAACACAGCACTTGATAATGCAGCAAATCTTTGCTGGACTGCTTTTCCACCTCTTGCTGTGATGATAGACAGATACACATACAGTCAGGCCAACCATGAGCATACATACATAGTCACGAGTCAAGTGCAAAGAATCCTGCCCTGCATTTGCCAAAGTGAGATCAGGCAAAGTGGCCTGTGCACACAGCTTGCAGCAGCAACTTCTACCTTTTCAGGCATTGTATCTCCCAATGATGTATCCATGCACAACATGATTGGAAAACTCCTTGTCCTGCTGTTCAGTATCACAACATCTTTGCCTTGATCAGAGAGCTGGGCATCCCATGGCCGCTCACAGACTGGACTACCAGCGGGTTCTGGAGTCCCAACGGCCTCACAACAGAAGCCCCAGTCTTCTCCAAGCAGCAGCAGTACCCGACTCTGCTTGGTCAGTTCATCCACACATTTCCCCTTTTCAGGTCAGCCATCTTGCCACGTGACACATGTGCACTCAGTCACACACTCTGCTTGGTCAGTTCATCCACATCTTTCCCCTCTTCAGGTGAGTCTCCTTGCCATGTGACACATGTGCACTAAGTCACACATTTCCCCTTCTCTATTTTGCCTTCCTGCCGTGGCATAGGTCAGTCACAGCGCAGGGTGATGCTTTCATGTCATGGGCTTAAGCGCACCATTATCTAAACTCACCATGATCTTAAGCCACTTATGCTGTCAGGTGCCTTCAAAATGGCCAGTGGTGCTCTTGATTGATGCTTACATGCACTGTGGTGGTTTCACATTGCTGCTTGGCCTTCTGGCTGGCACCATTTCTATACTTCCTCTTGTTCACTACTTCTTCACTGCAGCAGCATCCTCAGTGATGCATGAAGCTTTGAGCAGGCATTGCATCATGACCACTATCATCTTCATCATCACCATCATGTCATGTCCAGGTATCACATGTCTCAGCAACTGCAATCCACAGTCTGAGTGTCTTCTGATCCCTGCTGCAATGTCTGTAATTAGTCCTGTATCGCTGCAGGAGCATTCCTTTGGCAGATAGGTTGACAATGCTGCCTCTGTTGTACAGCATTCTGGACTATGACAGGTCCCCAGCCTCCTATGAGAAGTACGACAAAATGAGCGCATGGGATCTCTTTCAGAGGTGAGTTGTGTTTCTTTGTGGCGTGTGAATAGAGCAAAGGTGTTCAAGCATTGTTTATGGCGTACAACATGTGTTGCCAGATATCATTGCACTGGTCATTATATCAGTTTGTTCATCTAAAAGTGCCAAGGTGCTTGATGCTGAGGCATGGAGTGTGTTGCAGTCGGACAATCCTTACAGAATCACTTTTGAGCTCGCATAAGTGTCTGCATTCAGTGCGTGAATGTGCTCTCAGGATGAGCCACGGCAATGTAGCTGTTTGCACATGCAGCTACACAGTCAAGATCAGCTGTGTTGTAGGTATGGTGTGAGCAAGAGGCTCTTTGAGGACTTTTTGAGGCCTCTCTTATTGGTAGGCCTGTTTGCACCTGCAGAGGAGTTGTCGGCAGCTGTTGTGATTGGCACACTCTACTTCTACGGTAAGCCTGTCATTCTCTGATCCTTTCTTTATCCTTGCCAGTTCTCGCTGGGCTCATTGCTCATGCCTTGCCATGAACAACCAAGCTGTGCATCATATCGCCCTGCATAAACTGATGCATCTGATGATTTTGCTTGCCATGCCAGCCTGACATCATTCACATCTGTAGAAGACTTCCATCTTCAGGATCCTTTGCTGAGTGCTGCAGCTTTCTGTGTTCTTCTGTCATAGTCTAAGTCCTCTACAAAATAGCAAATGATAGTTTGTCAACATCAGCAGCCACTTGTTGAACAGCTGTAAGTCTTGACCAGCCGTCAGGACACCTGCTGTGAAACTGATACTTGGGCGCGTAACTGCCAACATCATGCTGATCGCACCTTGATGCTCTGTACAGTGTGTTCTTGCAGCACTGGCGCACCAGAACGACTTCGACGTATGCTGGTGTAAGGGCTCCGTAAGTGAGCGTATCTTCATGCCCTTGGTGGACCTGATCAAGAGGTCAGGAGGGAAGATCAACGGAGGGCAGCTGGTGACTGATGTCACCATTGACTCAGAGACTGGTGCTGCAACTGGGGTGCATGCCAGTACTAAGGAAGGGGAGTCAACGTACTACCCAGCTGATGCTGTCATCTTTGCAGTAGGCATCACAGGTGGGACCTGCTGTCTGCATTGGTGCGTACTGGCTATTGTCAGCTTCATGACATGACAGGCTACAATGATTTTATCAAAGTCATGTGCGTCATTGCTTGATCTTTGGGTAAATGTAAAGTGCAAAATTTCAATTCAAGCTGCATTGCAAACAGCCCTTGGCCCAAGCTTGGGATCACCTCAAGCTTCTGTATATCGAGCGCCCAACAGCGGTGTCACTACTTTAGTTTCTTGCAAAGAGCCTGGGTGAATGGGACATGTTGTGTCCAGCTCACTTGGGCTGTTTGATGTTTACTAGAGAAGTCCTTCATCTCATTGTGGTGTGGGGTTGAAGCTTGAGCAGTGGACCTGTTGCGTCATGCTGATGTAGGCATGAAGAAGCTGATTTCAAACTGCCCTGCTCTGGGGACCAGACAAGAGTTCCGGGGGATCATGAATCTGAAGGGGCTTGACGTCATAGCTACCAGGCTGTGGCTGGATCAAAGCCTACCAACAAAGTTTCCCGCCAATGTTTTGGCGGGCTTTGAGCCCGGCGTTGGCGGGACTTACTTCAATCTCTCTGAGCTTCAGGTTAGCTTTTGGCTCTACCTGCATTGATGCTTTGTGCGCTTTCAGCTTGGCCAAGATAGGCTGTGGGCAACTTGTCTGTGCTTTATCAATACCTGCGTCAGAGCCCATCAGTAGCCATATATGTGGGTGTATACATACTGCCGTTGACACCCTTCAGCCCAAGCCCCGAGTTGACAACATAGCTGCAATGGGCTGCCAGCTGGATATTCAGAGAGGACAAGCATGTGGCTGTGCATGGCAGCTGAGATCTGCAATACATCTACACACTCTTAATCACATAAGAAGCTGGATGTTGCCTCTGTGAGCCTTTCAGCTCAACACCAATTCCTGCGGCCTGTTGTCAGGGAAGCTTGGGCCCAACTTCGGATCATCTCGAGCTTCTCTACATTGAACGCATAATGACATCGTCTTTTGTTGGTCCTTCTTTCTCAGCGGGACAAGCTCGTTTGGCAGGGTATTGCAATCTTGCATCCTTGCATGCAGGATGAGTACAAGACAGAACCGGGCACGGTCATTGCTGCAGACTTCTACCACTCCAACACCCTCATGCCACTTTCAGATGCTGAGATTGTGGCCAAGGTCAAGAGCAACCTGGATCATTGCGAACCAATCTTCAGATCTGCTCAGGTGGGCCTGACTCACACATGCAAAAGCCTACATTGTACATCTGCCTGATTGCCGAGTCTGTCTGTCTGGTGGCTTGACGGTGTCAAGAAGCCAGGTTGGGACAGTTGCCTGGGTGAAGTTCACCCACTCATCAGGACGCAGCTTGTACACTTGCACAGACTGCCAACCTTCTGCTGCACCAGCACGAAGATCAATCTCTTTGGAGCTGCATGAGAGCTAGTACATACATCTTGCACTGGCCAAAACTGAATGGCTGGAATAAGGAGGGCCTGCTCCTTCCATGCCCATGTTGATCCTTGACGACTACAAACACACCTCGCACAGGGAGCTACTCAGCACTATGAGTAACTGACCCTGTTTGATGAGTGAAATGATGAAAACCCGTAAGGAAATTATATGCAAATGCATGTTGCATGACTGCAGGTGGTAGACAGTGCAGTGCTACGCTGGTCCAGTGCAGTAACGCATTTCAGCCCAGGCTCTTACACCTCGCGCCCTCTGCAAACGACCTCTTTTGGAAATGTCTACATGGCTGGGGACTGGGTCAGAGGCCTAGATCATGGTGCCAATGGTCTGTCCCAAGAGCGTGCGTACATCACCGGTCTGGCGGCTGCAAACCTGGTTATCCAGGGCTTGTCACATGGGGTGCCAGCACCAATCATTCCTGTGGAGGCAGATGAGCCACATGTGGTAGCAGGCAAAAGAGCTAACCAGGCTGTGCAAGGTTTTCTTGAAGCGTTGCCTTCTCCACTCAGGAGTTTATGATGAAGCAGGAGTCAACACGTTTTCTCTTTTGCTGCATTGAGTGATGCTTGCTTTTGGCAGCACTTCGATGGAAGGAGGAATTCCTGTTTGGTGCTTAGCATGCTGCTATTGCAACTTGATCACTGCAGCTGCCAGGTGACACAACAGACAAGCCTCTGTTGCCAAAAGGTTAGTATAGATGAATGCACGCTGTCAGTAGCCCCAAGGGTGTGACTCCGAGAACAAATGTATCTGCATGGAAAGGCAGAGGCCAAATCCAGCGTCATTATGCTCAGGAATCGTTGTTAGTGTTGTGTAAGCCAGCTGCAGTAAATTACTATTGAATCTCCCATGAGCAGAGTAACATGCAGAAGCCAGACAAACAAACAGTCCATGCATACCAGACAGATTTTCGATGTTGTTATATAGTCTGGTTTTGCTCGGCCGTGTATCCTTTACCTTGCATCCTGAGTTCCGCTGAACAGCGGCGTTGGTGTAGTGGTTAGCATAATTGCCTTCCAAGCAATTGGGCGGGGTTCGATTCCCCGACGTCGCATCGTAATGCGAATGACGTCTATGCAAGACCAATTTTTTTTTTGTGATCATCATTAATATCGCAGGCTCAGCAGAGGCACCACTCACTGAATGATGCCGATATTGTCTGCTACTACTGCTACTATTACTTTGTGTCATAGGTGATGACACAAGGCCAGAACTCCAAAAAGCAGACGTTGGAAAGCCTCATGTATCAGACGATACTCTAAGCTTGCTTCCTGAGACATTATGACAACAGGTATTGATCAAAGTTAGTAGCTGATCACAACAAAGACAGCAGGAAATCAAAGGAAAGCTGCAGTCACCAAATGTGCTGACAGGAAGCAAGGGGATAAGCAGCATTGTGACGCTCTGCTGACACATAAAACATTAATCAAGGATGGCATTATGCTATTGTTCAAGACTGCTTACAGGATCTAGCTGGTCCACTGCATTGTCATCATGAGCATGGTGACTGACATAGAGTCTGTAAGTCACAGCGTGCAACACATGGGCACAAGCAGCACTGCAGCATCATTAGCATTATATAGCATTGCTGGGAGATAGATTGGTTTAGCACAGCATCACTGATGAGCCATACTGCTGCTCAAGACTGCTGAAGAGTCCAGGCCCCCTGCATTGTCATGCTGAGCAGGGTGACTGGCAAAGCACAGCATGCAAGTGACAGCATGCGGGGCATGGACAGAATCAGCACTGCAGCATCATCAGCAAGGCACAGCTTTCACACAGCACCTGGCACACACTGACACTGCTGTGCTGTCAATGTAGACATTCAGTCATCAAGGTCTATGCATTTGCGCTTTGGGTTGCCCTTTAGCATATTGGTAGGCAGTGGCCACCCAAAGTGCATCAACTCAAATTCTGAGTTGCAAATTGCCCCCTTCTCAAGGGTCAGAAACTTTGCCAGCTTCTTCAGAGTCAGAGTGGTGCCATTTTGGCTGCGCTTTGATTCCACCATCTCTACGGCTGCTTCCACAACTGGGTCAGTCACTGGATAGGAGCCTGCAGAGGCACATTGAGACATACAATTTCAACCATCTGCAAGATGCACAGTGCACAATACCTACATTTGACGTGGTAAGCGCAGACTTCCATTTGTTACCATGTAATTGGAATGGTAGCTCCAGTTACCTACTTTGATAGAGATCCTTGAAATGCATCGCACAATGGGCCAGCCAAGCAGTGTAAGTGCTAAGTCTAGCATTGATGCTCAGCTGCTGACTGTATTGCTTGATTCAATGGGTGTGAGCTGTGCTTTGCCAGACTGCATACCTTTTGAGCTGTGAAGTTTGTAGACTTGGCGTAGGATGGCATAGATGATGGTGAGGCGCTCATTGACCTCCCCTCTCACTTTGGAGCCGCCTCCACGCCACTGCACCTTGTGCTGCTTTGCCTCAGCCTTCTTCCGGTGCTCCAGCACCTTCAGTGGCCACTGCCGCAGCTGAGTGGTTTTATTGAGCAGGATGCCGTTTGTCCACTCCATGTAAAGCTCCTTAAGGCTTGGATAGTCTGCATGTCAGAACTTGATGTTCATCCTAGTGTTGAGAGTGAAGCTCGGCAAGAAGCAGACGGCAGGTGTGCCGTACAACATAGACAAGAGCAACAGATAGCTGTGGGCTGCCATGTTATGAAATGCATAATTTCTTTTACCTGTGCACCAGAAGTTACAGCAAATAGTCTGGGGCAAGCTCAAAGCATGCACAGTCCTTGATCAGTGAGGGCAGGTTTAAAACCACGTCAAAATAGCCCGCTACCAAGCAGCTTGTGCATTGTGCAGAGCACAAGATTTGACATCCAGGGCAAGCGCTGAGTAATGATTCTTATAGCAACTTGGTCATATCACCTGACAGGTTCTGATAGGCGCCTCTCCACTCTGTCCAGGGTGCTGTCTGACCAGTTCCTGGAATGTCAGGATGTGTTGTGTTTCCCACAACTGTGGCAGCAGCTGGCATGCTAGCTGCAAGCAAGCCAGGCCTTGCTTGTGCCTGGGGGGCGCTTACGCCAGGCAGCCCTTCGATGGTCCCCAATGGATCCCTTGGGATCCCTGATGACTCCCTTGGGTCGCCAGAAGTAGCTTGGACCTCTGATGCCTGTGCAACTGGCTGTGGCCTTGGAGCTGCTGCTTGCTCATCCAGCTGTTGTTCCAGTGGAGATTCCAGCTGTGCCACACGCTGCTTGTGCAAGTGCTGCTGCCAGCTGACCTCAGTCTTGTGGCGCGTCCGAGCACTGTGAGTAGCTGCTGCTTGACTTCCCTCTGTGCCAGCAGCTGGGGGCTTTGCTGGCAGCCCTGCATGTGTGGGATGTACACCACTCTGAACCAGCATCTGGTATGTCTGCAGACTGACGTCTGACACAAGAGTGCTGAGACGATCCAAGTGGTGAGCAGCTGCTTGAGTCGCGGCATGGCTTTGGTCCATCCATTGAGCCATGTTGTCCATCTTTTGATCTATGGCAATCATTCTTGTCAATATCATCCGCAGCATCTGCAATAAGCAATCTATCAGAAAGTGATGCAATGCAATGCAATGCTCAGGGCTACCATGAGCAAGAAAGCTTGCTAGATAGACAATAGAGATATGCCCATAATGATGCATGAGCCTCACACAGCAAAGACGTGTTGCTTTTGTCGTCAATGTGCTGCAGGCAAGACTCAAATACATGCATTTGGAAGGGCCTCCTGAAAGACACAACCAGGCTGCTTTCAGGCTCACAAAGCTTGTTCTATTCAATAGTGGAACCAGCCATGCTGTTGTTATGTTTGACAAATTGCAGAGACATTTGCACCTCAGCAGTAGAGAGACCAGTCAGATCAGGCAGGGAGCTCGATGCAGACAGACCACCCATCGTTGCCAGGACAGAAGCTGCAGAGTGCTGTGTTCTAATATGTGCAGCATCTACCACACCGTCCATGCCGCTCTTTGTCCTTGCCTTGAGCAGTCACAAAGGCGTATTCAGTCAGTGGTAATCTTGTAGAAGCACAGGTTGCACATAGATAATGTGAGAAACGCATTTACGCCCTACCTTGCTTGGTTGTACCTTCCTTCTTGGCACAAAGCACAAGGTCTGCGACAAATGATCATGTTCTCCGGTGATACAAGTGCACACAAGGCATATCTGCCTGTGCATGTTCAAAATTTTGAATTGGCACAGCACCCCTACCTACGTCCAGCAGAGCTACACTGTGTGCATGACGCTGCAATCAGCCTCCCGCACAGTGCTAGGCTTGCTGGAAGCTGCGCTGTGATTGAAGGAAGATGGGCTTTGCTTGGTTGACTACGACTGATCACGACAAAGCAACACGTCTTGGGAACGCCTCAGTGCCCAAACTGCTACTCAATGTCCAACTGATGCTGTGATAGCTAAGCCATCACGCACGGCTGTCCTGTGGCGCACCCTTTAAGTACAGCAGTGTATTCTGCTCATGCATGTGACTTTGGGTTGACAAAACGACGCGTAAGATCGATCGCAAATCCACCCAGACAGGCAATACATGCTTAGCGTCTCATGGAAGCTCCATGCAGCTTGCGGCCCACAACAGACACTCGTAAGCGCAACAGTAGTCAGCGACTACTACTGACTTCACTGTGTGTGTGTGATGCCTCGATTACTCACCAGATCTATCTACCTCGTATTCTCAGACTCAGCTGCAGTGATGGGGAACTGAAAGCTGTATTGGAACGGTGATTACACTCTCAGGATGACACGCAGGTAGCACTTCGAGTCTGTGTACAACAGTGTGCAGTTTGGTCAGTGTGCACTTGAGTCAGTGTGCAGTTTGATCAAGGAGTCTTGCGTTGCGTTGTGTTGTGTTACCCAAATGCTTGTCGGCGTGACTGTACATTCCTGGCAAGGCTAAGGCCCTTCCGTGAGGCAACATCAGCTTTTGCGATGTGCCCATCAGCACGTTGCCTCACACCACGGCCATGAATTCCACCAAATAGGAGCACTCGTCTGCGGAGAACATTTCGCTCCAAGCTTGCGAATGCATGTTTAGCTGCAGAACAAGCTGATGCATCCCTGCAAGTCTTCAACAGTCACCCGCCTCCCAAGGAGTCCTGATCTGCTACCCAACACTTCACCCCAGCAGACACAGCTGCACCGACGCCCATTGCTGTCAGCCAACAGCAAGAGGTCTTGGCAGGTTTCCAGAAAACCAGTTGATACTCTTGTTAATTTGAGCTCACTGCCTCACCACAAACAGCAGCTCTCCAGAGCGCATGGTGGCACTTCTGCCACCACTTATTCACCTTCCGCTGCTCAAAGTGCCTTTGCATATTCAAACAGAGCCAAGCACAAATGGAACAAGGCTGTCAGCAAGGCTCAGAATGAGCAGCCTCCTCAGTCACGCAGGTAAGGTCTCATGTCTGTTAGACTTGCCTGTCACATGATTTGCACTTCCTGCTGCACGACATCATGGATGATGTCCCCAGCAGGCTATATGCATCTGTCTTATGCACAAAATGTGTGCCCTCCACAGCATGTGTATAGGCCGTGCATGCAGTGATATGCATCTAAGCTTTGTCTTCTTGCCTAAAATTTGTCTTTGCTGCAAGCAAAACAAGCCTGAGATAAGCATTGCAGGACATTCTGTGCTTGCTCACAAAATGATGTAGTGTGTCTTGCTTATCGTTAACTGGTCTGTCTTTGCACTCTGAGCAAGAACCTTGCCTTTGCAGAATTGGTTTTGACCACTCATGGTGTCAGCAGGTACAGGGGTGTTGCCAAAAAGGGAACAAAGTGGGCTGCAAGTATCTACACAGGAGGCCGGCCTGTACATTTTGGTTTGTATCCAACTGAAGATCAAGCTGCCAGAGCATATGATGAGGCTCGTATTTTTTTGGTAATGTTCATAATCGTGCATGTGATGGGTGGCTTCGTGACAGACGCATTCTGGCATTCATATGACCGGATGCATTTGCTGTATCGGGTCCTGTACTATTCTGGGTCATGAGCAGATATGCTGCTCGTTGCCACCATAACCACCGCGCTACTTTGATCTGAGCTAGTTTGAAGCTTTTGGGTGCTTGCACCCCAACTGCATTGATAAATGTGTGCTGGCAGCTGTTGCATATTGCATGCTCAACTACCCTGCAGGAGGTCTGTCATCAGCTTTTGCAGATGACTCAAGCAATCCACAACCACAAACTGTTAGTAAGTATAACCACGCCCACGTGGCCTGTGGATGTCCACATCTGTCTACAGATGCGCTTTCTTGAATGCAGCACAAGAAGCCTGTGAACTTCAGCTTGTCAGAGTATAATGTTGAAGAGGTGCGCAGGCATTCCACATTGGAAGAATTTGCCACAGAGAAACGGCAGGCATTAAAGCCAGCAGGAAGAATCACTCTAGCAAGCAGGTGCAACTGTGTTTGTGCTCATGTGTACAGAAACTGAAATGTAAAAAATGATACATATAACATGATCTGTACAGAATATGCATATGTGAGTACATATGTATCCTGTCAGAAGCCAATGCAGCACTCCAGATGAGTTGGCTTTACTCAAATGACTTGTTGACACCATCGTTGTGTGCCATTACGCAAACAACACAAGACTGGCTTGTGCCAAGGTGCTGGTCAGGTTGTCTATTGTGTTGACATATTGTGCAACGCAGATTTGTGAGTGTGCGTCCGCTTCAAAATAAATGGTGGGCCTATGCCTACCTACAGCGCCAAAATTTTACCTTGGGTGGTTACTATACAGAAGAAGAGGCTGCAAAAGCAGTCGACCGTGCAATAATATACACGGCAGGTCACTGCACATCACGGCGTCCATCTGTTGTGCAGCTTGCATCTCACAAGCACAGCCAGATACATGAGTATTGACTGTTTCGATGCAGCATTGATAAATGTTGTTTATGTCAGTCATCAAATCTCTGCTGCTTGATGCAAGCTCATTGGCATCTACATGCTCAGCTGACACAATGCATGGAAGGTCTCCAATAAGTGGAGGAAGTCTTGTCATTGTTTCAAAGCCAGTGCAAAACAGCTATGATATTGATTGCTAAAGCCAGCAATGTGATGGCAGAGTTTGCAGCCTGTGAATTTTCCCGGCGATAAATATGATGTGGATATCATACAACAAGCAGCTACATTACAAGACTATGTTAAAGCTACCAGGCTGGCCGCCAGAGATTTGACAAGAGAGCGCCAGAACAGCAGGTACATGCATCCCTCAGCCGATGGGCTGGACATGCAACAGCCGCAACCTTTCTTTGGACTGCAGCATGTTGCAATGCACTGTTAATGAAATTGTGACTTGTGAGTGCACACACTGCTTGAGAGACATAAAGTATGATGCATGCTGGAGTTGGAACTGGTATACTCAGGTTCACAGTTTTTACTCAGCTGGCATGTGCCTAGCAGGTTTGTTGGGGTGAGGATCATGGATCACAAGTATGTAGCCTTAGGGCCGGCCTGGCGCCGGGCCG
>JAABUP010005710.1_pt1 | contig 18604 bp, 25 predicted proteins | sample 5559201 | NCBI WGS metagenome assembly JAABUP01 (sample SAMN10711887, study PRJNA513373) | rock metagenome | isolation source: Antarctica rocks | place: Antarctica
CAGCCTGAAACTTTGTGTGTGCGGGGCAGATGTGGTCAGGCAAGCAGTCTATACCAACGGCGGCCACGACTCAAAGGTACATTGGTGCTCAAGCTCGGCTTGGCTGAGCGTCACTTCAGCCACACTAGTGCAATTTGCTTGTTTGACAGTCAGACAGGGTGACTCATGGTCTGAATGTGAGTAATATTTATAATGATTGCTACAACAGCATTCCCTACAGTAATAACATCATGCACTGTGATTTCTGATACTATTATCAACAAGCAGGGCCGTGTGTGGAGAAGTCCAAAGTATCTCATGGTTGGGATTTTGTGTACTCAATGCCAAAAGGATTAGTCGCTTCTTTGCTTTGAACCAAAGTGCACAGCAGCAGAGATACAATGAAGTTTGGCCCCAGACTGTAAGACTGCAGGTCTTACGTAGCAACTATGCGCATGTTTGGCCGTATTGACAGATGCCACGTGCAAGCTGTCTGGCAAAAAAGAAACTTGTTGTATACAGCACATCATCACAAATTTCTTGCTACAGCTGCCAATGCAAAGCCAACAGACGTCACAAAAAGGGTTCTCCCATTCCCCTGCAGTGTTAACGACATGTTGCTGAATAGGCAGTGATTGCAGCTTTCACTGCAGCTGCCTTCTCTGATTGTTGGGTTCTTTGACTTTGTTGGCTTTGTTTATGGTTGTTGGCTTCTTTGTTTGCTGGAGTGTATAGTCTCACCTGAAGATTTCATCATCTGGTAAGCTTCCCTTCTCAACAACAGGGGGAGGGTCAGTAGTGAACAGCACAATCTCATCTCCTAGTGCTTTCCTGGCTAGCTTCACAACATGCCTCATATACTGCTTGTCATGAACATCGCCAATGAACCCATACTCATTCTCCAACTGCAACCAACGTGGATGTGAGCATTTGGCAAAGTAGTTTGAAGCTCTCTACTGAGAGCAACAAGATTGCACTGACAGGGCACATTCCATGAAGATGAGTGAGTGAGTAAGTGAGTGAGTGAGCGAGTGAGTGAGTGAGTGAGTGAGTGAGTGAGTGAGTGAGTGAGTGAGTGAGTGAGTGAGTGAGTGAGTGAGTGAGTGAGAGAGAGTGAGTGAGTGAGTGAGTGAGTGCATGAGCAAACGAACAAACAAGAGGTTGAGTGTCTGTGTGTGCATGGTAACTGCCTGATGCTTGATCAACAGCACATGACATGCCCCAAAGATGCGCTTGGTTGCTGTAAGAGGAGGTCAGTAAGTGTTGCCCTACCTGCACCCTGACAACAGAACCATGGGAACTATGGGAGACCCTAAACCCTAAATCAGTACTGGCCTACCTGCACCGTGACAGCGGGACCTGGGAGTTAAGACTTAGGGTTCAGGAGGTGCTGCCCTACCTGCACCCTGACAACAGAACCATGGGAACTATGGGACTCTAAAACCTTAGTAAGTACTGGCCTACCTGCACCATGACGACAGCTCCACCTTGCTGCTGAAAATATGAAGCCACCTGAGCCCTAACCAACAAGCCATTCAAATTGACCCTAAGAAGAAGAAAAGAAAAGAAAACATTGCGCCTTTTGGTGTCAATTTAATGAGAAGCCAAGTATTATACTGGGCTGCCCAGGGAGGTTGACCCTAACTGATTGTTTCTACTGAAATTTTAGAGCGTGCCTGCCTGCTGTGACAAGAGGTGACCAAGTACTGCCCTACCTGCGCCATGGCAGCACAATTGTACGATTTAGGGTTTAGAAATGCTGGCCTACCTGCACCATGACAACAGGTCCACCTCGCTGGTAGAGGTATGGGGCCACCTTGGGCAGCAGCACATCAAACCAGCGGTCCACGTGCTCCAGATAGTCAGGATCACTGGATCTGAGGTGCATTTTGCCACCACCCACAACCTGCAAAATCACACTCATTGGTCAGATAATCAGGATCACTGGATCTGAGGTGCATTTTGCCACCACCCACAACCTGCAAAATCACACTCATCGGTCAGATAATCAGGGTGACTGCATCTGAGATGCATTTTGCCACCACCCACAACCTGTAAGATCACATTCATTGGCCAGATAATCAGGATGACTGGATCTGAGATGCATTTTGCCACCACCCACAACCTGCAAGATCACACTCACCACTTAGTCAACTCAATGCGGCTGAGCTGCAGCATCACATGTGTCATTGAATCATGAGATGCATTCTGCCACTGACTCAACCTGCAACATCACAACTATCCACTTATCAAAGACTCGAGAACCAGAAGGTGCTATTGGCGGACAAACAGAGAAGCTTGATCATTATTGGTTTACAGCAGAGCAGAAAGATCATATGTGCCATAGGATTGATCATCAGCATGCGAGGGAAGTAGCACAACTGGAATGAGCTTGGCAACACCCTGAGCAGCTCGCATTGCATGAGGTGAATTGACACGCAGTTAGCACCCTAAAATGCATCTGGAAATGTGCATGACCAGCTAAACAAAGGTGTCATGATGGGATGGCTTGACTGCTGGAATGTGCAAGCAGACCAGCCGGAATTCTAGCTTGAGTGTTCAAACTCCATGTACATCAAGTCAGGATGCCTGGTGAGTCACACCTGCCTCCATGCCCCAAATTTCAGCTTGGTAAGAAGTCATCCATCAAATAAATGAGGGGTACGAGACAGCATGCCATGTGCAGCTGATGCAGACTTGTGACCATCGTAGCCACTTCAGCAGACCCTTTTGTCTCGAAAGAAACAGAAGGGGAATCTGTTCAATGCTCTCATGCACAACATTATATGTCGACGCATACTTGTGAAGATCCCAGCCACCAAGGCAGACCTCCAAAGTCCCATTCAGCACAAATGTATGGCCCCACACGCAGCAGCACAACCATCTCCAGCTCCTGGATGAGCTCAATAAAGCTGAAGACATCTGCCATGCCATCCCAGGTGTACTCCCCGGGATAGCGCTCGTGATAATTCCAGGGAATGTATAGCTGCAGCAGGCACACTGAAGCTGGATATTGCATGTGGGCAAATGCATGCAAGTAGTTTGACCTGTTTTGTGCCCATTCGTGCTGTGAGCGTGGAAAAACAATGTATGCAGCATTTGTGGCAGAGCATGCGGAGCGGTGACAGACTGTGGGACACAGCGGGCTTCTCACCTCGATTGTGTTCAAGCCCATTGAACGCACTCGGAGCAAGCGGTCCCGCCAGTAAGGCACGGGAATTCTGTGATAGTGAACACTGCGGCCAACATTGACGAGGCCTAACACGATGAACATGCAGATCAGATCAAACATTCCCGGCTGATGAGAAGGAGATGCGAGGCAGCAAGACGCACAACTGAAATTGTTGGAAATGTAAAGCAAGCTGCTTGTGCGTACCTGCCGGAAATAAGCTGCGTGGGCTTGCCATCTCTCATAAATCTATCGTTCTCTAAGGTGAACGTGCCCTGAGTATGTACTGTGCTGAGGCAGGCAGCCATCAGCACAAGTGCAAGTGCCAAAGTATTCATCGCCATGTGAGGGAAGTGGTTAATTCAGTCTGCGCAGAGCATCGAAGCCTTGACCAACACCTGACCGAGAGATTGCAATCCGTATCCTAAATTGGCACGTTCGTGAAGAAGAAGAAGAAGATTACAAGCTTGCATCCTTCTTAAGCCTCTGCCTGTAATGAGCAACGCGAACGGATCACAAAAGCGGATGGGCAGTTTCTTGCCAAACCAGGGAGCCAAGACCTGTGCTGATTGACTTCGCCTCTCTGGAGATAACCCACAAGCTTTGCAGATGTCCATGGCTTTATGATTGCAGCAGCTGCTGCTGACAAGAGGGAGAGGTACCACCGGTGCACTCTTGATGCTAACTTAATCTTGGACCTTTTTGTGGCACAGAACAGCGTTGAATGATTACATTCAGCATTCTCGGAACTATAGCAGTAATTGTCTGTAGACTTGAGCACATATGCATACAATGTTCATACATATGTCAATACTTCAATTGAAAGCCTCTTCAGTCCTTTTGGGCATGCTAAGAGTCCAAAAGAGGGACAGGAAGCTGTCAATATCCTAGGGTCCTCAAACACGTTATTACACTCACACAAGGCCAAAAGAAGTGTGAACACCAGTACCTATAGCACAAGAGCTACAGGAGCATTGGCCAAGACAGGAAGACAGACGTCCACCTTGGCACAAGTCACAAGCAGGAAAAATTGAAACATTCCTGCTGAGGCTTGAGTAATGTGCCAGAGCCCAACAAAAAGCTAAAAGAGCCCTTGGAAGAGACCGCACATATATACGCAAAATCCAAATGATGGCCATCTGTTGCACATGGTGTGCACCAGCCAATGTACAGACCACATGCCATGATGTACACACAAGTAGCTGCACATGGTAATGAACATGTGCAGGAGATAGCAAAACAGCACAGCTGGCTTCAAGCATGATGCCGTGCATTTAGCGCGACTTCTGTGCTAAAGGCACAGGCTTGACAACAGCTATAAGCTTGCACCACCACTGGTAAAGAGCGGATCCTGCACAATCAACAGAAGTACAGAGCCATGTGTGTGTGTGATGTCAGTTGGTAATGTTGTACACAGCAAGCAACAACAAGATGCACTACCACCACACTCACTCGGCTCAATCAACAGAGGAGATTCCTCTGTTGTGCCTGAGCTTTCAATCAGTTGCGCTGGAAGCTCTACAAAGCCGTCCTGCTGAACTGTCAGTATTGAATGGTTGTCACCCAGTACAACACTGCTGGGCGCAGGAATCCAATTCCATGTGGCAGCCAATGAGGCGCTGCTGCTACTCACATCTAGCTTGGAGAAACACAGAACAAGCCCAGGGTGCGGCAAATAGCGAATTGCACCGGAAGGCCATTGACTACAATGCCTCAAGCGAAGCTTGGAGACCCTGGCGGAAGGGTGACAAGCAGAACAGCATGCAAAGGCAATTTACCAAGCGACCAGCCGCTCGCCGCATTGCAGGTGAGATTTCCTGAACTATCATGACTACAAGATGACTGTTCATGAGAATGACTACAAGATGACTGTTCATGAGAATGAAGCAGCATGTGAGCATACTTCCCAAGATCAGGCACACGGCAGCTGTATGTTGCAACAATTGTCCATGCCGTTGGTCTCGTTGCTGAGAATGACTTTGCACTTGCCCGTGAGATGTTGTAGACAAAATATGGGTCTGAGAAAGTCTCCAGGCAAGTGAACGCGGACCACACAACTTGATTGGTATGGAGCTGCCGCTGGAATGCCCGATCTGCTTCATGTGCCGCAAAGATGCAATGCTCTGCAAATGCACCTGTGTTAACGCACAAGAGCTAGTCACGCTGACGTCGGAGCCTGAGCCTACTAGTATGGAAGAGGGAGTTCGTCGATGGGTTAGCCATACAGAAAGGCATCCCCAGGCTCGCCGCTTTGATGGGTGGGCCTTTGGTGACAAGATTCTGGAGATGGGGTTCATCCCTGCTCTGCTCAAGGTAACAGTTGTACTTGTTTGAAGCTACGATCACTGTACAACTGCAGCTTTCCTAGCTTGTCAAGGCCCCCTGTCGCCATGTCAAGCGGGTCTCATCATCCACCAACGTGAAACATGAATTGCTGCGCGCAGGAGCAGAAGTCTCTTGCTAAAATGGCTCAAGAATATTCTGCGTGGGCATTTTCTTCTCTGTCAGCAGCACAAGGTGGACATTTGTAGCTCAATCTACAGCAGCTGCAGAGCAAGAGATGCTTCATCACCGCCAGCACTTGGGAGCAGAAGCTCTCATGCTGTTTGTACAATGTCACTGGAGCAGAATGACTTGGGCACACGCTGAGTTCATGTTCAATGCCATCCAGAGCTACAAGCCAGAGACTCGGCTGAGGTTCAGCCTCCAGCAGATGTGGGATGCCATAGCTATGATCAGGAACATGTACCACGGTTTGACAAAGAGCCAGTCATACAGCTTTGAGGCACTTCAGCACCTTGCCAAGCAGCCTTCAGCGCCACCATCTACAGCTGCAAAGGCTGGCCTGTCACTGCCACAGTTCCAGCAGCTGATGACGTATCTCATCAAAGAGCGAAATGATGCCCTCAGGTGATGCTTCAAGCACTGTTAATAGTAATAGTAATAGTAATAGTAATAACAATAATAATAATAATAAAAATAGTTTACAAGCGTTCCAGCTAATCGTTCTTGCCAGGTTACCACTTCTTCCAGCATGGCTTCATCTTATTAAGTGATCTCCTGGTGTGACATTGTGGATGAGTAACCTCCGGCAGCTGCAGACATTTGCTACAGCTTTCATAACCAACGCACTGCTTGCTAGTCCAACCTGTTCCAACCGCAGCAAGCAAGGCAATCACAGAAGGGCATGCTGTGGGAAACAAAGGGCATGCTGTGGGACACCAAGGGCACGCTGTGGGAAACAAAGGGCATGCTGTGGGAAAACAAAGGGCATGCTGTGGTAAACAAAGGGCACACTGTGGGAAACAAAGGGCTCACTGTGGGAAACAAAGGGCACGCTGTGGGAAACAGAGGGCACGCTGTGGGAAACAGAGGGCATGCTGTGGGAAACAGAGGGCATGCTGTGGGAAACAGAGGGCATGCTGTGGGAAACAAAGGGCATGCTGTGGGAAACAAAGGGCATACAAAGGGCACTCCACATATATATTTAATATTTGCTTCTGATATGCAGATGGGTGGTGTCTATCAGCATGCAAATCAATGCAGTCCTAGAGGAGGTTCTTGGCTGGCGAGCTTCCTATTTTCTTCTGCACAACGAACCTCAAGCCACACTCGAAGTCATACGTCCTCCCACCAGACTCTGTACCATGCAAGAGCAGACAGTCAAGAAGCTAGCCAACAGCACCATTTGCCCTGTTGTTGCGCTGTCCATACTTGATGCCAAGTCAATGCATGCAGCCGGCAAGCGTACCGACCCACAGCGCTTCGCACATCTGCTACGGACCAATCAGCTTGCCATGGCCTATGTTGTGCACGATAAGAGGAGTAGGTCCATGCCTAGATTGGCAAGTGCAGTGAAGAGGGAGATTGCTGATGCTGTGAATGCGATTGGGGTCAGTTTACAGTCCTATGAGGTCCAGCCGCTTCTGGACGCTTGCCGCAGAAACTACAGGGCACAGAAATGGGATCCACTGGTGAGCAAACATTCTGTATACTCACTCACCCACCCACTCACTCACTCACCCACTCATTCATGCACTCATACAACCAGCGATTCATTTGTGCATTCATTCATTCACTTGTTCCATGTCGTTCTGTTGGGTCAGGTATGTGCAGTCCTGAGCAGCTTCCTGTATGAGCTAAGACAAGCGTTTCTTTGACAATACCGCCAAATCTGTGTCCCAAGCTGATTGAAGAGCTGCATTGTGACTGCTACGCAGGATGAGCACAGCAGATGTGATTACTGCAATCTGGATGGCAAGCTGGTGTGCTCTGTCTGCAAGCAGCGGGTCTACTGCAGCAAGATGTGTCAGAAAAAGGACTGGAAGACACACAAGCTGACCTGTAAGCCACAAGAAAAATGAATGGGCTGCAGGGCAAAGGCGTAGATAGTCTTGAGAATCAGCGTGTGCCCAGCTGGGTTGCGCTGCAGTGTAGCACTGCAGTGTTGCATTGCTTGTTTTAGCAGTATTGCATGTTGCTGCTGCTGGATCTCTGCAATCCAGTCAAACAGGCATGTCTGACTTCCAAGTAGGGATAGACTGGTTTTGTATGTTCAGATAGGCTCAGGAGAACCTAGTGTGAGCTGGTGTATCTGGGTTTCCCATTGACTCAGGCTGGCAATCCTTTCAGTGGAATAGCACAGCACATACAGACACACGCTCTTGTTTAGTAGGCAGATTTGAAATCCCCAAACCAGCAAGAATCCGGCTGATCACACACAATGTGGAGAACAAGGAAGGGTAGACAGTCTGCTGCTCCACCGATCAAGCATGTTTTGCAGTCCCATATGAAAGGACTGATTGGCAGATGTGTGCTGTTCATTTCTGAGGATTGTGCACTGTAGCTCACGTGGTTGAGTGAAAGAGCTGGACAATAATGTTTTGTATTGTAATTAAATGACTTGTGAAATCATGACTGAGATGCTGACTGTGACTGATTTGCTGTTTTCGTCTCATGAGACATGCATTCCTGCTTAGTCTGATGATATGCATTGAGCTTTCCTGCGTGCCAGTGCGACACTGCTGCACCATGTTAATTAACATGTCAAACCCTAGGACCTGATGACTGTAATTGCAAAGCATCTACAGGCGCTTCTGTTGGTGCTTCCAAATAGATGCATCTGTACCATGCATGCATGTCACAGCGGGTATTCACCAATCGCAACACCACTCAGATTCAGTGAACTGCAGCAAGGACCATACAGCTGTTGATAGCGAGAGCTGCTTGGAGCAAGCTGAGCAGCTGTGGTATACATATATATTTGCCTGTAGTGGCAGCATGACAACAGCATATGCTTTGGAACAGTGATGAAGTCACCCAAGATATGGTTCCCCACTGACCGGTTGTTGTGCAGCAAGAGATTACAAAAACGAGGTTGCTTGAAGCAATGCAAACCCATGCTCACATTCACAAACTGATATATGACGTGCAGACCATGTGCTGACATGTCAGCTGACTATTGGCATCAACAAACATATACAGTCATCCCCGAGGTGCTTGAATGAAGAGGACAGCGTCCGTTGGCAGCAATGCTAGCAGTGCTTAGTTTGGCACTATGCTGCTGCATGCTTCCACTTGATCAGCTCTGCAGTAAATTCATGGTCAGCAAAGCATGCACACATTTGGCAGACATGCGCTGATTCAAGCACAGCATCTCATACCTTCCAAGTCAGCCTCCTTCATGTTGTACTTGCCAACAATTGACTGCAAACATCACACGAATAGGGTGCTTTGAGCTTTGACGTCATATGGGATGAAAAGCAACTTCGCGCTGGCGCACCACTGCAAGGCATAGTAAAACAACATGCCATTACCTTCAGCTTTGACAGCTCCTCAGATTTTGACTTGTCAGCTCCTGCTTTGTCTGTCTGTACACAGTGCAAGCAGATGACATGACAACGTGTCTGTTGCAACACATCTGGCCAATACCTTGTCATACCTCGTCAGTTTGCTTCTTCACTTTTGCAAGCAGGTCTCGCAGGAGCCTCTCCTCCTCACGCTTAAAGTGTACACGCTGCAGGCATCAGGTATGCTCGCCACTGAGTAGTAGTCTAGCACTTTAGCACAGTCTAGACATCGTGATCGGACGTCAGCATGCGTAACTCGGGGCAGCAGAGGTATGTGACCTGCACAAACTACAGATCAGATGTGCAATACCTCCTCTCCTCTCTCACGTTCATCAAAATTAGCAAAGCCACGCGTGCTTGCTGTTGAAAGCTGTGGTACGACGCGCAACACGGACCCGACTCTTGACACGGCTCTCAGAGCCATTGCAGCTGACTGCTTTGGTGTCTATGTGGTTCAGTCGAAGTGTCCAAGGGAGTCGACACAATATGCTGCGATCAAAAGCTAGGTCACGGTACAGACACTGCCATTGCTAGGTGACTCAGACGCACGTACATTCCGACGTCGAAAAAAAAAACTATCAATCCGATTTCTTTACAATGACTTAAATGACTAAGCTCAGCTGGAATGTTAGTCACCCCTATGCACAGCTCAAGCGATAGCTCGGCTTGCTTAAGCAGGATCAAAGTGAACCTGCGGGCATGTCGTCTGCTCAAGCTCCATTCCCTGAGCCCGTTTATGCCACCCCAAAGGAGCCGCGCGAGTTGACTGCAGAAGATCTGGCCTTCATATCGAAGTATACCGGACGACCAGCAGAAACTCTTCGGCGGCACATTCTAGACGTTTGGAACTCGGCCAAGAAACAGGTTAACCCTGCACATTTTTTTTGTGTTGACACATAAATTCACGTTCCCTGTACCAGTTCGGCACTGTGGCATGCCGTCATGCTTTTGTAAGCGCTGTGATCGGTCCATTGCGTTTTTCACCACCTTTTCTCTTCGCACAGGCTTTTGTGTACATGTGCATCCAAGAATTCGGCTTTCTGGACCCTAGGATAACAAAGCACCCTAGCTACCCAAAAGTGAAGGCAGCGCATAAAGCCAAAAAAGCTCAGGACCTCATGCTCCATGTCGTGAGGCCTCATGCAGCCCTGCTACTCAGCATTGCATCTCACTCCTTGCTACATGTTGCACTTCCTCAACTTGCAAGCATGAACCACACATGTACTCGGCACACAGCAGAGAAGAATATAGCTAAAAAGTGCATGCAGCCTTGTCAGCATGGTGTGGCTTCAGGACGTAGGCACAGCTTTTGGCCAAGATACACGCCAACTCTTACTTGAAGGCTGGTCACATGAGGAGCTGGTGGCTACAGATGTCATTGCTGAGTACTGGTAAGCACCCTCAATTTCTTCTGGCCCTGCATGGTAACAACTGCTGCTTCTGCGGCATCATGCTCAGGCAAGGACAGTCTTAAAATTGCGCTTTTGCTCTATCCTACATAGGTCTTTTACATGTGAAGATCTCTATACACGGAGTGACTCAGGTTGAGCTGCAACACGGAAAGTGAAACCTCGTATTGCAACCGGTTCAAGGCAGCACCAGTCAGGATTGAGAACTGAAGAAGGCAAACAGGAAGTGCATGAAGCTGATGAGGATGAGGATGAGGATGAGGAAGGGGAAGAGGAAGGTGATGGTGATGATGAAGATGAAGTAGAAGAGGTAGGAGTGCGGAAACACAAGAGATATTTAGGAACCAGAAGATGGAAACTAGCGTGAAGGTGAGCAGTGAGAGAGCTGAGTGTGTGAGCACAGCATAAATGATGGGCGACGTTGTGATGTTGCAAAACCAAGCTAGTAACCAAGTTAGCAACCAAGCTAGCAACCAAGCTAGTAACAAAGTTAGTAACCAAATTAGTCATCAGTGCATGCTCTTGAGAAAAGCAGTCTGGAGTGCAGCCAGTCTGTTGTTTCGTGCGAGCTGGTATTACAACACAGGTTTACAGTCCAGTGCAGGTGTGCAAGATACTGTCATGAAGAGGTTGTACCGGTGAATACAGAAAGCCTGTGAGTGTGCCATCTGTTGAGTAGGTCCACTCGGTTGACTCATGCTTGCCGGCAGTCATGCCATACCAGAACCCTCCCAGCACAGTGCTGATTGCCATGCTTGCCCCTCCTCAGTGTCATGGAGCAGCAACACATTGTGTCTTGTCAAGTGTTTTGTCTCAACTATAAGCTTGTGCCTGCCATGCTTCTGCAGGCATCTCCATGTTAATGAAGCAGCACCCCCAGTACTGCTGTTCTGCCATAACCATGAGCTTCTGCCTGCCTTGCTATTGCAGGCATCCTTGGAAAGCTTCCTCAGGAGTCTTGGCTTTTGTGAGGTCACAATGCAGTCTCTGGATTGGTCAGATCTGACAACAGGGACAGTAAAAGGGACAGCACACTCAGATATCATCACATTTTACTTTACAGCATTCCGGTGACTCGCAGAAGCAAGTGATGACATCTTGAGCTGACGTCAGCTTTGCAATGAGCCTTGTTAAGCGTGCTTCAAGCGTACATGTATTCTGGGTGGGCATGTCTGGACAGCTTACCGAGGACTCTTGGCTTGAGAAGCCTGTACAGATTGCTACAAGTATGTTGTGTTTGCAAGCCAGGATGTCTGAGTCACAGCTGGCTTGAGAGCCCAGACTGAAAGTAGTGATCTTCTCATTTTGGACAAGTTTGACTACTCACAAGCGAAAGTATGCACCCAATGAGACATTGTTTTGTGCTACGTCGCAGCATTCAAATAGACAGCCTGGACATTACAGAGCTTCTTTGAAAGCATTTTCCAGCAGAGGTGGTGTGCATATGTGTTTGCAAGTTTGCAATACATATGCACATCACCTCTGCTGGCAATTTAAACTGCGGCCTTCAATGCGTTCGAAACCAGAAGACATATCTGTCTAGAGCTTATGAAATCTTACAAAATTCACCTGGTCTGGTCATATGCAAATAACATGATCACAGCAGACAATGTAAACCCAATGCATGCTTGCACCAATTGGTATTTGAATGGATAACCATCATAACCAATTGTTGCAACACCTAGACTTGCACATCATTTGATGGGAAGGGGAGCTTTGTCAATCCTCCTGCACCTCAGTCTCATATTTTTCAAACGCTGACACCACCTTGGACTTTATGCCATTTGCTTCAAACACAGAATAGACAACTTGGCTCCTTCCTCAGTTCTCAAGCCCCCTGCTGCCATCCACTCAACTGGGGTTTTACCCACATGGTGGTGACAGAAAAATTCTCTGTATGATACCCTGAATAAACACCACCATCAAGTCAGGGTCGTCTCCGAGAATCCACATCCATGGTTTGATGACGGGCACAGGCACAGGCACACACACATACACCCACCCACCTACAGACAGAGACACAGACACACATACAGACAAAGACACAGACACGCAGACACACACAAAGACAGACAGACAGACCTGTGCCTGTGCTAGACCATGGTGCGCTGTGGCCTGAGCTGCTGCTAGCATGGTCTAGTGCTTCTGGGTCCTGCAGCACTATTGCTCAAACGCGTGAGACAAGTGCATGTATCTGTGAGAAGCAAGGTAAACATGATAGCTTTGCCAGCGGCCACACACTATACGTGCTATACATTGCATGCTAAACACAAAATGAACATGGCATTATGTACGTGTGTCAGTGGCAGCACCAAGCAACTGCAGTATATGTAGGCGCATGTCAATTTGCACTGTGTACGTACTCACTGAGAGTGAACTTTCATATGAGCCCACAAACTCCACGTCCTCCAGGTCCAGCTCTTCTAGTTCCCTGTCCTTAACATCAATTTAATCTGTTGGACTCCTGGTAGTGGTCCTGATGCAAACCAAAGGCTCACTCACCTGATCATTAATTTTGTGACCAAGCGCAACTCTGACTCGGCCTCCTGCAGAGTCACTCCAGGGCTTTGCAGAGTCACTCCATGAGTTTGCAAATGGTCATGAACTCTGATATCTTCTTGTGTGTATGCAACATGGCACAAACACATGATACCAATAGGCACATATGTGAGCTGCATTTCATCACAATAAGCATAACATTACATGACATCACAACCAAATGCGCATGTGTTTTCAGCAATAGCTAACAGCAACGATGAAGGAACACTGGCAGTCGCAATGTATGAACATGGCTGGCCTGCTGCCCATGCAGGACCTAGTCAAGAGCAAACTTTGCAGCTTGCAGAAGCACAAACAGATGCAGCATCATGACATCACTTGCATTGTATCACGGCGCATTCCACTCACATTGCAATACCATCAGAACATGCCTACAGCAGATTTCTCAGGCATGCTCAGCTCAAGTGATCATGTAGTCTATACATGCAGGCTGTTCAGCAGTGTGCATTGTACCATGCATGAGCACTCACTGGATGCTGTTGCCTTGTGTTAACGCTGCAACCTTCAGAGACCTGGACAGAGAAGCAGGCACACTTGGTCCCTCCTGCAAGTGAAGACAAGTGGAGCTAACTGCATGCACTACAAGCATCTGCCTGTGTAAAACAACCCACAATATTTGGTATTGCATCCAGACGTGCCGCCATTTATGAGAGGAAAGTGCTGGCGCAGTGAGGAGTGTCAATTTTGCTCATGCCTGGGAACAGACCAGGCCTGGTCCAGGCTGAAAGGCTTGAGGTGGCCATGGACCCTTGGTTTTTGGCCTGTGTCAGCAGCTGCAGCTGCACTTGTAATAGGTGAAATGGTGGTGGCAATGCTGAACCAGCTACACCTGTCTTGGCGTCACTACGCACCCATGTAGTGGGACGTCGACTTCAAGACCAATGTTAGGCTAAAGTTGGTACTTGTTTTGCTTGGGAACATGGCTTGGAAGTTGTTGCTGTACTGCGCACTTGCGGGCCGATCACTTGAGATTGCAGCACACGACGTCGATAGCTGACGGGTCTTTAACCTCCAATTTGACATCACCGCTAGGCTTGTGTGTCTGCTGCTATGTGTGACCAAGCCTGAGTCGAGGTTGTACGTCGCTGATTCACAAGTGACACTGCTGCTGGATCATGCAGCCCTGATGCACTTTACACATATATGTGCAAGCATGCCTGTCAGCTGAAGCTCAGCATGCATGACATGACCAAAGATCTGCCTTGGCACTGCTAGCTTGTGCACTCACATTGCACGTCCGTACAACCGGTCTAAGCTATGGGTATCATCGACGATCACTACGGTGGATACGAAAATCTTGCCCTATACAGCGACGGACATGGTGGTTTTGATATGGACGCTGCCTGTGGCACAACTCTCGAATCCACCATCGATGCCGATCCAAGCCGTGTGCGGCGGCACTTTTCCGATGGGCAGTGACTGCAATTCTTATAACACCAAAGACTATGGATCAGATGAAGATGACTTGAACGAGGAGGATAACCCTTTACTGGACGTCATGCGCGCTTTCCTTACAACTACGAAGATCAAGGTCGTAAACGGACAATGTAAGGCCTGACCATATTTTGCATGGTTCTGAACGTTCTGGTTATGTCATGCAATGTCTTGTGATTTGGTTCAAAAGAGCTACTAACTGCTGCCTCATGCATGCGCAGACGAAGCAATAGCAGATAGGGTAACTGGCTCTCCAAAGGACCGGACTGAATGGCTTGCAGAGCAGGCAGCTCACGTCGCTGACGCCATCCTTCGACACGAAGGCTACTCTAGCTGGGAAGCCTACTGCCAGGACAGCAAGATGCAGCAGCGCCGTGAGGCTGCTGAAAAACACCAGCTGGCAGGCCTGCCTGAAGGCAAGTCTAACAGTTGAACTGTCTCCTTACATCTTTTGCTTAGTGTGGCATGAGTACATACGGCATGAGTACATACGCCCACATGCCTTACCCATGCAATGGCCACAGTAGTACGCCCCCTGAGTGCGGCATGAGTACATACCGCAAAAGGTGCATTGTGCAAAATCTGCTATAGAGACTGTTTAGTGCTTTGCCTTGTCTCCGTTTCTGTTCTTGCGCGTTGTCAGCGAGCTCACTCGAGTGACAATGCCCACCCATGACGTGATACCATTTGAGATCAGCTTGTACAGTACTGTAGATCAGTTTGTTGGGACAGTGGTCACTGGCATTCCTTGTTGTCCTGGCTGTTTTGGCATTTGGAATGACCAATCACGTGTGAAAGCGCATGCTACCCTTTCTTACTCTCCATCAGAGTAGAAAAATATGCGTAGATCTTTGCATTTTGTTACAATGCTATGTACTGTATATTTACCCCTGTTCTGTGTATAGCCTTATAGCAAGCAAACACAATGGGATCGTCAAAATCAGGCTTGCAATGCCATGCACCCTGGGCAGCCCGGTATAATACTTGACTTCTCATTGGACTGATGCCGAAAGGTGTAGTCTTCTCATTTCTTTTCTTTTCTTTTTGGTCTTATGGCCAAAAAAAGATTGGAGATTGCAAAATCAGGCTTGCGGTGTCATGCAGACAATGTGCTGCAGTGGTTGTGGCACACTTGGCTCATCATGGGATTGACGCCAAAAGGTGTAGTCTTTTTATTTTCTCATTTTTCACTCTCAATTCATCATTTTTTCCCTTTCATGCAGACAATGTGCTGTGGTGGCTGTGGCACAATTGGGGTCCATCTGCCAATGAAATGGCCACACTGCTGATGATGCTGGCTGGCAACACATTTGAGTTGGCCCTCAAGCTACAAAGGTAGTTCACTCACTTTACCCAACCAAACCATTTGTCCATCCATCCGTCCATCCATTCATTCATCCATCTATCCAAGCATTTATCCATCCATATATTTGTCCATCCATCCATCCATCTATCCATCCATCCATCCATCTATCCATTCATCCATTTGTCCATCTATTTCTTCCCTTATTTGTTTGTTCATTCGGCCGCAGTTTCTTCATGTTTATGCGTGCATGCCTTTGTTGAACATATGTCTTCCCCTAGGGTCAAGTATACACAATCTTGATCAGTTCCTGTCTGATAGTCCTGTTTTGGCAATCAGCATACCAACATTAATTCATAGAAAGTAAAAAAAATCAAATCAAGGGAAGTCAAGTCATAAACCCACAGCATGATCCATACACAAACAGACAAGAACAGCTCTTGGCAGTTGGCAGCTGGTGCATCAGTACAGACTCAACTCTAGACCCAATTTCTGACTCATCTGCAGAGTCTGACTCAGCCTTGCTGAGTCAGCAAGGACCCAATCCACCATGTACAAGTGAACCAAGCTGTGCATGCATGCTGAATGACACACTCCCACTCCCCAAAGCACTTCCATGCAACTCTGCTTTGCCCATCAGGATTCCCGTGAAGGTCTACAAGTTGTTGCAGACCTTTTGGAAATGACAAAGTTTGACTCTTGATGATTTTGACCAGTATACTGTTGCTGTCTACTGATGTGGTTGATCAGGATACTGGCACATCTGTACAACCTAGTTGATTGGCTGAGGATGTGGTTCTTCCTCCTCCTGAAAACTGGAACAACAATCAGAACATGAGCTTGGCTGCCAGGCATGAGGTGCATGCAAAGCAGAAGAACTCCCTCCAGACTGAGCCCTCATGAACGCAGTGGCTCAACATCAACGAGTGACAACAATAATAAAATTTAGGATGATAATATTAGTAACAACAATGATAACAACAATAATTGACGTGATAATAATGTATTGCTTTCCAGCTCATGATGAGCTAGGTACGTGCAGGACAAGTCTATCTTGGCTCTCCAGAGCAGCAATGCAAATATCAGACAGCGCAAGATTGGTGCAAACAGTCTGCCTCCTTGTCCCAGGTTGATGACCCTTGCATACCATCATTACAGAGGTCCACCCAGCCTTTGGTATAAGCTGCTATGTGTCAGGATGTGATGCAGCAGGTCACGGGTTCAAGCCTCAGTGGTAACATGCTGATTTCTCAGGCTTCCGTGTCGGGTAGTGGGCAGAGGTTTTTCTGCCTCGCAATTGCGTCTATGGCATTCGCCCTGTCAGCGCACACCCCTTGGGTGCAATTAGTGTCTCATGTTAGTGCATGTTGGCTCACAGGACTAGGTTTTAGGCACACCTAGTAGGTACCTGGCAAGAACGATTAGCTGGAACGCCTGTAAATTATTATTATTATTATTACTCTCATCATTTTCTGTTTTTCTTTTTGTTATTGTCGTTATCTCATTTTTATTCTCTTTTCTTTTTCCATGTTACTTTTATTTGTGGTTTTTGTTAATATGGTTTTTGTCATAATCTTACTGTTATTATGACTGCTGCTGCAGGTTAATATTCCCTGCTCACACCTCAGCAGAAGCCCAGCTCAGCTGGCAAGGCCTTCTCTACAGTATATTTACATATATTCTTTGTTATGACTGATTTACTTGTAAATATGACTGTTATTGCAGGTCGATGATCCTTGCTCACACATCAGCAGAAGCCCAGCTCATGTTAGTTTCATTGATGTCTCGTATTTTCTGTTTTTGCCATAATTATACTGTTGTTATGACTAACATTTCAGGTTGATGATCCTTGCTCACACATCAGCAGAAGCCCAGCTCAGTTGGCAAGGCCTACTCTACAGTCAACTGTGTGAAGTCAACAAGAAGCCAATCAACAATGTGAGCTTGAAGCAGATTGTGCGCTTCATCCAAGGGTTGACTGCAGTGCTATCCAGATCATCCAACTGCTCGTCGGTTCTCAAGGATGATCCTGTCGCAGCTAGTAGCAAAGGTATGACTCAGAATGCTTTGTCGGAGTTTTGTCACCTGAGCAGACGACAAGGTTACGGCTTAAGTACAGACTTTATGGCTTAAACGTAGGGTTCAGGGCTCAAACGTTGGCAGAAACTAACTGCGTGTTGCCTTTTTAAGCGTTAGCGGGGATTCGGGGCATTCTTGGCCATGGCTGTGAGTTTGCGTATGTTTAATTTAAGCGCAGTGCGTGGCTAGTAGTAGTCTGTGTGTATATGTTTGCTCAGACCTCCAAGCAGCTGCTTTCTCATGCTTTGTATTATAACTGCTGACAGGAGCAGCGCTTTTTCCACCCTCCAGCAGCATAACTATAAGAACGACACATGCACAACGACAGAACTTTAGATCTTTAATTATTTACTGTTGCTAACTTATGATTTTTGTAGATTGTTGTTGATTTGCCATTTGGTTTAGCAGAGTGAGGCATAGCCACCATGCATTGCCCTCAGCTCAGCTAGTGCTGTTATGCTACATATTACAGTGTTCGTGCACAAAATAGCTTTGAGTTACTTGCATGGTCTTTTGCATGCTGGCGCAGTATACATACAGATAACTCAAAGCTTTGCCACTTTGAATGCAGTGAACAGGAAAGCCCACTCATCTCTGAAGCATCTGTGATCCATCTCAAAATTATTATTTGTAATCTAGACATTGTCCGATGACTCCCCCTGACGAGTCCCAAAAACTCCCCGTAATAATAAATAATAAAAATATCTACGCTTTCCAGTTCATGTTGAGCTAGGTACGTGCAGGACAAGTCTTGTCTCTCCAGACCAGCCTGAGCAGCCATTTTGCGTCCCAAAGACCCCCTAACCAGTCCCAAAGACCCCCT
>JAABUP010005713.1_pt1 | contig 18592 bp, 25 predicted proteins | sample 5559201 | NCBI WGS metagenome assembly JAABUP01 (sample SAMN10711887, study PRJNA513373) | rock metagenome | isolation source: Antarctica rocks | place: Antarctica
ATCGGTTTCTTGCTTGCTCTACATCCTCAGCACATCTTGCACAACTAGTTGTCTCACGCTGCAGAGGAGAGTATGTGGCTGAGAGGTATGCTTTGGAGCGCGCTGTCAAGGAAGCATACGAGAAGGGCTTCATAGGCAAGAATGCATGTGGCAGTGGCATAGACTTTGACATCAATGTCACCTATGGAGCTGGAGCTTACATCTGCGGTGGGTCCCAAGCTCTAGCTGAAACGCCATAACTGTGATTGGTGCTGTCAACCTTTTTGCATGCTTGCTCAAGAATGGTAAACATGGCATTCTTCATGCAAGAATGCCATGTTTACAATGCTGTCAGTCACATTGCTTATGCCTGCTTATGATATCAAGGAGCAAATGCTCATGCTTCACAAACATGACTTCATGGGGGTTGACAATCGTCAGCAATTTTTCTGTACCTTGGACAGGCCTATTCGTGACATCAGTGCTGCACATCAGCTGATGTTTAGGCAGGCTGACCTTGCCTTGTGGCTGTACAGGTGAAGAGACAGCTCTGATTGAGTCCTTGGAGGGCAAGCAGGGCAAGCCCAGACTGAAGCCTCCCTTCCCAGCTAATGTGGGTCTGTATGGCTGCCCATCCACTGTCACCAACGTAGAGACTGTGGCTGTGTCCCCCACAATCTTGCGTAGAGGCCCTGAGTGGTTCACCTCGTTTGGACGCAAGAACAACCACGGCACCAAGCTGTACTGCATCAGTGGGCATGTCAACCGACCCTGCACAGTAGAGGAGGAGCTGAGCATCAGTCTGAAGGAGCTGATTGAGAGGCATGCTGGTGGCGTCAGGGGCGGCTGGGATAACCTCCTAGCTGTCATTCCTGGTGGGTCAGACAGCACCACTGTGTTTCAGCAGCTCATGCAAACTGGGCTCTCAGAACAACAAAAGCTGCACGTGTGACCTTGGAAGCAGTTTTGGTTGGCCTTGGCCTTCAATCCTTTTGCAGGAGCTTGCTTGCAACGCCCGTCTGCTCTGCGGCTGCACTTGTTATGCACCTTTTGCTGCTTTTGATACTGAAGTCTGCCTGTCTCTTGGGCATGCTGGGCTTAGGCACTTTGGCTGGATATGATTGGACATTCCACATGGTCATGCAGGTGGATCATCTGTGCCTCTACTGCCAAAGGACATGTGTGACAATGTTTTGATGGACTTTGACGCCTTGAAGGAGGCTATGTCCGGCCTGGGCACAGCAGCAGTCATTGTCATGGACAAGTCAACAGATGTCATTGACGCCATTGCCCGCCTGTCATACTTCTACAAGCACGAGTCCTGTGGGCAGTGTACGCCCTGCAGAGAGGGCACAGGCTGGTTGTACGACCTCATGACCAGAATGAAGAAGGGTGATGCTAGGATAGAAGAAATTGACATGCTGTGGGAGCTGACAAAGCAGATAGAAGGTCACACCATTTGCGCACTGGGGGATGCTGCTGCATGGCCTGTACAGGGTCTAATAAGGCATTTTAGGCCACTCATGGAGGAACGCATTGGCCGCGCAGCTGCAAGAATTGCTGCCTAGGGCGCCGCTTAGCTATCTCGGTTTCTTGTTTTTGCTATCCTTCTGGTTGTAGCTTGCTGTGGGCAGCAGACACGTCGTGCTGTGTGACATCATGCTGTATGTCATGCATGATGTCTGCGACATATGATGGACAAAGGGGCTTCGACCCTGACCTTTAGACCCTGTAGACTCATTTTGTGTCGTGCATCCTAGGTTATTTTGATCACTGCTTTCTGCTTCCTGAAACTCTTGCTACATCTAGCAATCCTTGACATTCGAGTGTTCAGCGTCTTGGTTGCGGCAGGTGCACAGCTTCATGCAGATGACTGTATCTGGTAGCATTGATGTGTTGAAGGTTTTTCCTGCAATATCTCAACAGACCAAAATTGCGTATTCGTCACCTGATGTCAATGCAACGTTGTGGCCATAGCTTCCTAAGGTCTTTCTGGCAATGCATTTGCAGCACAATCTTGCAAGAAGGCATACGCAGCATCGGAGTGCAGCCAATTGAATAACCAGTTAAGGAGCAGGGCGCAGCTAGGTTTCTGCGCCAGGACATACTGCTGTTTTATGTCTACAGATGTTGTAGACAACAACTTACTGCTTGGCTGCCATTGAGTGAGACAAAGGGCAGCTTTGTACATGATGCACGGTCAGAGAAGCATCACATAGCACATTGACCAGAAGGGTTGGAGGTCAAAAAAAGATATGACCAACATTTCAGTTCGTGCATGATCAAAGTGTGCTTGACAAGTCAGCCTGGGGCGGCTTTGTTGCCTGACCTACGAGAGACTGGGGCTGATTGGGCAAGAGCCATGCAAGCAGATCCTGCAAGTGAGCATGCTGCTTCTTTCCTTTGTCACTGTTGATGCTGAGTATTGATGTTGGTGCTGCAATGCAGCAAGAGGAATTTGAGGGTGGTCAGCTCAGTGCTGCTATGGACAAAGCAAACGCTGTTGCCTCTGAAGACCAAGAAGACTACTTGTTGGGTGTAATCAACCACTGTATTACGCAATGGTTTCCACTTCAACTGGACCATGAGAAGCAGATTTGAAGGAATGTCTAACATGTGTGCATACAGTGAGACACGCTATGCTACAGTGGTGTCATATGTATTACAAAGTTTTGCTTCTTGGTGCTAGACAATGAGCAGTCATGTACCAAGGTCTGTCAGATGGCTGATACAGCTTGTGAAATTGTAGGACACCTCCACTTGTTGCCATAGCCATTGAGTGCCATAGCATGGCAAGCCGCAGGTCAACACAAATTCAGTGTGCTGATGATGCAGTCTTGGACCAAAAACAATAAGCTATGTGGGTCACTACTTGACAAGGACCATTCAAGCTGCCTCGCAAACAAGTTTTTGGCTGTGCTCGCAGCGCTGTGAGCTGCAGAAGGACCTGTTGGAACGAGTTGTGCAGATTTGCAAGCTTGCCTTGACACAATACTTACAAGAGGACTTGATTGCTCAACTGCGTGTTTGGTCAGTCAGAGTCTGAAGCTTATACGGATCTCAACAGGCCGCTGGGACGCAGGAAGCAGGCTATTAAAGACAGCTGTCACAGAAGCTGACTAAGTTTTACTAGCTAGTTCTGGTATGTTCATGAATGGCTTTACCCAAATGGTCTAAATGCCACTGCATAAATCAACAGTACCTGGTAAACTCATTGCTCTTGTACCCAGCAAGTCCGGAAAGCTCACAAGAGCTTGGCAGACTGTGCAAGTTGAATTGTCATAGTATCAAACGTGCTTCAACGCCGACTGTACATTGATTTGTTCAGATATGGATTGCGGTTACCATCATCATGTGCAGCACCTGCAGGGCTGCTTTGCAGAGAGTCTGGAGGCGTACACTTTGTCTGAATTACAGAGCAGAAAAGATGCGTTAATTTGGTTGAGTAACAACCTTTCAACGCACCGTCCTCTGCGAGAGATGCATGCATGCAGCATTGCAAACAGGGGCGGCTCTGGTGAAAACATGAGAGTCAGTACACCTGTAGCTTGCAGTGAGCTATGTTGGCGGTCTACAGCAGCTGTAAGCAGTTTGCAGCAATGCGTGCATGCTATGCATTGAGCACAGTAGCCTGTGACTCGATTTTGATCAATCCATTACAGCAGTCAATACACCTGTAGCTTGCAGTGAGCTATATTGACGGTCTACAGTAGCTCTAAGCAGTGTGCATGTATGCATTCTGCGCAGCAATGCATACATCTTGTGGATCAAGCACAGTACCCTGAAAGTCAAGTCTTGATACACTGTACATTATGAGGCAACACATCTGTCTGTGAATCATGCACAGTAGCCTGACAGTCGATTCTGAATACAGTACATGACATGAGACAATACATCTGTGGCTTACAATGAGCTACCTTGACAATCTACAGTACTGGTGGCAAGCAGATTGCAGCAATGCATGCACCATGTGCATCAATAACAGTGGCCTGGCAGTCGATTGTGGTCAATTCTTGACAGCAGTCAATTTACAGAAAGCTTGCAGTGAGCTAAGTGGACGGTCTTTTGTAGCTGTATACATGGCAGCAGTCTCCTTGATAGACTGGATCTCGGATATACTTCACCAATGATGCACTGATTTGCACAGCCCGATAAACTGCTTGCATCATGGAAATATTGTGATGCAGTGTACAGCCAAAGCAAGGCTGTGTTAGGCTGCGCAATGCTTTGAAGTGCATTGACATACATCTTGGAGGCTACAGTCATGGTAGATACAACCTCTAACTTGAAAGCTGCTGAGGAACATTGCTGTGAGCAGTTTGCAGCAGTACATGCATGCTATGTATCGAGCACAGTAGCCTGAAAGTCGATTCTGGATGCACTGCATGACATGTGGCAGTACACATGAAGCTTGCAGTGACTCCTGTGAGCTACATGGACAATTTGCAGGGCTTGTATGAATTTGCAGGAACACAGACATCAGTTACAGTAATGAGCGTCGATTTTGATGGCAGAAGGCAACACATCAGTGGCTTACAGTTAGTGTTTCATTCAATAACACGTTGCTGTACATGCATCCCGTTTGCAGCAATGCATGTATGCAGCACCTTTCCAGTCTAGTAGTCAATGCCTGCAAGGCATGATGACAGTCAAAGCAAGTACCAGTCAAGTACAAGTACCAATACTGCGCCAATGTTATGTGACCCCTATCACAGGGTATGCCATCACCACTCTTGCGCAGCTATATCTTGTATTCTGTAAAGAAGTTTCTGATTTGCAACATGGCATTGTCGTGAGTTGTGCGTGCCACCTGCATTACAACAGCACTGTAAGGTTGTGTTTCCTGATACACAACGCACTTCTTACTCCCCACTAAAAGTTGAAGACACATCATAAGCAGAGAGTCCAAAAGACAGATGAACATTCCTGGATCATGATAGACTTCAGAACACTACTCGGCACACAAATCAGCTTACCTTGTGTGTGCATGAGTATGCGCATGCAGCTGATCTACTCCGAGACCTTTATGACAATGACAAAGGCCTGTAAACATATCACAAAAGGATCTTGACATGGACAGCAAGGTACCATTGACATGTGTGTGTGTGTGTGTGTGTGTGTGTGTGTGTGTGTGTGTGTGTGTGTGTGTGTGTGTGTGTGTGTGTGTGTGTGTGTGTGTGTGTGTGTGTGTCCCAGCTCACTTGTGCTGTTTCCGCATTTGCATGCTGTGCTATGTTGTCGGGCAAGGTGATCAGTCAGGTAGCATGATGTCCCAGGTGTACCTCTGGACACTGGCAATGCATGTCAGCCATCTGCCTGTGCCTGGTGTGATGTGCTGCGCCATCATTGCTACAAACTTGTTTGCTGCATAGAGCAGATGCAAGCAGGCTGCAACTGTATCAGTTGGAATGTTCACTGTCAAAGGGTTCATGCATTGACAACTGACTCATGAATGCTCATAACTGTGAACCTGTACTTGGTGCCAATTATGTGAAACATCAGACAACTTTATCCAAATGCCAGGAGATCCTGACGCCTCCTGCAAATGAAGCTGCTGGAGGGCTGCGCAATGGGCTTGAATGGGCACAGGACCAGAATGCTGTGCTGCTTCTGTAACTACCAGCAGCTGTTGATCAGACCAGACAGTGGCCTGGCGTGAAGTGGATGCGAAACAGTCTCTGCTAATAGTATGCACAGCAATGCGGGTGCTGCAGCTGGTACACTCAAATTCTTGCTTGTGCACAAAGACGTGATCAAATGTGCTGGCATATGTGATGGCTGTTGGTGATAACACAGCCTGTATGTGTTCAGCTGTGTTGCAGCGCCAGCATTCCTTGTCTGCTGCATTGACTCTGTCTCTGAAGTCATCCTGTATTCTGTGCTGAAGCTCTGTCCTGTGCTGGAGCTAATTAGCCAAGGCACAAGTATGACAATAGCAAGATCTTCCTGCCAGTAAAAGTACTGCTGCTCTCTTTCATGCTGGTGTCTATTGCGCTTGACACTGCCATGTAAACAAGCTGACTCCTGGGCGCCGTCTGGACTGACGTGGTGCCAGTCTACTTGCTGGTAATCCTCATGTTGCTCAGAAGCTCCTTGATTGCAGACTATGATCGGTGAAATGCTATTTGATCTGCCAGGCTGGGAGCTATGCTGAAGTTCGTCTTCACTTGTGCTGTGTACTGGGCCACGGACGCCTGAGAATGGCCGGTGACTACCGGCGTTGATCTTTTGAACAGATGGTGAGCATGCTCTCTTTACCTGCTGGGTCCGCCTCTCTAGCATGGACCTGTGCAGTGATAGATCACGATGTGTTTCGAGAACTTGGAGGCACGAGCATGATGATACTCTGCAGGAGGGTACAAGCCTGAGCTTCTTAGCGGCAGCCCATCATGTCTTGCAGTCGATTGTGCTGAGAAGCAGCTCCAGCATCCACGGAGAGATTGCACACCGCAGATCACGCTGCGGAGCATTACTGCGCAGAGCCTACATCAAGCGAGGTTGACGTGGTGACATCTTCTGGCTTGTTTGACATGACGCCGCGTCGCAGCCGCGACCTCAAGGGTGCTCTTGGCTTCACAAGCGAGCCGGCGAATCAGGTAAGTTTTTTTGTCTACAGATGATGTAGACATAAACTGCTCATCTTATTTGTCTGCGCAGGGTCTTGTCGCACCCATACTTGTGTTTGCCACAAAATGTTGCTGTTTATATACTGAAAAGTTCGGCATCATCGACATATCGGCGGGTGTCACGATTCGCTGTCACCCAAGTGGGGATTGGCATGTGCGGTTTGGTTACCTTTGTTCACGGCCCATGCACAGCTGTCGAGAGCGTGCCCAATTCAAGGCTGGTGCCTGCAATGGCGATCGAGCGGAGGCTTGAACGCAGTGGCAGTTAGAGAAGGGCACATCGGCTTAGGCCGGAAACGGAGCACGCTTTAGCCCTCTCACTGGCCGGTGAATGGATAACATGCTCAAGGTTGGTCATGGACTCTCCGTACTCACTGGTACATTGATACCACATGCTTTTTTGCGTTTGCCACATCAATCTTTTGACATCACAGGGTACCCTGCTGCAGGCTGCACGATTCAAAGCTTGCAATTGCATCTGCAATTGATCAGCCATGCTAATGCAGTTAGGCGGCAGCCGGAACACCTATCTCACTATCATGCCAGCTGAGCTAGCTGTCTACATTGCTGCAAACAACAGAAAACAATGTAAGCCCATTTGAGCGACCAATATGCATATGCCTCTTTCAGTGGACAAAGCCGACTACTGGTATTGTCGGGTATTGTCATGTGACAGCCACAATGATTTTATGTCAATACACGTCGAGCTTGCTGGTGTCACTGACAGGCACAGTACTACGGCTCGCAGCAGAGTGCTGTAGCAGACCAGGAGACATGTAGCTAGGCACCATCTGCATTGAACTGCTGCCCACATGACTGGCAAACACCTGACTTCTCCATGGTGTGCCTTGCTCCACGGCACCCTCAGGTGGCAAAGCAAATGCTGAACCAGCAGCAGTGGAGGCGTCTGGTATATCACTGGAACCATGATCACTGCAGAGCCTACGTAAAGGGGCTGAGGAAGCTTCGACCTCTGAATGGCGTGTGAACACTGCCAGCAGCTCTTGAGACAGTGCCTGAGCCGGCATGGAACAGGGTACAGCTTCAGCTGCAGAGACAGACACTGCCTGAGCTGTTGTGCACAAAGACATAGCTCTTGAAGTTGGCTGAGGCACAATTTGGCTAGCTGTGTACAATGCCCTAGCCTCAACCGTACTCTGCATCATAGCTTGGGCTGGTTTGAGCCGAGGCTCTACAGGTTCTGCAGTCTGGCTAGCTGCTCTTCTGTGACCCACCCTGGTGTCAAAGCAAGCTGAATGATCTGCTGTTGTAGTTTCTGCAGATGCATGCAGAGGAGACAACAGAGTCTGCCTGGCATGTGCTACTACAGCATCAGCAACTGCTGCCTGTGCTTCTGATGGGCGCTTTGCTACCTGGTTCCCATGCTGAGATTCAGACCCACGCACTGCTCTGGCAGCTGATGCTGCTTGCCTTGCTGCAGAGCCCGCTGAGGTGCTTGCAACACAGCATTCAGGGCCCAGTGCCGGTCGCTGTGATGCAGCACTGGGGGATGCTTGAAAGACGAATGCACAATCTGAGGCAGCTTCATGCTGAATGAGCCCGGTTGCTGCGAACTGAGATGACTTTGGCTGCTGAGCTGCTTGAGCACGGGATGAAGGTGCCTGACCTTGCCCTTTGCTCGCACAATTGCTGGGCTGATGTGGACCTGACATCTGGCCAGGTGCCTGCCATGTCCTGTGGCTGTGATTGGGGGTGGGTGGCTGGTGGGCTAGGTGATGGGTGCCAGGGGCAAGCCTTGGGCTGAACTCTTGGGATGTGAGTGCCTGAGGGAAAGCAGCCGGAGGGCTAGCCAAGCTTGACTGATGAGCACGCACCTGGACCTGGGGTGTTGTTTGCGAAAGCATCTGAGCAAGAGCTGCCTGGATGGGTGCCAACTGATCTGAGGGTGACTGAGTGAATGACGCATGACTATAGCTCAGCGGAGGACATACAACGTGAGCTGAATGCTGCAGCCTGTGAGGTGTTTGGATGCCTGAAGACTGCGAAATCTCCTGCCCAAATGCCGGGCTCAGCTTAGAGCCAAAGCTATGTCTTTGAGCTGAGTCGTCAGGCGCCTGTGGCATTGGCTTCTGCTGCGCATACATTGATGCCAGCTGACCAGCACTCTCCCATGCTGCGGGTGCCACTGTGATGTGTGCACGCTTCTGTGGTAGCTGAGTGGCGCGAGGACCAGGGGAAAAGTGGGAAGTGTGGTGCAGGGCTGCTGCTACCTGGGGTGTGGTCGGAAGCTGTGATGCTTGACTCGGTGCAATGCCAAGCATCGATGCAATGGCTGAGCCTTGGTCATGCCCAGCCTGCTGACCTTGTGCTGCTTGAAAACCAGACTTGGCAGCTTTGTGAGCAGCTGATGGCAAACTGGCTGCTTGAGTCATTGGCAGCATGTTCATCAGAAGGCTTGGCTTGGGCACCAGGCTTACTGGTGTCTTGCTGGGTAGTGACTGCCTGGCCAGTTGATACACTGGTGCCTGTGGGTGTGACAAGACACTCAAGGATGCCTTGTGTGTTGAAGCTGCTGCCTGTCCCAGTGGGCCTGTCAGAGCTGGTGGTGTACCGGCCAGCCCACTCTGGCCTACAGATGCTCTGCCAATCGGGCCCTTTGGCATTAGCACCATGCCTTTCAGCTCAGTTGGCAGCTTGCCCATTGGCGCCTTCAGAGCTGGCATCAGACTGACTGGCACCTTTCCCATCGGCAGCACGCCGACTGGAGCTGCTGCTGCTGGCCTGGTTGGCTTTGGAGCAGGTGGGGTCATGTAAGCAGGTAACCCAGTGAGTAAATCCTGGTGAGCTTTCTGAGCTGAGACCACCTGCTGAGCATCTCCGGCAGCCTGGGATTCTAAAGTCGCTAGGGCTGTTCTGAGTCTGGCCTCCTCCCTTGTCCTGAGCTTTTGCCTGGCCGCCAGCTGCTTTCTGGCATCATCAAGCTGCAGTCCAACCACCATATTTGCAAAAGAATGGTCAGCAAAAACAGCAGAGTCACAGCTGGTGACAATTCAAATGTGCTGTTCAGGTGTGAAACTGGTTGCAAAGGTGAGTGCACATACTGTCTTCACCGATTCACTGCCTGCAGCTGCAGAGCTCAACAATGCATAACCTCCTTGAAATGAAATGTTTGACGTTGGAGGCATGTGAATCTTCTGAAAGCAGCTTGAGGTAATACAGAAACAGGTGTGGCAACGAGATACTTACTCAACGAAATCTTTTGACAGTGCTATGACATTCAACCAGGCAAAGCAAGTTGGCATGTGGAGTTGCGCCCACCTGGTTCTTGGCCTGGCAGAGTGCAGCAGAGGTTGCCAGCTGCCTGGCTGCAGCCAGCACCGCAGGGTCCGCCACTTGCAGAGGCTGCACCTCCCCTTTGCTCATGGCATCTGGTCCCTTCTGAAGGCCTGCCAGATAGGCCCTGTTGGCAGCTATCCTCGCCTGCCTTGCCAGCTCCAAAGCTGTCAGTACCTGTGTCATACCTCAGTGGAGTCAGGTACAGTGTTCAGCAGGTTTGGTGTGTCAATCACACAAGAGCGTGCCAGCAGCAAGCAGTGGTGACAGGACTTTAACAGCAGCAGCAACCATTGTTGTAAGGCACGGCACGGCACAGCACAGCACAGCACAGCACAGCACAGCACAGCAAAGCGCAGCATGGCACAGAACGGCACAGAACGGCACGGCACAGCACGGCACAGCACGGCACAGCACAGCACGGCACAGCACAGCACAGCACAGCACGGCACAGCACAGCACAGCACAACCCAGCAGCTTGTCATATGTATGCACCTGCCAGGGCTGTTCTGCTGAAGGCACATCAGGGGGAGTTCTGCCTTTCAACCTGTGCTGTGGCAACTTCACCCAATTCGCAAGGCTCTCATCTGTCACCTGCGCCGTACCAATGGCCGCGCCAGGACTTGCTTTTGGCTGTAAGGGAGCAACCTCTGACATTGAAACTGACACCTTGTCTACCAGCCCTTTGCCAATGGGTGGGGCCACAGCTGCACTTGATGCCACAATTTGGGTAACTGATGTGACCGCACCAGTGTTGCTCACAGCAGCAGTGACCTGTGGTGGCCTCAGACCAGATGCAGCAGCTTTGCTAGTTGTAGCAGGTGTGCTGCCTGCCGCCAAGGCTGTGTCTTCGCCTTGTTGTTCAGACGCTGAGGGAGGCACCACGGCAGCTGTGGCGCAGCTGTCATTGCTGCCTGTACTGCCACTGCTGACCAGATGTGGCTGAGACACAGGATCTGATGTTTGATCCTCTGGAGAGCCTGCTTCTGCAGGAGGCTTGTGCAGGGAAGGGTCAGGCTCTGCCCTGGTAGATTTCCTGGGTGTCAGCTGTGGCGCCTCACTGCAATAAACAATAGCATGGCTGTGTACAGCTCGGCAGACTTGAGACAGCAGCATAGGCAAGGGAGAACAGCACTTGAGACAGCAGCGTAGGTAAAAGAGAACAGCCACCAAGCAGAAGATGGTCACAGTCAGCTGAACAATGCTGCAATGGCTCCACAATGTGCTGTTGAACGGCAATGATACTTATCAACATCCAGCACATATTCCTCAGCAGGCATATGCCCTCTCTGCACATGCAACATGATTAGAATTTGACGTCAGCAGATTTATGGAAGTATACATTCATCAAGTTCTCGTGGATCTTGCTCGCATGGTAGCTTACACAAAGCTGCAGTGCAGCAGCATGCAGAGTGGTTGTTAACATACAGCTCTGGTGAGCATCTTTGGGCGGCAACCCCACCAGAGATGCCGTTGAGCTTGGACAGGCTCTACCTCTGAGGCACTCATGCTGGACGGTGCCAGATCATCAAGAACTTCGGTGCCGTCCACCCCCTGTACTGCATACCTCACCCCAAGGAGTTCCCGCTTGGTTTGGGGGGTGCGGCAGCTGCTGTATGGCGGCCTGCAATGAGGTAATGCACTTGCATTGATCTACCTTAGCTGACTCTACTGCAATCCTCTGCAGTAATGCGCGATGACTATCGGCCCTCATGAGCAGCATGGTTGCAGCTTGCAAAAGTACAGCTTGTAGTACACCACACACATCGGCACAGACAAATGAAACCTTGCAGATACAGACTCAGGACAAGGGCAAGATGCATGCACTACATGCAGGTGCCACTTCATGGCAGAGCACAATTTGGTACCAGTGGTGTTGGTAAAAAGAGTTGTTGTTATCAGGCTGAACAGAGTTGTGGCAGCATACCTGAGAAGCCTGCAGACCCAGTCAGCATCTTTGGCTTCTGTCATCTTTGCATAGCTGATGATGCGCCACTTGCCACACTGGCTGCACTCAATCCTGCACAACATTTGCTGCAGTGACAGACTGCACAGCACTGCAGCATTGTGTCTATGAAGGAGGCACAAAGGGTGTTATGCTTGCTGTGCATGCAGTGACAGGTCCACGCACAAGGTACTGTACTGCAAGCAATATGCTCATGCACATAGCGTCTCCATAAGGGCACGGCAAGGAATGCATTGAGGCCAGGGCAGCACTGCAGCAGTCCAATACAGCAGAGATACTGAAGATCTTTGACAGGGAGTGTCACAGATAGAAGTAAGACTGATTCAGTGGTCTGGGCAGACTAAATGGCATCTGTACAAGACAATGTAGGCTGCATGATCATGTTGCTCATGGCATATATGTTTTGAGAGCCTTTGTTGCTCTCAAGTTCAGAGTAGAATGCTGGGGTACCTGGCACTTACACATGAGACCACTGATCCATTTGCAGAGCACCGATTGATGCACATGACTCACCAGTGGTCCCGTTGGTGTAGCTCAGCATGCTGGCGCAGGCGCTCCAGCAGGTGGTAGAACTCAGGACTCTGCATGATCTGACGGTCGATGGGGATGTTAGGCTCGCCCTCATGAGCAAAGGCATCAAAAAAGCGCTCATACAGCTCCCTGTCATATGCCATGGGAAACACTGTCTGACAATCATAGCAGGATTCTGCCTCCAATAAGATGGTTGCAGGCCAGCATTGGCATGGCCATGCTGCTGCTGCTGCCATGTAGCTGATCAGCTACATACTTGCTTGTGGGAGTTGAGATGGGGGAGGGGGTGGGGGGGGGGAAGAGAAAGGGGGCAGATGGGAAGGCACAGGGGGAGGCTCTGGTGGTCAAGCAGCGCAATCTGGCCAAGGCGCATCCCACCAGACTTGTTCAGCAAACTCTGTATGCCTCATGGAAAGCAGTTGACTTGAAACTGATCTCAGACATAGCTCGTACCTACAGTCACTCTTAGCAATACAGAAGACGACCACACCAAAGCCAATGGGAGTCTTGTCGTAGTCTTTGAACAGGCACTTCATGCGGCGAAGCATGATGCGTGGGTAGGGCCTGAGGCGCTGGAAGTAGGCTGTGTCAGTGGAGTTGCGGCACACCAGAACCACCGCTGGCACCTGCACACCAGCTCAGCCTCAACCACTCACCATCCCATCCCACAATCAAGGCAGTGTCATATGATGAGCAGCAACAAGCCACAGAGAGGAAGAAGGGTTGAGGCCAGGTAGACTTGGTGTGAAAACCCTCAGTCTGCCTGGGTCTGAGCCTGAGCCTGAGCCTGAGAGGCTGAGCCTGAGCTGTGGGGCTGAGCCTGAGTCAGAGTTTACCCCTGATTGTGAAGCAAGCCTATGTGGTGTGCTGGCTGCTATTAGCTGCTACAGTCTCTGCTGATCAGGATGGCAATGGTACAAGCTGCTTCTGCAGCTATGCAAGACGGCTGACAGCGAACATTTGAGATGGCCATTATGTCCCTAGGCAAGCCTGCATGCAGAGCTTCTTACAAGAGAGTTGAAGCTTGCCTGGTGGTTCTCAACCTCATCAATTGCTCTGTTGACAAATCTCCACAGGATCTGGGCGCTGTAGTCTGGGTTGAGCAAGATGTGATAGCCAGCCCAGCTGTTGCTCAGCTTCAAGCCATTCTCCTGCATCTCACAGAACAGCACTATTTTTTAAACATTTTGATACCTTACATTCTGGGTTGTGGAGCCAGTTGTGACTCATCCTGGCTTGAAAGCACAGGTGTATGTGGTGTATGTGGCGACAAAAACCAACAATAATGAGATTGGCGCTCTCTGGCTCATGATTGAGTTAGGTATGTGCAGGGCAGGTCTTGTCTCTCTAACCAACAACCTGTTGACAGTCACCAGACGATGACAGAACAGTCCAGCAAGAGCTTCTCACTGACTCACCTTGGGCAGTCACATCAGTCAAGATTGTCAAGTGCGGATGGATGAGGCTTGCATGAAGCTCAGAACAGACTTCAGCAAGATTTGCAAGTAGTGGACAGTAGGAGTGATCATCCCTGGCAGTCAGGGCTGCTTAGGGCAAGATGTAATGGCTCATGTACGGCAGCTCATAATTGCTCATAAAGCAATGCAGCATCCAGTATCGCTTTGTGATCGTGCTTTCATGCCAAGCCACATACAACAGCACCTGCTGCACATGACAGCTTGGCTCGATTGGAAACAATGGGACACAATTGCTCAAATGCCTTGCCAGGCAGACTGCCAGTGCATGAGTCATGCTGTGTAATACTGTATACACACCTGCTCAATGTGTCATTTGCTGGACTTCAAAGATGCTTCCGTTGCATGGCGCATTGACACATGATCTGGTCCACTTGTCACACATGGTGTACAGCCAGCAACCCGGCTTTGTGGTGTGACAGGCCATTGCATGCACACAGCATGCACACAGCATGCGCACAGCATGCACACAGCATGCACACAGCATGCACACAGCGTGCACACAGCATGCACGCGACAGGTACTTGCCACTTTGTCATACAGCTTCTCAGCAGGGATGTTGGGGGCCAGCAGGCTGTTGGTGCAGGGGTCCAGCAGGCCTTTGATGAAGGGCTGCTCAGGGGTGGGGGGGGGCAGCTGGAAGACCTTGAAGGCTGTTGCCTGTATGATCCAGTCTGGAGTCAACCCCATGCGCTCCACCTGCTTCTCCTTATCTGCTGCTGCATCACTTGCATCTCCCACCTGGTCATCCAATTAAAATTGAAGTCAAGTTTAGTTCAAATTTAATTCAAATTTAAGGCATCCCAAGCATTCACGCCAAGGTGACGCAAGTTTTATCTCTAAAACAAAAGGTATCAAAAGCATTCGCACACAGTTGTTACACCTTTCATATTTCAGGCAGAAAACCATAAAAAGCAGCTGTGCTGAGTCCTGTTTCATATAGTATGACCAATGGTGAATCCTTGGCGGCAAATTGTCTGGCTGGACCTTGAGCAGCTAATGCACAGACAAACATCAGGTTGGCCGCGCATTTACTTCCGAGGAGATCTTGTTTTCTGTCTTTGCAGCAACTGAATGGAAGGTAGGGTCAGCTCATGCAGGGCATCGCAGCAATGATGCACATGCAAGCCAAGGCATACTGACTGTGTTGGCTTCTCCACATGAGGGGCACTCCCATGACGACTGAAGCATAGTGTCTGAAGACAGGGCAGGAGGTTGCAAGCACACTGGGTGCAGCAGCCTCTCACAGTGACTGCAAACCAGCCTTGCTCCTGCACAGCAACTACAATCATGTACACATGGGCTGCTGTCTGCAATATGATACAATCACATCACTTCAGTGTATATGTAACAACTAGCATATGCAGTGTGTCCTCGTCTCAGTACAGTTTTGACACATGCAGTGAGGCAAACCGAGGCATTGTTTTGCTACTTGTGATGCTAAGCCATCAGCTAAACCAACATTGGTTGTGAATGAGGATGATGGAATAGTCATGCATTGTCAAATGGGATCCATACCCTCTTCTCTACACAGGTAGCAGATATCTGGCGCATCTTCGTTTGCCAGGTAGTCATTGTGCAGCTGCAGCATGCGCTGCACCTCCAGGCGACAGTCAGCATGAGCCTCAGACATCTCCTCCATCGCTGCCTCCACAAGTGCAGCTCTACACACAATGAAAGGAATGACCTCAACGACTATTCCCATAAGCTGGTACGCTCACCAAGAGATACATAAGCCTGTGAACACAAGCGTCTTTTGCTGTCAAAAATAACAGCTCAAGCTATTACTCTGACTATGTTCCTGCTTGAGTGTCGTCCAGGTTCATAGATTGCGTACAGACCAGGACTGCATGCTGAGCAGCCCTGCAGGGCTATAATGCACAGCACAATTGCCCTGCAGACAGCCCTAGTGCCCTGCAGCATGAGAAGAAGATGCATGTGTCTGACCCTGTGATGACCCCAGATCAAGCGTCATACTTGTGCTTGAGCTTGGGATGGACCCTGAGGGCATGCAGCTTGTCCAGATGACTGTCATCCTGAAGCTCCATGACAACCAGGTCCTCTGGCCTCACCCACATGCTGCTGTGCTCCCCATAGAAACGCACCGCCACATGCCCTGCATGATGCAATCAGTAGGTCATGCATGCAATGCAAATATGCCCTTGAAGAGGCACACTCTGTCTGCATCACCAGCATAGTTCCATTGCTTGACAATTTGTACATCATGTGCATTTCAGGAATATGTAACAGACAGCAGATGATGCAGTGCTGCTGAAAGCAGCTAGTGGTGATTGGGTGTGTGCTGAATGGTAGAGGGAAGTGCCTTCTTTGAAGGATGTGAGCAGCTGTGGCACATCCTTCTTCATGCACAGCTCCATTGACCACATGACCACGGGCCAATGGCACATGCCGCGCAGCTTCACCCACAGCTGCGTGCCTGCACAAGCATATCTGTTGCAAAGAACACCCTCTTGCCACATTGAGCCCAGGATGTAGTAGCAAGCTTTTTCTGCATGTACAGGTGCTTGGCTTTGGAGCTTTGACGAGTATGTCTAGACTGCCTGCAGAGATGCATGCAAGCAACATAGCCTTGACTGCTGAATGTTGCAACACAACATGCCAGTAGCGCTTACTAGAGCCCGTAGTGCTTGTTAGTTGCAGGAACTACTTTGCTGGTGGGGAAGGTCACTGTACAGATCCAGATGCATCTATAGATTAGCTAAGTCATTATCTAGGGCATATGCTGTGGTGCAAGCTGCTGCCAACTCAAGACCAGTGCATGCGTCAGAAGCAGTAGCAGGAGCAGAGTACAGTTGACATTGGTAGCACACCTGGTGGCCATTCTGGGCAGCAGGCAGCATTTGCATGGGCAATGCATTTCACAAGCGCTGCACCGCAAAGTGTTGCCTGCGGCGGCGGCCCAGCAGGTGGGATGCTCCCAGATTTGGCAAGTCTGCCCTTCTTGACTGGACGATCTGCATCCTTCGGCGCCTTGTTGAGATACCGCTTCCTTGTGGAGCGTGTAACCATAGTGTTGATTGAGGAAAGCAGACTCAAAGACTTTGTGACAGCTCTGGTCGAGATTATGCTAGGGGGACAGTCACTCGACATTTCGATTTGGCTGGCAGGTGCAGGCAGACTGCGCGGTGTATGTCCAGGCTCTGTGCTCTTGATGACCTCTTGGTACCAACTGCGCTGTACTAATCTGCACGAATCATCCAGACCATATGTTCACGGACCTAGACCTGTGTATAATGGTCCAACGACACAAGCAAATCCACTACGAGGCGCAGCTTGAATTGTACGCAAACTCGAATACGCAGGCAACGTACCTAGATGGCGGTCGAAGAGACTTGTTGACCTAGCTGTGGATGATTGCAGCGTACGAAAGGTCTGCTGCAGACGCGCTGCCCGATCTGCCTCACAATCTGGCCTGCTCCCCTGTCATTGGATCATTAGCGCAACTTTGAAGGTCTGCTGCAGACGCGTCTAGGTGCGCTTACGGGCCGCATATACGACGCTATGGGTGGCATGCCGTATGATCATCACGGCATCCCGCTTGCCGCGTACATTTACAAATCTACAGGTGATGTGTTTGTTGCCATTTTGATATTGCGTACTTTCTTATGGTGTTGCGAGAATGATTAGCGGTGATTCGATGCGTCGCAGCGCAACCTCATCCGGATCCAATGCGACTGTTGAGCAATCTGCCTGCATGAGCGAGCGAAGAAGACTCACGGTGAAGTTCAAATTGAGCAGAGTTCACTGTCGCAAATCGCCTCGAACACTCACGTAGTTCCGCAAGTTGCGGCCAGACTTTGCTCCCTGTGCAGACGTCAGCAGCACTTGGATTGGTGTGTGCTTTAAGTGTCCACCTTTCGCACGGATCTTGACTTGTTTGCAGCTGTACATCTCGCGATAGCGCAAGTCCAAAGCACAGGCTTCCACGACAGCGTCTTACAAAGCACCTCGCTTCATTCTTGTCGGCCGTGCCAACGCTTGTTGTTAGAGCGAACCTCCAGAAGATCTCTGCGCAGTCATCTGAGGTCAGCTCCCTGAAGCGAGCGGGCTCGACGGTCGAGTCTCGGAGCCGGTCAATCGACACGCTGCTTCACAGTGATCGATGGCGCAACGACCGCACAGCAGCTCCGACGGGGGCCCATCAGAAACTTCGCACCCTTCCAGTAGGCTGCAGTCATACATGGACGAAGATCCGGATTTTGGCAGCAGCATATCAAGCTCGACCTCACAGGCTTCTGAGCACGTAGTCGACATGCCAGAGGATGCTCCTCCAGAGGTCACTATTGTGTGGAAGGACTTGACAGTGGTACGTGTTTCGCTATTAATGCGGATTTCACGCAAATTCATTGCAAATTAACTGTTTTGTGTGTGCTTGAATGGTCAGCCTGAAACAGTGCACCTGAAAAAGTCTGACTTGCGTGCAGACCACCAGGGCCAAATTCGCACAGAAAAGGAAAACTTTGCTGAAGAATGTCAGCGGCTATGCTGAACCTAGGTGAGACATGTTTTGTGCAGCCAGATGCTTGAGCGTCATCCATCTGTATTGGTCTGCAGCTCATGACAAAGCAATCGTATGTCAGCACTGCAATCATACTGACCCAAGTTGTGGCTGCCACTCGCAGGAACATACTGGCAGTGGTCGGTCCTCCAGGTTCTGGCAAAAGCGCCTTGGTTGCTGCTATGAGTGGCAGACTTTACAA
>JAABUP010005714.1_pt1 | contig 18589 bp, 18 predicted proteins | sample 5559201 | NCBI WGS metagenome assembly JAABUP01 (sample SAMN10711887, study PRJNA513373) | rock metagenome | isolation source: Antarctica rocks | place: Antarctica
TCTTGAGTCTTTTCGACATTTTTTGCTTTCGGGCTAGCTTGAGAAGATTCTGTGTGTCTTCTTGCGTCTTCTCAACATTTCCTGCTTCCGTGCCAGCTTTTTAACACGCCGACGGTGTGTTTTCTTTAGTCTTTTCAGCATTTCCTGCCTCTGCACTAGCTTTTGAAGGCTTTGTCGGTGTGACTTCTTGAGTCTTTTCAACGTTTCCTGCTTCCGAGCTAGCTGTTGTGAATTCTGCAAAATTGCCTTCTTGAGTCTTTTCAACATTTCTTGCTTCTGGGCTAGCTTGTGAACATTCTCTATGCCTTCTTGAATTTTTCAACATTTCCTGCTCCCGGGCTGGCTTCTGAAGATTGCTGAGCACATTGTACCTACAGCTAGCTGCTCCACTTTGCAACCAGCCAGCCTTGAGTTTGCGGTGGAGGCGCAAGCGGGCTTGTCATCAAGCTTGAGTTCAGTGAGAGAAGCTGTAGAAGAGTGGTTTTTTGGGCTTCATGGGTTCCCGGCACCACCCATGCTGTGTGAGCAAGCAGTCCAGCGTGGTCAACGACTCAGCAAGAAAGCCATTGACAACATGAGCAAGCGCCGGCATCTGCCTTTGCGAATACAAGCACTTGCAACAGATCGATGTTGGCCGTTGAAAAAAGCTATGGCTGTCTATGAACTTGTGATGCAACGGCACAAGCTTTCTCTTGCTGAGTTGCGAGATGCAGTGCGCTTGAGTAGCCCAATGCGTCATGCTGCTGCGAAGGGTGGCAAGCCAGCTCAATCTCAGCATGTCAACCGTTCCCCAGGTCTACCACTCATTAGCATCAGCCAGTTTGCTGCATGGGTTCAGCAAGCGACGGATGACATTGCAAAGCTTCCTATCAGCTGGTAGCATGTTTTGAGATTTCTACGGTGTTGTTCACATCTTGTGTACTATACTGCATGCTTGCAGAGAAGTTAACACAACAATTTGTCAGATAAAATCTTGTTCAGGTTGGGTATGCTGCATAGCACTTGCCAATTACTGCAATGAGACGATCATGAATGGTGTAATGACTTGATCGAAATTCCGACAATTCTTCATGTTAAGTTGCTACTGCACATGCAATTCTGTAGTACAATTCCGCACTACAACTCTGTACTAGCTTGTGTCTCAGTTGCCAGGTTTTACAACCATCATGATCCAAATACAATCAACCACCTTTCCAAGCATAAAACGTAGCTGCAATCTTCATCATTTGGTCACAATATTTCCACTTTGTTTCACAAAGTTCTCTAAGGGATGTACTGATCATTGCATTGTGACGATATTGTAGACCACTAAGCTTGAAAACAGGACGAACAATGCGCACAGGGTGCATGCTAGTACCTTGAAAAAGGCCTTTGCAATAGGACAACCAAAGCCTGCAGATTGATACTCTGGTTTTGCATTGTCTACTATTGCTGAAGTTGGTGCAAGACTGGCATTCACAGCAGGAGCACCGCTTGAATGGCGCCCTTTGACTGCTTTGACAGCATCCGGCAAGCTTCTGGCTTGTCCATAAGTCGGGTGGTGAAGATAGGTCTGTATTCGGACCATAAAAGCTATCAGTACCAGGACATAGCAGTAGCATATTCAGTACCAAAGCACACAAGTACCTCTCTTCTTGCATTTTCAGAGCCCGACCGTTTACACCGCTCAACACGAATCTCGACTCGCCAAAGTCCGTCAAAACATTCGCCCAAATCTTCATCATAAAGGCGTTTTCTCAGTTCCAATAGCTTTTTGTCAGCTGTTGGCAAAGCTGGCATCGAATAGAAATGAGGGCGAGAAAAGTCAGCACTGTGGCATACTGCTATTGCCAGTTCTTTGACTAGTCAAGCTCACCTAAGTTCCGGGACCCCGGAATCCGGCAGTTGATGAGTGGCACACCAAGAGTGGCTGATCCTCAGCTGTTGAAGATTCTGCGTTCATTTGTCCAGCCTTGATCTTTCGCTCGGCCTTGATGGCTAACCCGAGCATGTGCAGATCTCTCTGACGCTTGGATTGTGGCACGAACGTTCGGACGTGGAGTTGCAACTGTTTCCAAGCACTAGCTGGTATACAGACTACAAAAAATCGATTTCATGCAAATTTGATTTGCAAACATAGAGGTCATGTATTACAGCAGCAGCTTTGAGAGAGAGAGAGAGAGAAATGGTTACACGCTTTAGCCAGCCAACAAGTCTGATCACGTGGTTGAGTGCGAGGACCTCAACAATCCTGGAACATGAATGAATTCATAGCCCTAGTAAATTAGTCTCATATATCAAGGAAATCAAGACAATCAAGGATGAAACTGAAAACCTGCATGTGGTCCTTCTGTCCAAAAAAAGATCTCATAGTGTTCGTGCCAGATGTGAACAAAGCTGCATACTGCTGTCTGAACGGCCGTAAAGCAGGACACTCAAAAACAACATGCATCTCATCTACAACAGATCTATCAGCACAATGAGAACACACCCTGTCAGCTCTAGCCACATGCTGGCCTGCAAAGCGGCCAGTCACAATGGGCAGTGAGTGCGAAGACAACCTGAACTGCAAGAACCGCTGCATGCGCCTACCAGAAACAGGCAGGTGACAATAGCGCCTACGTTTGCTATAAGGCTGAAACCAATGGTGATATGTGCAACTAACCACCCCGACTGAAGGAGCAGCTCGAGGACAGTACAAGTCAAAGTCATTGACACCTTGCAAATCTGTGTGTAAAAGCTTCATAATGGCAGACACATCCAGGACAGAAGCAACTCCTGGATCATTAGACATTTCATACCCAACAGAAGCTAGGCCTTTAGCAATGGAACTGCAGAAATTGTTCACGCCTCGTCGAAAAGCATCATGTTGATTGTCAAGCAAGACAAGGTGGAAAAGAGACCCAGCAGGGCTGGTAGCAAGTTTGTTGAAAAACTCCAAAGTGTGCTTCCACCAGAACACTTTCAATGAAGACAGGCCCAACTCAGTCAACAGTATGGCACCAGGAGTATTGGATCTCACTGCACAGATACATCTCAGAAACTGTTCATACATCTGCTCTAAACCAATGCGAGCTTTGTTTGCCAGTGCGACTCCAGGGCTGTGCATGCCCCAGAGTTCACAACCATAGTGTATACTAGGCACCAGGATGCTTTGCAACAATTGGAGTTTGAGATTGACTGTGGCACCACATTGGAGTTGATATGCCTTGATTATAGCAAAGCCTTCAAAGACGTTGTCGAAAGTTCTCAGCTTTTAGCATGAGCCAAAATTTCAATTTGGTTTGTAAACGGCAAAGTGGATGTGAATTTGCAAAACGTAATTTCGTGGGTGCAAAGTCTGCAAATTTTGCAGTTTGCAATTTCGTCAAATGAAAACTGGATTTGCTATTTTTGTCAAATGCAATCTGGAAATGCAACTGCAAATGGAAAATTTGTATGAGCGAAAAAATTTGCCTTTGTGTTACAACTTGTCAATCCAAAACGTTGCTGAGTAGTTGGTAGCTATCAAACCATTTGCAATTTGCAAACATTGTGCCGTTGTCAGTCCAAAGTAAAAACGCCATTGTATGTGAAGTACAAAGAAGTAATTCGTTGGTATATTGATTTCAGTTTGCAGACAAATTTACAAAAGGAACAAACTTGCCAATCTCGATTGTCGCAATACGTAAAAGTGGGTCAAACTTTGCAGCCTTTTAGACACCTTCTCTACAAGCACAATCAATTGACCTGAGGCAAGGATGCCGAGATGGTCAAATATAGACTGGACTCTCCAAGTCTTGTTTGTGCCCTACTTGGCAGAGCCCAACTTGCAACGCCTCCGTACGCCACAACAAGATCTGCTCTTTTGTGACAAGAGTCTTACACTTGTCACGCAACATTGTGTCACTGTCTTTCCGGCTAGATTGTCTACCTCCTTTGGCTGTGCTATCGGGTACAGGCTCAGCAAAGTTAACCGCGTCTCGCAACTCCGCCAGAGAGAAGCCTCCTTGCTGTTGTATATATGCGTAAACCCGACACGCCGCTTTTGCTGACAACCCATGTGGCTTAGGTTCCATCAGCATGCGAATGCGTTGAACCAAATGACGTCTCTTGTTGAAGTTGTTTCTGCTTTGTTTTGACAGTTCTTTCCAACCTCCTAAAACCTCTATTTGGGACTCAATCTCCGGCCACTCATTGAACGCATCCTCCACTGTGTTGAGAGCAGCAAAGTGCAACACTCCAGTCACCAATGTGGACTTTGGCAACTTTGCAAGAGGTGCTTGCTGATCCTCGAATTTAGATTCAACAACAACACATGTGTGACTTGTCACAAGTTGAGCTTTAGAGCCATCCAGTATTGTTGTTGTTGCTTGTGAAACAGATGCTGCTTGTTGCATTGCCGATCGCTCTAGTTGCGCTGCAATTCGCTCTTCAATCGGCAGCCTTGCCAGATCTATGCGCTCAAGAGCATTCTGGTGACCATCCTTGACAAGTGTGATGTACTTCTTGTAGTATGCATCTTGCAGCAGCTGTTGCACCCTTTTGCTGCCGCGCACAACTACAAGTCTGTCTGCTGTGTACCGGGCAACCAACAAAGGCAGACCATACAAGAATACCTGAATGAGGCGCCTCTCAGCCTGCACACTCTTTTGCATGTCCGCCAAGAAAGTGCGAGCTTTCTGGTTGCACTGCCACAACTTCTCCTTTTTAGGCAAAGCATTGAACTCCTTTAGCAATTTTGCCACTCTGGTCTCTGCCTCAACAAGTGAAGGGCGCAAATAACTCACAAACTCAGCAAGTACATTGGCTGGCAATGGAACAGTGCTACGGCCCAAGAAGAACTCTTTTTTATAGTCATTTCCCCAACCTCCCAGGAGCATCTGTACCGGTACATTGTGAAGAGAGGACTTGTTGTCATAGAAGACCTCCTTGGTTGATTGAACCCATCTGCCCCAAGAGCTGATTTTGCTTTTGTCAGCGCCCTCAAGTTCCAAAATAGCATTGCCGGTTGACCGAAAGATGTGAAGTGCTGTCCCAGACTTGTCATCAGCAAGTCCAATATTTGCCATGACTTTGCTGTGTTGTGCATGCAAGCTGTCATACTTCACAGGCTCTGACTTCAGTGTGCCTTTGGCTAGCAACCTGTGCTCCCAAAATGAATCATCACCGTTCAGAAAGGCTTCTTGATAGCCGGGTTGAGATTGAACTAGTAAGCAAGCAACCGCCAACACAGGGCAGCATTGTGGCAAAGTGTTCTCAACCATGGCAAACCACTCAGCTTTGCCTATATGTGATGTCTTGTTGCCAGCCCTCCTAAGTCCCAGCTGCATAGGGATGCAAGGTGCTGGCTTGATGTTGCCAATGACTTCAGCAGTTGCTAACATCGGCCACCTCAATTCCCTGGAGTCCTCAGCTCTCAGGCCGCAATTGGTGGCTGTGGTGGCTTCAACTACCATGAACATACCTGTCAATGCATGCTCTGGGCTGGTCCCAAATGTCCAGCCTTCATCAAGATAGGCATTGTATGAACTGTTGGTAAGATGCTTGCTATCTAAGACTCCTGTTGATGATCCCAACCGTGCTTGCATTTGTTTGGCCCGTATGAATGCTCCCTTGATGACCGAGTTCTTGGGACTCCAGCCATCAGCTTGGCCGGACACACCCATTTGGCACTTTTTGACACAACTTAGTGCTTGGACTGCATGATCCAATTGTGTTTGTGGAGCTTTGACTGCCTTTTGTTGCATTTTGACATTGTTCAAGTCGATATTGTCAAGCAGCCATTCTAAGAATGACAACACTTTCTGCTCTTTATCTTGCAAGCTTGTGAAGGGTGCATCTTCCTCCTTCATTAGTTTCTCATACCTAGCACACAAAAAGCAATGTCAGTTGCTCACTTGCAAGTTGCCCGGACAAACTTGCAAGTGTATCAATTGTTGGAACTTTACTTCAACCACTTGCGTAAAGCAACTCTATATTGCTCTGTTGTGGTAGATTGTAAGCCAGAGTTCAGCCATTCGTTGTTGAGAATGGTTTCTCTCAACTCCTCTGATTCTCTGTCAGAAACCCAATTCGGGGAAGTGAGCCGGAAAAGGTTGTCTATTTCAGCATTGTCGTTCTTGCTCTGTCCCCCTCGCACCATAGTGTTACTTGTGGTTTGGTTTGAAGAGCATGATGGTTCCTTATGAGCTTGTCCTGTAGCAATGAAGCCGTAACCGGTTTGCCTTTTCAAGTTGGATTGGATTGCTCACCAAAAAGTATGGCTGACAGGGGGAATGATGGCAAACAGTATTCTCCTTCATTGCAACATTAAAACCCTAATTATTGTGTAACAAGACCCCATAGGGGTGATAGCATGAACAACAATCACAGACCATTATGGAAGCAATCACTAGCCAGAGGCAAGCAATGTTGTTGGACAATGCGGACCAGAATATCACTCGCAGCAAAAGACAAGCTGGTGGCCGCAGTCATTGCCATAACCGTGCCAACAAAGCTACCTATAATGCAGTGTACTACAAAAGCCATAGATTCGCAATCAATTGTACAAAAGCTATCAAATGTGGAAATGCTCATGGAAAGCAGAGTCTGAAACATGCCACTATCCAATAGTGGAACATCAAGTGGGACCCGAATACGGGAAAGTTTTGTTGAAAGTCCATGTGTGTTTGTGTGTGTTCAACTGATTGGAAATTCCAACCTTAGCAAAGCTTGCGCCCCTGTCAAGGCGCTGTGAACTTGTAAACATGGTATCAGTAATGTGTTCTAGTCATGACTTGATCAAGTGCTACTGCACTTGCACCAAGCTTCTCCGAATTCGGACCGATAACCTGTGACTCAAGTACACATGTACGGAATTTCCATCAGCATTGCAATACATGAGTTGACAATGATTGTAATGCATTGGAGTTTGTGTGTTGCATGCACATATATACTGTTGCAACTGGTTTTCCAGCAACAGCTTTTCCGGATTTAGCTGTGTTATCGAGGCTAAACGTTCATGTCCATCCACTGGCTTGCCAACAGCTCTCGATATTCTGAGGTAAAGCTGATGACTAAAGCTCAACAGGATCCAGTATCACCGTAAAACGCTTCAATGAAATCTCAAGCCCGTGTCCAGCTTTGCTTGTGTATGTCACGTTAACACAGTATCCGTATGTCAACACAACCTGGCTTTGTGCTGACCACAGAGGGAAGAAGACGACTTTCGGCAGTCTGTCACTGTTCCACAAGTTGCCTTTGCTAAACTGGGATGGGCGATCTTTGAAGCTGCATGCAACAAGTAACCACACAAGCGAAATGTTATATTGCTGCCAAAGCTGACTTTGTAACAATGACAACTGCGGAAGGCAGAAGAAGCTTTCTGATGGTCTGAGCATATTGTCGGTCCCCAAGCTGTCCTGCCCAACCCGGGCTACTTCCCATAGTAAGTGCAACATACATCGATTCATTGAAGGCTTGCAAACCTTATCAGGCAAACAGCAGAATAAGCCACATCTCTGGTGATCTGACATGTACATCAAAGTTGAACAAGCTCATAAGCAATTGCTTATGTCTAGCAAACTAACAATATCACAAACTGCAAGAGCATCAGCATGCCAGCCGCACAGAGTAGATGTTCGCATTGCATTGTTGATGGTACACCTGTAAGTTTCAACCGAGCTGCTAAGCTAGAACATCATTGCCAACAAAAAAATCATAAAATAGTGCAACAAGCGTATGAGAGAGGCTTCCAAGAAGGTCGTAATTCAACACCGGTTGAGGGCGTGATTGCAACGTACTTGCGGCCAGCTTCAGCTGATACGCCACCCCAACATGTTGTTGAGATAGAGACAGCCTATATACATGGCTTTCAAGATGGCAAGGCAGCAGAAACAGCTCTGCACGACACTGTCATCAAAGCCATGTTGGACTGTCACACAAAAGAGATAGAAGCTGCATTCAAGCGGGGCAAGGAGCACAACATAACGACCGCGGCTTCACAGACGCTACCACATTCGCCAACACAAGTGGGCAGATTGCAGTCGGACTTACAACGGGAGCCATATGCTAAGGGTGTGGCAGCCATGCAATTGCAACCCGCTTTTGGAAACATAGCAAAGGCCCCTCAACCTCTAGCTGGGCAATCACAATCAGATACATGCTTCTGCTCAGGGTCTGACAGCTTGGACAAGCCCGGGGACATCAAAGGACATAGCACAGAGATAGACACTCAAAAGACCTGCAACCTGTTGGCAGCAGCCCAACCCTCTCCATTGACAAGGCAACTGTCAATGGAGCATCAAACAGAGGTTCAGATACAACTAGAACAACAATCAACTCTGGGGTTGATTCCGCCCCAGGCAAGTTCACAAGCAAAGTCAGCTGATCCCAATCACCATGGGTGTCAGCCAAATTTGTCCACAAAACCTGGCCCATCAGTAAATCCAGCAACCAGTTCATGCATTGATCAAGAGTGCATAAACACTGCAGCTCGAACAAGTGCAGCTGAAAGCGATGTGCTTGTTGTGAGTAAAGTGATTCGGGATATTTGGGTGTACGGTAAATGTGGTGGTGACACAGACAGAATCTGCCGTTGTCCAAGCACTGGAAGATTGCAAGTGTTCAACAGGTGGGTGGAGGAATGGACTCCTTTGACAGATTCAGATAAGCTTGTCGCAGATGTATCCAAGCTGCTAGACATCCTTGTAGACACGTGTGCTGGCGAGAATCCCTCACTCTGGAGCTTGGAGCAGATGCGCAGTTTGCAAAAGTGCTCAAGAGCAGTTAACATTTATGACGTGAACTATGATTTTCGTGAGGCAAAGGCAGTTACTGTGCAGCTTGCTAAATGTCTTCCAGATCTTCCTCCGGGCCAAAAAAGCCCTTGCAGCCGAAAGTCCAAATTGGCAGCAAGGACTTCCGGCAATGCATCTGCAAGCTGTAGGGCTAAGACCTGCAAGAATGCAACTTGATGTTGTATAGCAAGTACAGAAGTTTGATTATGGTTGGCAAGGTTGGGTGGCAAAGTTGGGTGGGCTTGGGTGATCACAGATTTCTCATGGCATCTGACCAGACTCAAGATACTGGTACGCAAGGGTTCACATGTCATTTGGACATAGGCGCAATGTTGATTCAAATATCAAACCCTAGGTATACGACTTCTGCATCAACCTGATGAGACACGCCTAGTGTCAGCCAGACAACAGACTTTTATTGGTCTGTTTGGTTTCAATCACTACGTTGCCAACAGACTTGTCACTAGCTTGCATACAATATGTCTTAAGGCTGAGCAACTTGTCTCACAAGGGAGACGGCCCTAAATTGTCAGACAGCATGTCTGTAAATGAGACAAGTTGTCTTAAGAATCTTACCTGATACGTCTCCCAGTCAGACAATGTGTCTTGCATTTAGACAGTGTGTCCTAAGGCATGCCTTGTCTTGTTGTGGTAACCGCAGGTACACCTTGAGCTCCTCGCAACATAGTCTTTTCATTTATATTTATCTTCTACCAGAGTCAGACAATGTGCCTCAGAACAAGACAGTTTGTGTTGGTGCAACATTAGAAAAAATAGTGGAGTTCTACAGAGATGCACCTGACCAGCTTGAATCCGCTCTGCAGGCCCAGATTCGAGACAACAGCCATATGGCTAGCAATGCCCCACCTGACGCATGGCCTTGAATTGTGGATGCACACACTGCAGCATTGCAACAGAAGGTTACTGCAAGCAATGCAACTGCATATGTTTAGCCATAGCATAAGTGGTAGTTTCCCCTGCAGTGCAAATGCAGGTGACTTCTGCAGTCACAATATAGGTCCTGACTGACAATTGATGTCTTAAATATATGAGTGCCTGTTTCCAGTGTGTTAGTAAGCACATAAGAATATCATTCTGTCAGTATGCATAATTTATACCATGACAGAACACAAATGCAACAAATGTAACTACCTTGCAGCAGACAAGGCTGCGCTAGCACAACATTTGCAGCGGAAAACTCCTTGTGATGAGGGCAAGTATCTGTGTAAACACTGTACCAAACCCTTGAAAAGTAAATATACTCTGCGCAACCATGAGAAGACTTGCATTGGTCCCAAGAAGACCCGGGAGGAACTACAGCTGGACAACACAGTTTTGCAAACTCGAATGAGCATGCAAGCAGACGCAAGCAGCCAACAAATGGCAATTGCCAGCAACGCTTCTGTTTTGGCTGTCAAAACGGTGTATGACAACATGAGTCAACCTCACAAAGAGTTTCATGCCAATCAGCTTGTACTTCGCCAGCCAGTGGGATCGGAAAACACATTGCACCTGAAGGGCTCTAACCTCTGCACCTGGTTCCCCAATCTGACACCAGGCGTTGACAAACTTGTGAAATGGTTCTGGTTGCTTCGTGGACGTGAACACTTGGAGAATCACAATATTTTACTGCCATCCGGGGATCCACTCATTGCATTGATATGCCGTAAAGGAGAGTGGCAGTCCAGCAACTCAGACAATGCTTTGTTTGAGGTGTATTCTTCTGACGCAACAGCACTATACAACAAGTTGGGAAGCGGGTCTAGTGATTCTGCAGAGGTTCGTGACTTCAGGAATGAATTTGTGTTGCATCAAGTCATGACAGGCGCACTTGCCGACCGACAAGAAGGCGTCATGTTCAAAGCTTGGAAACAAGCTATCACACAAGATTTGCGTGACATGACTATGGAGCTGTATGGTCAAGATGTTGCCAGCACTGTGGACTACAGCCAACAACAAGCATATCTCTTCAACATGCAACAAATAGAGAGAATGCAGCAAGAAGTAAAGCAATTACAAGGTCATATTGAAGTTCTGAGCCAACAAGCAAACAAGACAATCTTCATGTCTAGGTTTGAAGCATAAGGCTAGAGTAAGGAAACTTGATTGAGCACTGTCAAACAATTGTACTTTGTGCACTGTACTTGAGGATTGTTACTTGTTGGCACCGGTTGCAGTGCTCTAAATCAATCGTGATGAGTCAATGCTTGTGAAAGGTAAGCATGACTCGCACCATAGACTGTAAAGGCTGTCCGTCACAGAAATCCCATTCTCTTGTACAGTGGTTGCTAAGCGATTTACATGCCCTCAGCTAGCTTTTTGTGACAGCACAGACGTTGACATTGCACACTGTGCCTCTGGAGCGTGGCTTTGTGAAACACAAAGCATGACTCATACCATAACCTTTAAAGCGGTCCGTCACAAAAATTCCAGTTTACTGTACAGTGATTGCTAGTGTGTACTTGCACACAGCTGGCTTTTTGTGACAACATGGACACTGACATTGGAACCTTGCACACTGTGCCTCTGATATGTGCAAGACAAAGTATGGCTCATACCGTAGACTATAGCTGCTGTCTGTCACCAAAATCCCGTTTGACTGTACAGTGGTTGCTAAGTGATGTACGTGCATTGCAGCTGGCTTTTTGTGACAGAATAGACACTTGAATTCAAACCTTGCACACTCCTCTGGAACGTGGCTTTGTGAGACACAAAGTATGACTCATACCATAGATACAATATCTGTCACAAGAATCCCAGTTTACTGTACAGTGGTTGCTAAGTAATGTACATGCCCACAGCTAGCTTTTTGTGACAGCATAGACACTGAATTTAAAACCTTGCACACTGTGCCTCTGGTATTTGGCTGGGTGCAAGACAAAGTAAAACTCATACTGTAGGCTGTAAAGCGGTTTGTCACAAAAATCCCAGTTTACTGTACAGTGGTTGCTAAGGAAGTGTACTTGCACACAGCTGGCTTTTTGTGAAAGCCCAGACAAGATTGAAACCTTGTACACTGTGCCTCTGATATGTGAAAGACAGAGCACAACTAATACCGTAGACCGTAGAAGCGGTTTGTCACAAAAATCCCACTTTACTGTACAGTGGTTGCTAAGGAAGTGTACTTGCACACATCTGGCTTTTTGTAACGGCACAGACAATGCGATTGAACCCTTGCCCACTGTACATCTGGTATGTGGCCGATGAGTGTACCTGCACATTCTTGTAACCTGATTGCACAAATGACCGGTCAATTTGACCGGTTGGGCACAGCTGACCGGTCGAACTTGACCGGTCGAACTAAGGACCCTCATAGGGCAGCTCTGCCTAGTGTGAGACATACAACAATAGCATGAACACTCCCTCACCACTTACACTCAGTGAATACAGACAAGAGTTCAAAAGGCTTTACAGATTTCTCAAACACAAAATGCAAATAAATTTGCTCATACCCCTAGGCACAAAGAATCCACTTTACAAGCATGCACGGGGCAAATGGAACTGGAAGCTCGTATACAGTCATTACGAGCGAACAGGCTTGCAAGTTGATAAGGGAGTTGGACTTTTGCTCAAGGATCTGGCTGTACTAGACCTTGACACTTTAGAGGAGGTGGACCACTGGGAGACTGAGTGGCCTGTGCTCAACGATGTTCCCATGGAGACCACTAGCAAAGGCAAACACTATTTCTTCCTGCGCACACCTCTGTGTGACGAGCTGGGCCTAACAGATGGTCCACTCAGCAGAACAGCAGACTTCAAGTCCATCACCGCTACAGGCACAGCAGGTGCGATTCTGTCTGTGAAGTTGTTGGAAAGCTGAATAATGTGTATGCTCATAGTAGTAAGCACGTTTTACACCAATGCTTGCAAAGCAGTTGAGCTCATTGCTTTGCTGTTTGTGATGATGAAGTGAGAATACAAAATAGCTGCATTCCTCAGAAAATGGCAGAGACCAGCCTGAATGTCTTTGTAGGTGTTCTTGCTGTCTGTCTCAGCCCTGGGAAGCATTGGGTGCGCCCGCTATACAGTCACCGTCTGATTCCTATCCCGGATGAGCTGGCCAGGGCTTTGGCCAAGCTGAGGGGACATAAACAGCGTCAGACCTTGCCTGCTGCCCGTCCCAAACGGACTGCTGCACAAGCTGGGTTGAGTGCAGGCCCGCCTGTCCCTGAAGAGCTGCTGCGCAAGGTTGTCATGGGTCTGCGGCCTGAAAGAGCAAACAGTGAACCCATGTGGTTTTCTATTTGCACAAAGATTGCCAACATAGCAACAGCCAACGGCTACCAAGACGCTGGCCTCAGGATCTTCCATGACTTCTCTGAGCAGTGTCGTGCCAAATGTGACAAAACAGAGACAGATGCCAAGTTTGCTAGAGCTGTGCTCAATTACAATCCCCAATGGGGCTTCTTTCCACTCAAAACCATGTTGCGCAAAGACAATCCAAAGCTGTCAAACCAACAGAGAAAAGAGCCTGCCCTGCAGCGCTTCTTTCAAGAGCAAGACGCGAGCGAAATTGTGGCCAAGCTCAAGCAATTTCACCTTCCGGACATTACCAGCATCTGCAAGGAGTTGGATTGGGAGCTGCTTACATGTCATGAGCCGCAATTGGAAGACTATAGCAAGGAGACTGCTTCAGGCTTGGTCATCTGGTCCAAGCCTGGTACAGGCAAGTTCTTACTGCAATTGTGTTTGCATGTTACGTTGAAGCTATGACCCTCCACATTTATCCATCTAACGCAGCTGCTTTTTCAATGCATCAAATGATATTTTATATTTTTCAGGCAAAACACATGGAGCAGAGAAGCTCATTGCAGACAGCGTCCTTCAGGAGGGGCGTGTTTTGATTGTGAGCAATCGCGTGACCCTTGCACATGACCATATCAGCAACTTCAACAAGGTTGTCAAGGCTGCATGGATGGCTACACATGGTACTGAATGCCCCGGACCACCTGCTTTTTGTGCAATACAACAAAGCCATGGAGGGTACCAACCTGGCTGATGTCCCACGCCTTGTCTGCCAAGCAGAATCACTCGGCCGTCTCCAAGGCGCTAAGGCATACGACCAAGTGCTGATGGACGAGAGCGAAAGCATCCTGGCACAGCTGAGCAGTGAAATGACAATGGAAGATCGCGCTGGGACTGTGACACAAGTGTTGTACGATGTTTTGATGAAAGGGCAGAAGGTTGTCTTTGCAGATGCCTACATGACAAGCAGAACGCTCAACTTGGTGCACCACATATTCAATGCACGCAATGACAAGGTGAAGGTCATATACAACGGTTGGTGCCAAGAGGAGCGTGTGGCCTACAACCTCCTTGACAGAGAACAGTTCACAAAGGAGATCATCAAGCGCCTGAAATCTGGCAAGAAGTGTGCAGCTTTCTGTGGCACAAAAGCATTTGCTGACAAAGTGCACAAGCGTGTCAAGCAGGAATTACCAGATCTGCCAGTTCTGTATTATTCACGAGACACTCCGGGCAAGAAGAAGGAAGAGGATTTGGCTGATGTGAACAGCTGTTGGGTTCAGTGCAACCTGCTCTTGTATACATCAACTCTCACAGTCGGGGTAAGCAAAAACATGCTATGACATGCACAGACTGGCATTTTCAGGCATGTCATGTTCACACACAACCTCAAGTGCATTGCTAGCACTTGACTTCATGTATCACAAGCACCGCAAAAGCACTTGCGCACTCAGCGGCTGTTGACTTGCATGAATAAATATGCAGGTGCACTTCCTTCAAGGCAAGGGCCAGAAGCCTCACTTTGATCATATGTTTGTGTTTAGCAGCGCATATGGTTCATGCGTCCGGGATGCATTCCAAGCAATGAAGCGGGTTAGGCAATTTGGCAGCCCTGAGCTGTTTTACTGTTGTGACACAATGACTAACCCCAAAGAGCGGAGGAACTTGAGCACTAGCCTAGAGGCTGCTGGCAGACACGTCAAGCGCATGGAGTGGTTGCAAGAACACTACAATGGGCAGACAGTCCTTTGCGCAGAAGAAGATGTGTTGAATCAAGTGCTGACATCTGACTTGCAAGAAGAATCAACAGCTGCACAGCGGATGAGGACTTTGCAAGGGCAGTTGCGTGCTGCACGTCAGCAAGGAATGCCAGCTTGGCTGCTTGATGTGCACTCACACAACATTCTGGAAAGCCACCTCAGCAAGGGCTATCATGAAGAATGCTTTGACGTCTTTCTTGAGCAGAATGCATACACCATCCGGATCTATGATCAGGAAGCAGATTCTCAAGAGCATGTTGCCCAGCCACCAGTGCCTGAGGGCGATGAAGAGCTGATTGGACTGGCAGGTTTAGTCCAAAATGGGCCATCAGGGCCGACACAAGGTAACCCTGGGTATGCAGTGCTCAAATGCTTGGAGCAACATGAGGTGGAGGAGCTGGTACATGATTTGCATAGGGGTCAAGACGGCTACCACTTGGGCCAGCCTGTCAATATGTTGCTAGAGAAGTTTTACTTTGACAAGAGGCTGAATCTTATCAATTCACCAACTTCCTTGGAGCTCAGAGCCTTGGTGTTTGATGAAATGTGCGCTGCCTCATTCAAGAAGCAGAGGTTCTTGCGCATGTACAACGAGCTTCACAACACAGCAGCCAACATTGCAGAGAATACTTTGCCAGGCAACCCGTATTTGGGTATGTGGCCAGCACTGCCGGCTGAAATAAGTGCCATGCAGCAGCTTTGTGCCTTGCTGGAGATTAAGTCCTCACAGGAGCTTGCATCAGAAATCCCAAGAGCACGCCTGGATGCCAAAAAAGATCAGCTAGCTCCCATAGTCAAGCATCTTCAAACGCTTTGCCAAGTTCGAGACCCCAAGTGCGTCTGCACTTCCTCACAGCAGAGCGTGAAAGAGAGAGAGGAAGCGGGAAAGAATCTCAAGACAGCCATTGGCCAAGTATTGACTGCTTTTAGCAACACAAAGCTGTCAACCATTAGTCGTGGGCAAGCTCGGCAGGCGAGAGGTCGCTCAGACAACCCTACCTATGGAATCACCATCAACATGGTCAAGGTGGAGAATACCAAGCTGCGTGACTCCTTCACAGAAGCTGTGATTAAGTTGCTCAAACCCCAGCCTCGTGAAAGTTTAGAGTTTTTGCCTGACACATAGGATGTGGCATGGACAGCAGGGGTTGATAAGAACTTGAGATAGCTAAGCTGGATGTCACATTATGACATACGCAATAGCATGCATTGGCAGTGGTTGCCCATGTCAATACTGTAAACAATCAGCAACATGTTGATTTGTGATTGTACAGGGCTTGTGCAAAGCCAGTATTTCTCCTTGCATGGTCATGTACAAAGTAAACCTTTGAATTTCTTAGAGGCCCCAAAGCACACAAGCATATGCCATGCTTGTCTGTGTGAGGCCCATCTCTGCTTGCTGACACAAGTCCTGATGAAGTCAAGTTTGCCAAAGCATGAAACATGCTGATGGCCAAGCAGCACGTCCGCACAATCATCAGCTGATGCAGCCACTACTTGTTCACAAATAGGTTTTGATTTTGAATCCCAGCTGGGGTGGTAAACTCATGAGTCAGCCACATAAGTTGAAGAAGGCCAGGCCTTCACCATCAATCTGCCAGGTAGGTCAAGTAGTCAACCCACATAAACCAGGCTTATCACAAATTTGCCATTTTGCAATACAGTCTGCTTTAAGAAGCAATGTTGACAGAGTGTGAACATCTGTGGACATCTGTGACAGTCAAAGTGTCTGACAAGTCACCCCTATACACACGGATTAATGTCAGCCGATTTTCTCCTCTGAAGCATAGAGCTCATGCAGCCCTTGATGGATGTCAACTCACGTAATGTAAACACGACCCAGTCAAGATTAGAACCCAGATTGAGATTTTGCGTTTAGGAAGGCGTCACAAAATTTCCATTTTACGTCACAAAGTTCTCTTGTATTGCTTTTACTGGCTTGCGGATGGAATTTCCATCAACGATACCATGAGTTGATGGAAATTCCAACTTGTGCCGCGGGAGGTCTATTTTTGCACGTGCGTGTATGTAGCTTGAGCCATTTTCCAATCCAGATTAGAATTTCGGAAAGTGCATTTGATTTAGGAAGGCGTCACAAAAATTTCAATTTTACATCACAAAGTTCTCTAAGGAACTGTATTAGCACACTATTACTTTTTTGTGACAGCTTGCACATCGAAGGAAGGAACTTGCTGCAGCGCTGCTTTTGCACAAGGAACTGAATTGGACTTTTGTGACTTGTCAATTGTGAGTTCTGGTTTGCAGTGGTTTGGGCACCCAAGTTGACGAATTGCATTCTATCTTGCACGTTTGTGACTGATGCATGTGTACGTGTATGTGTATCATTGTGTGTACTTGTAACAGCAACATCAGGCTCCAGACTACTACTTGGTCTTTGCGTTCGGTTCAGCCAGTTGGTCAAGCCAACCTTGCAGCTCTGCTTCACGTGCCCGATAACTAGGATCCTGACGGCGTTGTTGCACCCTAGCGCTAGCCTTCAGGATGGCTGCAGCACGGTAACCACTGTCGTTTTGATAGCGCTTGTGACAATAATCCCGCATGTATTTGGCACGCACTGCATGAACAAGTCCAACGTGGTCAGTAGGTACGGTGTGGCATCCTGACAGTACCTGACAGAGGCATGCTTGCAACTGCTTATCTAGACCTTGCAATGAATGTCAATGCCCTTTGGTTATTGCTTCATGAGATTTGTTGACTGAGGTTACTGACGCACAGCATCTTGTCCTCTGGTCGCAAACAGATCTTGCAAAAGACACCAGTTACGGCCAGCTCGATCCCTAAGTTACTGGAAGCAAACCCTGTTTGATGCTTTCATGGTATGACTGAAGTGTGTTTGCTCGCACATCCACCTTCTAGACATGCATTTGCAACCTTAGGACATCAGTTCACTCTTGATATACTTAACGGAATGTTGCTTGCTGAAAGCATAGATAGCACAACCAAGCAAGCTGGCAGATGTCCTGGCCTGTCACAAAAACGCTGTTTCAGGATACAGAAGTCTCTTAGAAGCAATGCTGACATGATGTGGAACATTTGTGACAGTCAAATTGATTGACAGGCTACCGTTGTGCAAGCAGCAACAAAACTTGCTCAGGCCGAAATTGACCCAGTTTTCTCCTCGAGCACAAGAACTTATGCAGCTGATTTACCTGGCAGCAAGATGCCTTGTCAAAGGCGTTGTATAGACCATGAAGGCCTCCCGATGACCAGCAGAAACGCCTATGCGATGCGGCTCAGGCTTCTGGCCAGCAGGCGTGGTAGGTCAACCCTGGACACAGTGGCTGAAGCTAGCCAGTCCCTTGCCATGGCTCCAGCAGGCATCACAGGAGGTGTGTACTTGCAAGGGGTTTATCAGTGCTGTGCTGGCAGCGCAATGCAGAAGGCTCAATGACTAGTTACACAGCAGGGCTCTGTTTGCTGACTTGTCAGTGGTTTGAATGTCACATATATTCTATCTTATGCCAATACTGCTCCTAAGAGAATCATGTATCTTGATGTGGATTTTCCGTGACAGGTTAAGACCTCATCAACAGCGGTCCAAAGTATTCGAGTTCATAGTTCAACCTCGCACAGCAGGTGCTCCTACAATTGTGCATCGTGATGGCGATTTTGGCCAGTCGTGTACCAGCGCTGCTTCACCCTCAAAGTTGAATGATGATGAATTGAATGTTGTCTGAGTGATCTGATCAGTCAGTCAGCCATTGCAGCGTTGACTATCATAACGCTTCAATGTGATGAGTGTGTTTGTGAGTGAAGATGCCTTGTCAGCACATGTCTGGTCAACTGACGCTCCACAACCATCGAGATCCCGCTGACTAGCTCATG
>JAABUP010005715.1_pt1 | contig 18587 bp, 19 predicted proteins | sample 5559201 | NCBI WGS metagenome assembly JAABUP01 (sample SAMN10711887, study PRJNA513373) | rock metagenome | isolation source: Antarctica rocks | place: Antarctica
ACACTATGCAGAAAAGCAGCCCAACTTGGTACTTTGGAAAAAGGAAGCCACAGAAGCCACAGCGTGCGAGGTTGCTCTGATTGTCTTCGAATCGTATCTGAAAGTGTGTGTCAACTGAGCACCGACCTGTAGGCTCTGCAACTCCTTTGAGACCACGAATCCCGCGTTCCAAACGCTTGAGGAGATCTTCATCAGCGTCCACTTTCAGGACCTCAGCAGCGTATTGCTGCTCGAGACTCTCCAAGGCAGTGCTCATCCGTCTCAATCCAGCAAGCGCAATAAACAGTTAGGTAATGGCTTGACATGCGGCAAGTGCCAGAGACAATAACCTGTGTCCAGAAGTGAGGGGCTTGAGACTTCACAGGTGGTCTTCAAGCACAAAGACGAGATTTTGGGACAGGAAACAGGCTATTGACATTTGTCTATGGAGTTTCCTCCCTCAGGAACTTTTGCACATTCAGAATGTCTCGCAGAAGGCCCCACGGGAGGCAGCAGGACTCCCGGACGCTACCCGTGTCTCCGTGAGTCTCAAAGCTCTGTATGGCGGTCACGTGACGGAGCATAGCACAGCTTTTTACAGCATCATTAGAGGTCAGCATTTCTCATTATTTGGCCCAAACTACCAACAACGGGACCTTAGGCTCTTTTCGAGCAGAATTCCCACCAGCTTGGTTTTGTTGCACACCACATACACCTGTGCTTTCAAGCCAGGATGTCTGATGAGTCACAACTGGCTCCACACCCCAGACTGTAAGGTGCTAAATGAAAAAATGAAATGAGAAACTCCGGTCAATCCGGCTGGAATCTGGTCAAACCGGCTGTGGAGAAATTCCCAAAATGCAATGACTACCACAGCCTTGCATGCTCAGGTAACACAAGGTGCAATGCCTCAAAGTTTGGCTGTTCTGCAGGCTCAGGGGTTATGCTGACATGTTCACAAAGGCCCAATAGACGACTTTATACATAGACCTCAAATGTTGCAACTTCAAGCTCATGACTTCAAAAATAAGCCTTAGCAAGCATTACACCAGGCAAAAGGAGCTTCGCAGCATGCTGCAGAGGCCTCCTAGGACTGCTTGACTTATTGCTACTGAGACCTTCAATACGCTTATCAAGGTAAGCAACCAATGTACACCCTCCACAGGAGAGCCAGACCTCAACCATGTCCAAACATGGCCAGCAACTTTATTGCATTAAAGAGGTTGACAACGTGCCTAACAAAAATGTTGCAAAACACACAAAGCTTACACAATGCTTTGTGCTAACAAGGAAAGCTTACACAATGCTTTGCTCTGCATCAAGGGTTTCGTCTACATCATATGAGGATCTTGCAAGATCCTGATCAGAAGCTTCTGCTGAAAGCAAAATCCCATCGCCATAATGCTGCATGTTGCTCATATCCAAGGGCGGGTATGAGCAAGATGCAATTGAGTACTGCTCAGTCAGGGGCAGCGAGGCTGATGAGGCATTACTGTGAGGATACAGGTCATCTGTCTGCATGAGAGCTGGATCTAGCTGATTTGGCTCAACACCAATCAGCGCCTCATCACTGGCATCAGACCTGCGCATGCTGTTATCTAGGGAAGTATCATTGTCCCACAGCTTCCGTCCCTTGCCCTTGTCCTTCCTACGCTGCCTACATGCAATGCCAACTCAGCACCTTGCATGCATGAGAGATTTGATCTGGACAGCCCACAGATTTTGCCAGGCCATGCCTTACTCGTACCTTTCATAAATGGTTTGGTTGAAACTGAATCAAGGAGAGAATGACTGTTTATCGCACATGCAGGAGGACATGACAAAATTGCATTGAGCTCACAGAATGCCAGATCAACTGGGTTGAAGATGCCGACAACAGCATGGTGTCACAACATCAAGACGGTGAGCAGCTTGCATCTCACTTATCATGCACAGACGGTGAGCAAAATGTAGCGCTGGTGAGTGAGGGAACAAATGTGCTGAGCCACATACCTATCTTCTGGTGACCCTGGCATGCAAGAGGTCATCTGGATTCCCCTGGGGGTGCTGCTGCCCCTGCTTGGGCTCCCAGCCATACTGGCCCTGATTGGGGTCCCTGCCCTGCTACCCCCTCTGCGACGCTTTTGCTGCTTGGCCTTCTTGTACCCAGCAAGCTTTGCTGCAATGTAGGAGGGCAGGTGGTCAAACCCCTTTTTAACAGTGTGCCTGCAGTATTGCACACAGCACACATGGGATATGACTTGTGTTGCTTTGTCAGTATATCCAGCTTGTGCGCAGCAAGCCGTGCAATACTCCAATTTATACGCCACAGGCCATGCAATGCTGAAGTTGTTGCAATGCATGCCAGCGGGATTGCAATTAGTCAGTCGACGCAGACATTGTGGCAATGCGCTCACTCTGGCAAGGCTCTGGAACCAGGCAAGCCTGCATGGGTTGCTGAGTGGATTATTTGAGCCACATCCAGCAGATTATTTGCCTCCATGGCGCTCAGCTCGTCAGTCTCTGGCAAGCAGCAGGGACAAACCAAGTGGTGCCGCATTTTCCAGCCCAGGAATAGTAACAAAAACACTAGAAAGACTCCTGCAGCAAGTCGCCAAGAGCTTTGTGTGTGTGCCTGCCATGCAGTATGTGTGCAAGCCAACATGTGCTGGAAAGGCTGCTACAACATGGCTAATGACAGCTCCCGGTATGTTGCAGACTCAAAGCTGATGGTGCAAACACATTTGCCATGGGTGAGCTTGCAGTAAAGCTGGATGCATTCCTTTTGCTTTACAATATGTGTCCTGCCACCAAAGATGGCCTCTTCCAAAGCAAACACATGCGTGGTCACCAATTGCTCTGTCAGTACCAGTACCATGGTGCTCTAAGAGACTTTGTAAGGCCGTTGACAATTAAAACTGCTGGAGACTGTAGTTTCACTGGCAATCTTTACAGAGGCACCAGTGCTGCTGCTATTTGCTCTTCAGAGTAGCAAGGCAGCAATTGGCAAGCTGCAGGGATGAATGCTTACCTAAGACAGCAACTGAGACAGTAGTTGCTTGGCCTAGAGATGCGGTGTTGGCTGATCTGCTACCAAAGTCATCCATCAGCACCCTTGGGCTTGATCTATGAAGGGCCTGAGAGAGATCACAAATGTGCTCTAGCCATCCTTCAATACAGTCTTGGCTCTTGCAGCAAGATAGGGTGTTTGCTTCTGGTGGGCAGTTGTGAGGGGTGGAAAGAGACTGTTCAGAGGCAGTGTTAGAGAGTGAAGGCGGAAGAGGGTGACCTGCACACCAGAGGCATGCTGTGGGTCAGACATGATTTTTTGAGGCAGGCATCTGGCTGCATGTTGTGAAATCAAGTACAGAGTGGCGCTGTCAGACACATGTGTTGCTGAAGGTGCCACCTAGATTGCATAAGACAGCAGAGGTACATAATTGACTGCAGACCTTGAAAGCAATCCAGCACGCAAGACATGGCAAACAACAGAGCTGACGCAGATTGCAAGAGAGTTCCAAGAGAAGGACCTGCATCCCTGCAAGCGTGTGGTATTGCCGCAAGCAATGCTGCTGCCTCAGGCTTGCAGAGAGCATGTAATAGAGCGCTGGTGGACTGCAGCACGGTGTTTGTGTAGACCCCAGCAGAAGCTAGCTGACTGCACATGGTGTCAAGAGCAGTGTCAAAAGGAACATCTGCATCTGCACCATTGAGCCTGCATGCACCCAATTCTGATACTAAATGGCAGATCTATGAAGGCCGCTGCAACACCCGACCACTTATTGTGACTCACAAACACCTGAGAGCTTGGCAGAGGTCAGTGTCATCGCGGAGGATGACAGCTGCCTGTAGCACATGAGACTGCAAGCAGTGCAGTGTTTGGAGGGAAGTTGAAGCTGCTTTTATAGCGTCTCTGGGAAGCTGGTCACTTTCACCAAGATCTGCAACCCAGTAGTGCAGAAGTGAACAAAAGCATACTTCTGTCTGGAGCCTGACAAAGCAGACATCAAACGCACTGTTGCTGGTGTAGACAGACCGACAATTGCCTTGGTGGCAGCATCTTCCTGTATCTGCAACCTGCAAAGTGCACCAATATTCTCTGTATGCCTGCTGATCAGGACGTGGTCAAAGACAATGACAGTCCGGGAAGCACAGTCAGTGCTTACCAACGCAACGCCTCGGGGGGCTTGCGCACTGCGATTCAGCGAACCCCAGACGATCGAAATGTCTAACAACGCACCAGAGCAACTGTTTGCTCTCAGTTCTTGGATTGGATGGTCACTGTCCTTGGGCAGAGATCGTGGAAGCAACAGGGCTTGAGCATTAGCGTGCGTAAAATTGCGGGCCGCAGCAAGTATCAGACAGATTACCCTGGCGCAGCGCTGTTGCCGTCTTAGCTGCATTCACACAAGAGGTAGGCGTTGGCATGGAGCCGGTACGACCTCCATTTCTGGTAAGTGCTTTTCGAAACAAACAACAGAGTACAGGAGGCTTTCACTCAGGAATATTTGCGCTTTGATGGCGCGTCTGAGACCCTGGGTTTCTGCTGGATGTTACAAGATGAGTAAGCAGCTGACGGACCCACACACACACACACAGCAACTAAGTTTCATCTGGCTGATGTTCTTCAAGTGACCAGAGTATTTGGCAGATGTGACCAAACTTGTTGGCTGGCAAAAGCGTTGCAGTGTTGCTGATGTATTCCAACAATGGGAGTTAGTCAAGATGTGACTTCAACAACCATAAATTTATGTATAAACTATAATCTATGCTTACCCCAGCTGACCATTTATGACCTGATACTTCCTTTCATCATTGTGCACCACTCTTAACCAATTGATCAAAACTGCACTTGCACGCTGATGTAGCCCTTTTGCGGTGCTCCAAATTCACAAGAGATGTGCCGCCCCAGCAGCAGTAGCCCAGGCCAGTGCCACAAACATGCCCAGGGAAGAAGAAGAATTTGCTGAGCTGGCAAGCACCAACCAGCATTGCCTTGTGCACTGATTCTGCACCTGCTGGGAATGTGATCATCCAGTCACTCTCTGCGGTGTAAAACGCCTTCCGCCTGCCAGGATACAAATGCACAGTCTCACCCACTTGATCTCCTCCTGAAATGGCACAACAAGCTGCTTGAGATCACAGCAAACTCTCAAGGCTGCACTCATCAGCAGATCCTAGTGTTCTACCTGGCACAAGGGGTTGCAAGGGACTGTAAAAGCACGGACTGTAAAGGCTAAGCAGACTTTGAAAGGCAGAGAGTGTAAAGACAGGACCATCTTGTGCGCTGAAACCTCCCTCCCATGAACATGAAACTCCTTCTTGATTGTTACATGCTCTGCTCTCGTAGCTAGCTCATGCTACGGGTTCAGGAGCTGGCATGAGTCCCAGCTTGTTGGTGTTGGCCAGTGGGCAAACCTGGTGTAGGCCAATGGGCCAGCATGATGCAGGCCAATGGGCGAACGTGATGCAGGCCAGTGGGCAAGTGTGATGCAGGCCAATGGGCAAGTGTGATGCAGGCCAATGGGACCACCCAAACACCTCACAGATTTGTGCACCATTCTGAGCAGCTGCTGCTTAAAAATTACCCCACTCAGAACAAGGATGAGGCCTGCTCACCTGGTGTCAGAATGCGCAGCGTCTTCTCAGGCTTGAGCATATTAGGCAGGCAAGGGAAGAATGTGCTTGAGAAAGGCCACATCCACAGCTTCTCTGCAGCAAGCACAAAGAGGGAAAACTTCTCAGATTGTATCTTGTAATTACATATGTATAATAATGGAAATTATGTATATACCCTTGCTTGTAACCATACTTGGCTCTTGCATTAGAGGGACATAAGGTCATGTCTTTCATAAACATGGCAGAAAAATTGCTGGGGATGTGCTTCAAATCCCACATTACCTTGATCACCAGTTTATAACACAGATACATCTACAACAGAGCCATGTATATGTAACATACTTGGATGTATAAGCACAGCATGGCAGCTTGACAAGATACCTGCCGTGACGGCAGCACAACAGTCTGTACCTTGCTGTGTCAGCAGCACGAGACATTCTTAGAGCAGTAGGGAGCTGATCAGGACATGGCCAGCACTCAACTACTAAAAATGTGCCTTGGAATAATTTCACAAGTCACTGAAGACACACAAGAGCGTGCATGGATACAATCAGACCTGGCACTGATCTTTAGACACGCCAACTTATGCAATGTCAAACAGATATGAAGTTGCACCTCAACTTCAGCTTTGAACACTGCAAACAGAGACAAAACTGCCAGCCAAAGTCTTCCAGCCAAAGTCTTTGGCACTGACCACGACCTACATGGGCCACAAGAGGCACTGTCACTGCTTACCTTGAACGCTGTATACCAGCCTGTTGTCAGCATCGAAGACATCCAGCCAGCCTGAGCTGCTGTAGGCCCTGCCGCTTGTTCTCACATGCCCAAGAACTGCCCCACTGGGAGCACTCACCACAATCTGCACATGCATCAAAGCAGGTCTCGCATTGTCTGCAAATCAATTACACAAGTCTATGTTCAGCATGTCTACATACATACAAACATATATATATATAGTGACAGTTATGGAATACACACAGACATGCTGCCGGCATACAGTTCTGCTTCTTGTCAACCCAAGAAAGGCTACAAAAGTATGCACGGAGTTAATTTACGCCTACCCAGCACTCCAGGTTGTATCGCACAATGAAGACAGACACATGCAGTGAACGCATCACTGAACTACATCATGATGTTGCACACATGCTACACACAACATATGCTGCTGCACACATGCTGCACATATGCTGTGCACAGATAATGGGCTTGAACTACATCATCAAGCTGCTGCACACGTTGATGCACGCATGCTGCACACCTTGAGTGGATTGCAGGTGAGGTGGCCACATGGGTAGCACAGGTGCACTGGTATGGCAAAGCCGCGCTGCAGATGGAACAGCTCCTTGCCCTCTGCATCCTGCATCACCCAACCCACATTCCTAACACATCAACCAACAGAATGATCATGAGATTCGACAATAGTCGTACTTGTATGTATTTGTTGACAAGCAAAATAAGATCTGCTACTTGTTTTGACATACAGCTAGATTGATTGATATTAGCGATGTGTGATGTGTGTAAATAAGGCAAATCTGATACATATCAGGCTGAAGCAGGTGTGTAATCAGAAAGAGACATCCGTGGGTACTGAATTGACTTGCTTGTTGCAGAAGGATGGCAACATAAGTTCTTTGTCTTGTTTTGTTTCCCACTTGCTAGTTTGTATGCAAGTTCAGTGTGTTTTGCACTACCTGGGGTCTTCCATGCTGAACAACACTTGACGGTATATGTTAGAATGCCACACCACTTTGGACGCCAATCGCTAGCGTGTGATTTGATGCTTGTACAAGTACTATCACATGTGCTGTCTGATGATGAAACCATCATGAAAACAAGCTACAGCTTCTGCTGCATTTGCACAGCTTTGACAACCAAGACAAGTGAGCTAGAAGCAGCCAAGCTACGCATCATAGCAAACCATGTCCACATGCAGTGGTTGTGAAACTAACAGCGTGCGTGCGTGCATGCGTGTGACCGTGCTACTCAAGAAGCTGGCTCAAGTACAGGCTGAGGCTATGACCTGAGCTGACAGCTCCAGGCGCCTATAGCATCCCCAAGCGCCCCCCAGCCCTGCTCCGAGCAGTGCCCAGTGCAGGGGGCATTGAGCTGCACATGCCTGGAATCATGGACCACAGTGGGGCAGGTGGCAGCAGGGCCCCAGCTTGCACTTGCGGCACCTGCAGTCTTGGTCCAAACAGCCTGCACACGTATACTGTCATGTGAGTCACATCATGTCACGTCATGTGATTCATGAGGTACTCAAGGGTGCAAAACCCTGTGGGTCAGAGACAAGTACTTGATGTGGTTAGTCTTTGACACGTGTGCACATGCAATGGTGTGGCAATGCCTTGATGGCTACATGTATGGATGGCCACATATGGATAGTGAACGCCATTTTTGACCGCATGAATGAACAGAGGACTGAGTGGAGGGGTGATTGAATCAATGGATGAGTGAACAAATGCATGGGGGTGAATGAGTGAGAGAAAGAGAGAGTGAGGACGTGAGTCAATGAATAAACAAATGGACAAAAGAATGCATGAATGATTGAAAAAGGCAAATACATGGATGAACGATTGCATGCAGGAATGGCTGAACAAGCAAGTGGACGAATGAACGTATCAGAGAGTGTTTGAACAGGCAATTGGACTGAGTAGACAGACATAAAATACATTGCAAATAAAGTTGCAGGGGGAAAGTGTCAGGCTACCTGTGTTATGATAACAATCACAGCAGTAACGATCATAACCATAACAATGTAGCAGGCAAACAGGACAGATCAGCATGTTGAGTCACAGAATGCAGTCATCCAAGGCCAACAGGAAGACTGGCTCCATCCCCAGTACAGACTTGCCGGCAGACGCTATGTAAGCTAACCAAGAAGAGACAAGGCCACAATGGTGGGCACCCACAAGGAGCAACTCTGCAGATCAATAGCGGCCAGCCTGAGGTGGAACTCACTCTTATTTTCAGTATCTGTGCAGGTGCAAGAGGGATCAGAGTCAAAGCCAGAAATGCAAAGAAGATGACCAGTTCAGTCGCAGGAGTAGCTACAGTGGAGGCTGAGTCTTACAGGCAGCAGCCCCACAGGTGACGCACGAAAGGCAAGCCAGGCCCAACTTCTGGCAAGGGCCTGCCCATCCACCAGGGCAACAGTTGCCCTTCATGTCAAGGCAGCCGCACGCAACTGGAGCATGACAGCAGACACCATTTATGCACCTCACGCTTGCAAGCTTGCAGTTGCGGCATCTGCACTGCTCATCCACACACCCTGCATGCACACAGGCGCCATTGTTTTCCTCCGACTGTTGAGAGATACCATGATCATAATAACAATAATATCAATGATGGCAATTAGAACGCGGGCTTAGCCAGCAGGCATCAGGTGCGTGCGACGCAAGTCAGCTCCTTCCAGACAGGCTTGTTCAGAGCATCACAGGCTTAGTCATGAGATACCAAGACAGACTGAGTACCACTGAACATGGCTCAACTGCCCACAGACTTCAACACCATAGACATGATGGGCAATGACAAGCTGGTTGATTGGTACAATGTTGCTGATCACTGTCAATGTCGCTGTCAATACGGTGTGACTTCTACCGGTATGCAAAATGAGCCAATGTGCATGCCATGAGCCCTCTGAATACAGATGTTGTGTACATTAGACTCTCATCGGTATTGTCAACCCTGGAATACCAGCTTGTGCTCCAGCTGTCTGACCGGTTGAATGTCTGGGTTGCAAATGGCATGATGCATAAGCCAGAAAGCTACATCCAAGGGTGCCGCAGGTCAAGCACTCGCCGCACTGCAGGCTGATCTGCTGGCATCTGAACTGGAACCGCCCGGGCAGCAGTTGTTGCCCTTGAGATTCAGGCAATTGCAGCCCAGGGGCAGGTGGCAGCAGGCCACATCCAAGCACCTGATGGCCCCCAGCTTGAAGTTGCGGCACTTGCAGTTCTGGTCCAAACAGCCTGCAGTTGTTGTTCATGTGGTCAACTCTGGCGAGAAACACCAGAGACACCTAGAACACATCTAAGCACCTGATTGCAGTCACAAAGCTGCAGGGTACATAACAGCATTGCACATATGCAATGCCAGGAGACAAAGTTTGGATGCAGCCACATCTCTTGCATGAGCATGTATCACCACCGCCACCATGCAGATGTCAACCATGTGTGCATCTTGGCACATGAGACAGGCCTGCATAGCACTGACTTCTAGTGACCCCCTGAGTAGCATATGCAATCCATATTGCAGTCTGTATACAGTGAGTATGCCTTGTGTCGTGTATATGGTGAGCACATAAGCAAACATCACCTATATACCTAGATCCAGCCTGGTTGCATGTATGCTGCGATCAACCCATCTGCCCCATAATCATGTGTTCAACTCGCTATGCTGGTGAAGTGCACGCAATGATCTGTGCTGTGTGTGTGTGAAGGTGCATGTGGCTTGCAAAAAGTCAAGCCAATTCAGACATTGCGTTATCTGTACATTTATGCACATGAATCATTGTGCCTGGTGTCTTCAAGGAGCATACCTCATTGAAGGGCCTGGTCATGTCAGAGCTTGCTGCTTTGACCACAGGTTGGTTCACCAGCTTGAACTCAAGACGGGCAGCATCAAATGCGCTGTCGGTAGGCAACCCACCGAATGAATCTGGTTTTTTGGCCTCCAATTGCAACAGAAACAATGGTTGCAAAATAATGCATGTACAGTAAGATCAAGTTGTAAATGTTGCAACACAGCTGTAGTTTAGGTTGAGGCACGTGTGCTCATAGCATGGATGTGGGCATCATTTGGGTACAAACACTGTCATTGATTTGTACTTGTGCTGTTGGGTTTCTGACTTCTACCAAGATGTGATTATGGTGCTTATAAACATGTTGTGAAGTGGCAGAGCTGGTTACCTTGCTGTATTTGTTGAAGCTGTGCAGTACAGCATTTGTCAGGCGACTTGTACTCCAAGCTGAAATAGTGGCACCTCCAGTCAACAAACTCAGGTGATCCAACCCACTGCCATTAAGCATGCTCTGACCTGCCAGTAGGCTTTGCACACCTGACACCTGGAGGTGTGGCGTCGTCTGAAGTTTGCTTCCTTGCAGGAAATCTCCTGCCAATAAGCTCTCAGGTGTCAACTGATCTCCCATGCCAACAATCTCAGGGTGTATCTTGGGGAGACTGTCGGTACTGGCAGAGACAGCAACCTTCCGAAAGTGTAAGGTGGTGATACTGTCCAGCACCGCCAGTTCCCCCGGAAGAGGGCGAGCAGGGACCGTGCGAGCCGGCAACGGAAGCTTTGAGACCTGTGTTGCAACGCAGCGTTACCCAATCTGACTCCTGCAACCCGAGTGCAGCCCTGCAACAGTTGCATACCTTCCGGACCTCAGCAGCATCAGCTGCAGGCTCTGCCTGCATAGCAGGTTGTGTTGGTGCCTCCATTGGGTCATCCGAGAATGTGTCGCCGGAAACCTACTCATCCATCGCGTATATATTGACGACTGCGTGGGACGGTTGCGGACCTTGTCACTGTCTCCGTATCCAAGTCAGCAGAAGGTCCGTGAGCGTTCAGTCTTCCTACAGGAACGACGTTCTCAAGCGACACCGGATAAATATGACCATCGGACTGCTTACAGACACTCACAATGCCAATACGCCAGTACGGTACTGCTGTGCACACCCGAAATCATCGCATTCGCAACTTCAAATTGCCAATTTGCAAATATAATGACGTTTGATCTTCAAGCCAACAAAACCTGACAAAAGCCGACTGACTGCACCACATGACCAAGCTGCTTGCGCCAGCTGAGCGTTACTTTGCTGCTGTATAAACAACTGTATAACAACAAATCCTTTTGAACTGCTGATGCCCCAGGCCTCTGACCCCAGCACTGACAAAGAGCCAACTCCTAAACAGGCTTCTTGCATCCCCCATTTTGACGCTCTGTGGTTCTGCTATTGTAAGTGTTTGCGGTCTGATGTGACCAACGCGCAATATTTGAGTCGCTAATTTTCGCTTGCACAGTGACCACCAGCGACGCAACGGTTGGTCACTGATCAGTCACACCGGCTGTGGAACAAGCTCACTTGCGTTTGGTTTGCAGCACCTGTACACCAGTTCAAGCAATTCTACCGCGTGGGCAACGTTGATGACTGTTTGAGCTACTGGAATGATCTGTATGATTGTCTGAGACAGAGGACAAAATACAAAGACCCAGTGAGGTTTTGACCTGTAGCTCTGATTGCATTGCAGCTATGACATCATAGTTGCCCTGAGCTACCATACATGCATCAGGTTGTTGAAGCTAAAGCAACACCAGAGCATCCATTGTATGTACTGAGGACCCCAGAGGAAGCACAGAAGTTCTGGAAGACTGAGTTCGGCCACCTCGAGAGCCCTTCAGCAGCAAATCAGCCTGAATCTTAAACTTGCAACTGCACCTGGCTCACATGCACAATGGGCAGCAGCCGCAGGGAGCGCTGAGACAGTAAATGACCAGCAGAGCCTGCAGAGCTTGTGCATTCTGATCAAGAACTAAACAAATATGTTTGGCATTGCAACATATGTTTGGCAGTGCAACATATGTTTCTAGCTGAACTTGACCCATGCACATACTTGCTCCTGTTACTATACTGACTGCTGCTGACCATCCTCTAGTAATGAAAGACAGGTGCAGATAAGTCACGCCTGGTTTAAGGCAACATTCTGATCAACAGAAAGCTTCTGGTTGTTGAAGAGACATGGTTAGACCACATTGCCAAGGACTGTCAGGAACAGCTGCAGTGAGTGCTGTCCTGGATGACAGCCCCAAGATATGGATAGAACGCCCCCCAGCGTGCTACATATGCCTATTCAATATTTTCATGCATTTCGCTAACCAGCAGCAGCTGCCTCATGCAGTCTAGATGCCATTGCATGCGATGCTATGCTGCAAGTAGCAATCAACATATTGCTGCGAGTCCACAGCAGACAAACACATATTGTCCGGGAGGCCATTTGATCAGGCAAGACTGGCTGTTTAGAGGCATTGCTTGTTACACTAGGATGCCAGCATGATGATGCGCCCAGAGTGTGTGCAGGTAAGATCAGTTGGTCACTTGCTACTACAGGTGTAGTGCCAATCCGTGTACAACCAAGTGGGATTGAGAACCCTCCCTGCAAGCACACACTGCAGGTCACAAGCCATGGGTTGTCAAGCGCAGATGCTGCAAGATATACTCTCTTGCTTTGCACGTGTTACACATATATGTCATACTGCTGTCTCACTGAGTCAGCTGCTACATCTGACAAGCAAGCATGCATTGCAAGTCCACAGCTTGCTCTATGCTGCCGCGCACCATCAATCTGCTGAGCTCCAGAATCGTCCTGTCCTTGAGGAGCCTCAGGATCAGCCACACACAGCTCTTTGCCTTGAAGTTGCAGCGATGGCTTGAGCCTTGCCAATACTTCCTTGGCCTGCTGCACATGTCTGGCAGATTTGGCCACAGGGTCAGCCCCTTGCACTTCTGTGGTGGTCATAGCTTGTGTCTGCCACTATGGTTGCAGACTGAGTTCGCATGTTGATGCCGGAACAGAAGCAATGATAGCACATGGCACTACCGCACAGCGGCCCTGCAAACACATAACACAATCAAGCATGAGTGCATCCTGCTTTGTGTGAGTGCAATGCAACGTGTGCTTGCCATTCGCTCTTGGCATGGCATCACGAGACCAGACAGCCCAGACCAACAGTTGGTATGCCTGCACGTGCTGTCCATTCAGGACATGACTGCCATTGAGACATTCAGCACAGCAGAGCACAACATACAGTGCCTCGCAACAGGCAAGCTCATGCTGATTGGCCTTGATCATGAACAGCAACAGACAGAAACACGAGTACCACACTGCTGCTTGTAGCCTCACCTGTATGACAAGCACTTGTGCAGTTTGCAGCCATCCTTTGACACCCACACGTGCAGCCTCTGCTCCACTGTCTCCTCCTTCAGCAGAGCGCCACCTACACACATAAGATAATCACAAATAAAGCAGTCAAGCACATGACGCACAACCAGCTTTGATCGTGAGGACACGGTGGCATTAAGCTGGACAGCAGTGGAGTACCACAGTGCATGGAAAACCCAAGTCTGTTTCAGTAAACAGCAGCAGCACAGGAGCATGTACATATCATGACAGCATCTGGAAATCTGATTACACCAGAAGTTGCTCAACTACAACATTCAAAATCATTGGAGCATGCAAACACAAGACTGCCCATTTTGACAGGTGAAGAATCTGAAGATGAGTGACAGGCGTACCATGATGGGACCTGCAGGTTGCAGCTGGGCTGAAGGTGGCAAGGGAGCCCGCACAGAGATAGCCAATCCTCATGCAGCCAACTGTTTGTCACCAGCCACATAAAGACTGCACAGATCTGTTGAGCCGTGCTACAAGCTAGCAAACCCACAGATACAGCAGCAAGCGTTCTGAGGACCGAGCTTAGGAAAGACGCAGTCTTCCTGCTTGTGTTGTGGGTATTTGCTTGCTGCTGCTGTGGGTTGCTGTTCTGAGCATGGCCTGTGGTTGAGTCTAGTGGACATGACTCACTGCTATTACTAACCACACCTTCAGCAGACGCAGGAGAGACCAGTTCTCCATGTACACCAATAAGCATCTGAAAGCAGCTGAAAGCCGTCTGGCATACGCCATAATGCATTTCAATATACTGCGAAGGTTAACACATGTGTACAAGCTGTACCTTGCATGACTGCATACTGTATCAGGATCTCTGACATCCAGGCATTTTACCAAGCTCTGCAGATCACTGCATCCTGGTGGAAGATTCCATCTATCAAAGAATATGACCAGGTGCGAGGCAACATTAGTTAATCAATGCATTATTCAAGTGCATATTACACAAGTAGACCACCTAGCCTTGAAGCAAAGCAACGCATCAGTCCTACTCTCAACAGCAAAGACGAAACCTGCAGCAGGTCTGCGACGCTGCATGAACGTATATTCAGCACCAGAACTAGTTTCAAAAGTCTTACTGTTCACATGTGCCAAATGATTGGCCACAACAAGCTTCTGAAAATCAAGTATATTGTGTGGTATTGTGTGGACCTGAACAGTTGTGGGGGAATAACAGCAAGAATGCGCAATTCTTGACCTTGACTCTATGGAAAACAGTACAAAAAGAACTAGCCTAAGGCATTAATCTACAGCAACTATCCAGCTTAGGTGAGCCAAATTTATGGGCAATGAAAAGCAAACATGACATTGTTGCAGCTATTGAGAAGCACAACCTGCAAAGAATGAGCATTGAATCAATATGAACATGCTGTCAATTGTGCCTAGTGCACATACTGGGCTGCCAGTGGAAATAACAAATGCAACGATCAAACATCCAGCACATATGGAGCGCCTGGTGCCCACTTTGATCCCAATTCTGACAGCTTGACTTGTGCCTTGGCATAATCCCCAAAGAATAGTTTCTCATCCTCTGCATATTTAATGGCCCATGGCCTGCACAAACCACACAAACAAAGCAATTGCCTGAACCCAGGTTATGCAAACACAGGTAGCACATGTGCCAATGATAGTGCCTGTCATGTCCAGATGCAGACAATGGCAATGCCAACAGGTGTTGAGGTGTTAAAATTAAGAAAAAAAGATCTTAACTTGTACATTACTACTCAAACCTGAAGCACTGCTTTGAACAAGAAATCTGTCTATGCGAGCAATGCAAGGTGCCCTGCACATCATCACTGTACTCGCAAATAATGCAATGTGCTTAGACCTGAGAATGCAAGCGTATGCAAGTAGCAGCATGCCTCACCTGAACTTGGGATCTGTCATTAATACCCCATCTGTCTCTAGAACCAGTAAGTGCTCATCATCCTGCTGCTTCAACCCCTTGAAGTAGCTGTTGTCAAATTTGAGCCACTCTTTGGTCCAAGAGCTGCCTCCGACGGTGGCCCCCTGTGCCACAGCCTTGTCTGTGTACTTTGTCTTGTCTTTGCCTGTAACCAATTAGACATATCAGAACATTGGCGACTACCATAACAAAAATACCAAGATCGCCAAAATCAGTCCTGATTGGTAGCCCAAGAGCGCCCCTGTTCAAACAAACAGCAGGCCACACAGCGTATTGGTTGCATGTTGCAAACACATAAATGTTGCCAAACCTGACAACGTCAGTCTGATGGCATGAACAGCATGATGATGTCAACATGATGCAGTACCACCCCAGGGTAGTGAAGGTAAGGGGCATCTAAGGAGGAGGACTCACCAAATCCGGACCGGCTGGGATATGCACGGCCCAAGGTGTGGGCACCGCTCAGGACCACGATTTCCTGATCATTCAGTCCCATTCGATAAAACACATTCCTCAAGTGGGTGGCGGCATCTGGAGCACCATCAGGATATGGACCCCCTCCTCCTACAAATTTGGATAACAGAACATCAGGAGCAACTACCTCAACACTCCAATGTCATGACGAGGCACTACTGATTTGTGTTATATGCGGATGATGCCAAATGATTCAAAGCCTGTGAGCAGCCTGTAAGAAGCCTTTATGGCTTCTGCACGCACCTGGCAGCCTGCCTTCCTTTGCACATCCTGTTTGCTCACCAACATCTACTCTGCCAAATCTGAGTGGAATCTTGGGGCCACCTGCTTCCTGCATAACAGTTTTGAATGTCAGCAAAGCCTATGATTAGCTGCCTGCAGAGCTGACGGGTGGAATAGCAGTCTTACCTCAATGCTCAAAGCAGAGGCCAGCTGAAAGGTGTCAGCAAATGACACTTGTGGATGATGCTGTTTGATCTCGTTTATCATGTGCACTAAGTTTATCACCCCTACACGGCAGCATACATGGTGAAGTTGCTGAAGCGAACTACAGCAGGATGACTGGCAGATGAGACTGTTCGCAAGACGCCACCATAGCTGTAGTCCACCTGCGTTGGCAGCATGATCGCACTCTGGCTTGAACCGGACGCTGCCATTTGCGCCACCTCGCTCAGAAAAGCTGCTGATGTTCTGCAGAGGCAGTGGATAATTACTTCAGCGGGCACCTGTTGGTCATCGCAACTGTAAATCAGGCAGGTGATCTTTTCAATGACTTAAGACCTCACCTTGTCATAGGTTCCGCTGTCATGCCAGGCAAGTCGGATCATAAGAGGGTTGCATCTCTTGGTGCGAATCAACTCTAGGAGGTCCTTTTTCGCCGCCGCATACTCAGTGGGGTCAATTGCCATGACTGAGGCTCAGCGTTGATCCACACCCTTCAGCAAATTGCAGCTTACAGCGACTGCATGTAGGCTGGCATCGGTCAACCTCATCACGGGGTCCAGAGGCATTACGTGATATACAGTTGGGCCCATAAGTAACGGTCGGACCAGCAACATGTGCGAGCTCCGACACTAATGCCAAGCGCAACTCTGTGTTTAAGCGGCGGTCCTTGGCAGCATAGCTTCAGGGCCCTCAAATAGTCTGCTTTCTGCTTTCCAAGGCTGTGCTAGCACAGTGTGACTCTAAGAAGGTGCTGCTAGGGTGCTGACAAGAATTCAATGCTTGGTTTCAGGCTACAGCAGCCTGCTGCTCTGGCTTGACAAAAATGCTGTTTCAGGCGCTGAGAGGCTGCTCAAGGTTGGGTGCTGCATTGACCTCAATGCTTGCCCTGTGAAGCTATGCTGCCAATATGACATGGCCCTATGTTGCAGCACATGCCCTGTGATGCCTGATCAAACTGGGAGTGCCACTATCACGCTAAAGCTACTGATATTCTGCTGCTCACTTGCTGACATAGACTTGACTGCTAGCCAATCTGACTACTCTCCACCAGCAACTTGCAGTTGTAACAGTGATTCTGGGCCCTGTCAGCTTGAGAATGAAGATTCTGACAAGATGTGATGATCCATGAAACCAGAAAGTTGGTATGCAGCTGACAGCAGCACTCAGGTTTAATTGCACTGGTGGCCTGTTAAGCCACTGATCACACACATGTGCTGCAGATCTTGCTGCTGCTTGAGCAAGCAACATACGGCTGTACAAGCGCTGAAATCCAAGCCAGGTACGCACTCTGCATCCTAGCATCCTACTACTGGTGGTAGCAGCAGCGCAACAGCTTGCGTATTCACGATGCAGCACCTGAGTGATCACCAACGCTACAGTAGGGCCCATAAGTAACGGTCGGACCAGCAACATGTGCGAGCTCTGACACTAATGCCAAGCGCAACTCTGTGTTTAAGCGGCGGTGTCCGAACACAGCAAGTCAACCAGCACACCTTTCTGTGTACGGCTTCGCTGGCGCAGAAAGCGCTTGTAGCGCATGTGTGGCGCCAGTAAAAAGCAACAGGTCTGTGACAGTGAAACAAGGCTGACAGCAGGGCCCCAACTTGACAGCTGTGTGGCAAGCGAAAGACATACACAACGATAGCCTGTGACACCCTGGGTGTTCGGTAAAACTAGCCAGCTTTGACTTGTATCCAGTTTTCTCAGTGAAGCAGCAGGCATAGAACAAGAGCGCTTGCACAAGAAGGTCCAGAGGCTTGCTGCCTGAACAAGGCGTGCCTGTCTGAGTAAAGCTGCAGTGTTGATACAGGTGAGCAGCAGAAACATGTACATCTCATTGCATGGAATGACATACTTGCATATACTGCATAATCAATGTAACATGCAATGCATATGACATCACATATCACGCAGAACAACATGACCTTGTTAGAACATCTATGCAGCCTCTGACCTGCTTCTTGGTCATCATGATCATCCAGTTGCACAATGTGCTGTCGCACATGATCCTCATCCAACATCATGTCATCCACTGGAAGCCCAGGGTATACGTGAGGCCGTGGGTGCCTATCAAACACCAGCTCATATGGCTTCTTCTTCGTGGCGCTGTGCACCTGATGGTTCATGGAGTGTTGGACTGCATCAAGCATGTTGTACCAGTCTGATCGACCAGTATCATGCATCATGGCAGCTAGCTTCCTCTCTACAGTCTTGTTTGCTGACTCCACTGAGCACTGC
>JAABUP010005717.1_pt1 | contig 18576 bp, 19 predicted proteins | sample 5559201 | NCBI WGS metagenome assembly JAABUP01 (sample SAMN10711887, study PRJNA513373) | rock metagenome | isolation source: Antarctica rocks | place: Antarctica
CCTCGGCGAAGTCCTCCAGCTCGCGTGGCTGGCGGTGCAGCCTGTCCAGGCGGTAGACCAGGACGGCATCGCGCCGCTTCTCCTCGACGTCGTCAAGTAGCCGCTGGTACTCGGGTCGGCGCTTGGCTGAGTAGGCGCTGACGTCGTTGTCGACGTAGACCTCGGCCACCGGCCAGCCTCGCCGGGACGCCTCCCGCTGGCAGTCCTCGATCTGCCGTTGCACGCCGAGGGCTTGGGCGAGCGGGTCGGAGGAGATACGCGCGTAGATCGCTGCGGCTGCTGGCATGGAGCCACATTAGCAACTAGCCGACAACCTGATCCTGCTGTGCCGACGGCACCACCGCGCCCAGCACGAAGGCGGACGCGCCCTGCAACACCGAGCTGATCAAGGCAAAGCCGACCGACCCGGGTACTTCGACACCTACCGCCGTCGCACCCTGACAGCAATGCGCTGCACCACCTGCCGGCCCCTCAAGCAGCACCAGCCACCTAGGGAGAGCCGACAATCAGCACCCGAGCCGAGCCCGGACGACCCGTTCTGATGCCAGGCTCAGCTGGCCGGCTGCTCCGCCGTCACGAGGCCGACTGGACATGAGACGCCAGTGCCGCCGATGCCGCAGTAGCCGTTCGGCACCTTGGCCAGGTACTGCTGGTGGTAGTCCTCCGCCGGGTAGAACTCGCCGAGCTGCGCGACCTCCGTCGTAATGGTCCCGTGCCCGGCGTGCCCGAGCGCCTCCTGATAGGCCGCGCCGGTGGTCTCCGCGGCCTGCCGCTGCTCGTCGGTCGTCCAGTAGAGCGCGGAGCGGTACTGGGTCCCCGTGTCGTTGCCCTGGCGCATTCCCTGCGTGGGGTCGTGCGCCTCCCAAAAGAAGCGGAGCAGCTCGGTGGTGGAGATCAGCTTGGGGTCGTAGACCACCCGGACGACCTCGGTGTGCCCGGTCATGCCGCTGCACACCTCCTCGTACGTCGGGTTGGGCGTGTGACCGCCGGCGTAGCCGACCTCCGTGGTGATGACGCCGGGGGTCTGCCAGAAAATGCGTTCGGCGCCCCAGAAGCAGCCGAGCCCGAGGACGATTTCGGCCTGGCCGTCGCTCAGTGCTGCCTCCATCGGCGTCCCGAGGACGAGGTGCCGATCGGCGACCCGCATCCGAGTAGGCCGGCCAGGCAGGGCGTCCTGCGATTCGACCATGGTGGACTTCCTCCGCGAGAACAGCACGGGCACCTCCGACGCATTGTCACCGCGCTCCGGGTGGAGGCGGCGTCACCAGGGGCAACGTCCGCCTGCGGGGCCGGTGTTCCGGTCGCCCCCTACTGGCTGGGTGGACCGCTCGGCAGGTTCCGCGCCAGGAACGCCAGCTGGACGCGCATGTGCTGCAGCCGCTCGTCGACGACGAGCGACCCGTGACCGGCATCGAAGCGGTAGACCTCGTGCACGCGGCCCAGCTCGTCCAGCCGGTGCAGGTAGTTCTCGATCTGCCGGATGGGGCACCGCGAGTCGTTCTCCCCCGCCATCACCAGGACCGGCGCTCGTACCTGCTCGACGTAGGTGATCGGCGAGGCCACCCGGTAGGCCTCGGGTCGCTCCTGCGGCGACCCGCCGAACAGCGCCCGGTCGAAAGCCTTCAGCGGCTCCATCTCGTCCTCGTAGGCTGCGACGTAGTCGGCCACCGGCACCACTGCCACCCCGACGGCCCACAGCTCGGGCTGCACGCCCAGGCCGAGCAGGGTAAGGTAGCCGCCCCACGAAGCGCCGAGTAGCCCGACGCGTGCGGGGTCGATCACGCCCTGCTCGACGAGGGACGCTCGCACCGCGGCGATGTCCTCGAGCTCGGTCAGCCCGACGGAAGCCTCAAGCGCGTCGCGCCACGCCGTCCCGTAGCCGGTCGAGCCGCGGTAGTTCACCTGTACGCACGCGTAGCCCGCGTCGACGAGCGCCGCAGCGCGGGGCTCGTACGCGTCCTCGTCGTGCGCGGCGGGGCCGCCGTGGACGTAGCAGATCGCGGGATGCGGCCCCGGGCCGGGGGGCAGCGCGACGAGCGCGTGGATACTGCCCCACGGCGCGTCGACCACCACGTCGTCGACAGCCACCCCGGCAGGCGCAGCAGGCCCGTCCGGCGCCAGAATGACCGCCCCTTCCGTGTCACGCACCGACGGCGGCTGCTCACCCGAGGAGTGGGCGACCCAGACTTCGCCATCGGGGCGGACCTCGGCGCCCTCAATGGTGCCGACCGGCGCCGGGAGCGGCACCGTGGTGCCGCTAGCTGTGTCGTACCGGAACAGCCTGCTGCGGCTGCCGTCGACCGCGCTGACCAGCAGGGCTGTTGCGTCGGGGTACCAGTCCGCGTCAAGCTCGCCGGGCGCGTCGACAGCGAGTTCGGTCTGCGTCGCCTCCGGCCCCCAGAGCAGCAGCTCCTGCCGCCCCCGGCGCTCGTGCGCCACCAGCAGCCGGTGGCCGCCCGGCTCGAAGCCGAGAGCGTCGAGGCCGCGACCGGGGCCGTCCCACAGGTCGGCGACGACCGCGCCGTCGCAGGTCAGGAGCCGTAGGGCGGCGTGCCGGTTGTCGCCGTGCTCGGAGTGCTCCAAGCACCAGAGCGCGCCCTCGTCGGAGACATCCGCGACGCCCGCGTCCTCCTCGGAGCGGTAGACGAGGACCGGGTCGGGGCGCATCCCGTCGTCACCGCCGGGGTCGAGGCGCCAGACCTCGCAGCCGTCGTCGTCGCTGCGGCCGACGAGGCAGGTTCCGTCCTCGGCGAGCGCCAGGCCCGCCGAGTAGCCCGGGGCCAGCCCTGGATGGGCCGGACGAGCAGGCGCCGACCCGTCCCACGGCTCGACCTGCCACGTGCCGAACTCGTCGCCGTCGGTGTCGTCGAACCACCAGATGTCGTGCCCATCAGGGCTGATGGCCGCGTGCGAGGTCCCATTGCGCCGGTTCGTGACCTGCCGCGGCGCACCTCCCGGTGACCAGGCGTAGACCTCGGTCGTCCCACCCTGGTTGGAGAGGACGATGCAGCACTCGGGCGCCAGGCGCCCCCAGGACGGCAGCCCCACGGTCGGTGCGCGGAAGCGCTGCTCCCACAGCGGGCGCCGCTCAATGGCAGGGGAGGTGGCATCCGGTCCGCCGGTGTCGAGGGTGCTCACCGGCTCATCCTGCCCGACTGCCGATCATGGTGGCGGCTTGCTGGGCCGCACATTGGTCGGGGTGACAGGATTTGAACCTGCGGCCTCTTCGTCCCGAACGAAGCGCGCTACCAAGCTGCGCCACACCCCGTACCGCAGCGAAGTCTAGCCGACGGCGACCAGGCTCAGCAGCGTTGCCTCGGGCCGGCAGCCGAGGCGGATGGGCGAGTACGGCGACGTGCCGAGGCCCGCCGACACGTGCAGGCGGGAGGTCCGTCCGCGAGCCCCGTACCTCGACAGGCCGCGCGCGCGGGCGCGGTCGATCCCCGAATTCGTCACCACCGCGCCGATGCCAGGCAACCGGACCTGCCCGCCGTGGGTGTGGCCGGCGAGGATGAGGTCGACACCGTCGGCCGTCCAGGCGTCGAGCACCCGCGGCTCTGGAGCGTGGGTGACGCCGAGGCGCAGGTCAGCACCGGGGTCGGCAGTCCCGGCCACCTCCGCGAGCCGGTCGCGTCCCGAGTACGGGTCGTCGACGCCCCGGACCTCGAGCCGGCGGCCCGCCACCTGCACCTCGGAGCGGGTGTTCGTCATGTCGTGCCACCCGGCAGCGCGCAGGGCTGTGGCGAAGCTCGCCCAGTCGAGGTCGTCCGGCCGCTTGGGCCGCCCTTCCTTGCCGACGAAGTAGCGCAGCGGGTTCTTCAGCCTCGGCAGGTAGTAGTCGTTGTTGCCTGGGACGAAGGCGCCCGGCCGGTCGAGCAGCGGGCCGAGCGCGTCGAGCGAGGGGCTGTGGGCGTCGCGGTGGGAGAGCACGTCACCGGTCAGCACGACGAAGTCGGGCACCAGGCGCGCGAGGTCGCGCAGCCAGTCCTGCTTGCCGCGCTGGTGGGGGGTCATGTGCAGGTCGGACAGGTGCAGCACCCGCAGCGGCGCCGCACCGCTGCGCAGCACCGGCAGCTCCAGCCGCCGCAGCGTGTACGCGGTGCGCTCGATCAGGCTCCCGTAGGCAAGGACTGCCGCGCCGAGGCCGCCGGTCACGGCAACGGCCTTGCCCGGCGCCTGTCGGCTCCCCCTGCGCATACCGCCAGTCTGCCCGCCAGGCCGCTAATGTCGGCGAGCGTGGATGCAGCGACTCCGGGAGCGACCTCGGGAGCGAAACCGGCTGCGACCTCGGGAGGTATTGAAGGCGCTGGGCACCCGAGCAAGGAGCAGCTGCGCGCCGACCTCACCTCGGCGATGAAGGCGCGGGACGAGCTTCGCACGAGGACGCTGCGGATGGTGCTGACCGCGGTTGGCGACGCCGAGGTGGCCGGCCGCGAGAAGCGGGCCCTGTCCGACGACGAGGTGCAGGCCGTGCTGGCCCGCGAGGCGAAGAAGCGGCGCGAGGCGGCCGAGGCGTTTGCCGGTGCGGGCCGCGACGAGCTCGCCACCCGAGAGCGCGACGAGCTCGCCGTCCTCGAGCGCTACCTCCCGCAGCAGTTAGATGACGCCGAGCTCGTCACCATCGTGGCCGAGGTGCTGGCACGCGAGGACCTGCACGGGATGCCCGCGATGGGACGCGCGATGAAGGCCGTCGCCCCTGCAGTGGCGGGCCGGGCAGAAGGTGGACGCGTCGCGGCCGCTGTTAGGAGCCGGCTCAGCAGCGGCTGACCGGTCAGCCCGCCACCGGCTCGTCGGATGCCAGCGGGCGCCTCAGCGCTTGCGCTGCTTCTTCGGTGGCGTCGTCGGCCTGGTTGTGACCTTCTGGGATGGGGGAGCCGGAGCCTTGACCGTGACCGTTGCGGGCGCCGTGGCCGCCGGCTGGGGCACGTCCTTCGCGGGCGGAGCTGCCGGCGGGGGGGCCACCGGCCCGGCGGCGACGGGCGGTGCGGCCGGAGCCATCACGGCTGGCGGTATGTAGCCGCTCGAGCTGTAGACGAGGATCCGGGTGCCGGGAGGCACCTGCTCGCTGGGATAGATCCACGCCACCGTCCCCGCTGGGGCGGTGGAGTTGACGACACCCCCGTCCACCGCATCGAAGCCGGCGGCGCGCAGGGTGGCCACTGCAGCGTCGACAGCCAGCCCGCTGACCGGTGGCACCCCGGTCGAGGCCCCGCCGGTCACTCTGGGGTCAGGCGGAGGCAGTGGAATCACCGGCACGCCGTCGAGGGCGGCACGCATCGTCGCCGCCCAGACCATCGTCGGCAGCCCGCCGCCGAAGACGGCGTTGCCGTCGTAGCCGTTGGCAGCAACCGGCGTGCCCTCGGGCGTCGTCGGGCTGACCTTGAGGGGGAAGTTGGTGGGCGAGCGGTAGTCGCCCACCCACACGGCCGTGGTCAGCTGGGGGACGAAGCCGACGAACCAGGCGCTGCGGTGCTCGTCCGTCGTCCCGGTCTTGCCCGCGGCCGGGCGACCGATCTGACCGTTTGCAGCTGCCGTGCCGCTGGTGATCACGCCCTCGAGGACGCTGCTGACCGAATCGGCCAGGCCGGGCTTGATCACCTGCTCGCAGGGGCCGGGGGCGTCGGTGTAGGCCACCGCCTTGGCACCCGCGCTGACCGCGGCAATGGCTGTGGGCCAGCATCGCTTCCCGTGCGCGGCGATGGTTGCGTAGGCCGTCGCCATGTCGAGGGGACTCACCTCGAAGCCGCCGAGCGTCAGTGAGCCGTCGCCAGGGCCGACCGTACGGAGCCGAGGTGAGCGGACGCCGAGCCGCTGGGCCATGTCGCGCACCTTCAGCACGCCGACCTGCTCCTCAAGCTGCACGAAGTAGGTGTTGACCGACTGCCAGGTCGCCACGTCCATCGCGAAGGTGCCGCCCTCGCCGGCTTCGGCGTTCTGGTAGCCGTAGCCGTCGGGGGTGGCCGGCCCGACCGGGCAGGTACTCGCCGTGGGGTTGCTCAGCACGTGTGACTCGTAGCAGGGCGGGGCCATGATCGTCGTCGACAGCGGCAAGCCGCGGTCGAGCGCTGCCGTGAGGGTGAACATCTTGAACGTCGACCCTGGCTGGAACGAGCCCTGGACGGCGTAGTTGAACTTGGTGTGCACCCGGTCGGCTGTCGTCTCGACGGTGCGGTGGTCGCTGGTGTCGGCGTAAACGCGGTTGATGGCCATCGCCAGCACCTCACCCGTACCGGGCCGCAGCACCACCGATGCGGTAGCCACGCGGGAGCCGGAGGGGATGACCGAGTCGACGGACGACTGCGCAGTCGCCTGGATCTTGGGGTCGAGCGACGTGCGAATCGACAGTCCGCCGTCGAACAGCCGGTGCTGGCGCGCCTGCGGGGTCGGGCCGAAGTTCGGGTCGGCCAGCAGATTGCGGATGACGTAGGAGCAGAAGAAGGCGGCTGAGCCCGCGGTCTCGCAACTGTCGGACGGCGGGCTGTCGCTGCGCACGACTACGGGCGTGCGGCGGGCGGCGGTCCACTGCTTGGTCGGCGCGTGGCCGAGCTCGTGCATCCTCGCGAGCACCACGTCGCGACGGGCCCGCGCCGCTGCCAGGTGGCGCTTGGGGTCGTACTGGAAGGGGTTCTTCACCAGCCCGGCGAGCAGTGCGGCTTGGTCGAGCGTGAGGTGCTCGACCTCGATCCCGAAGTAGTGCTGTGCGGCCGTCGCCACGCCGTAGGCGCCGTCGCCGAAGTAGGCGATGTTGAGGTAGTTGGCGAGAATCTGGTCCTTGGTCAGGCGGTGCTCGAGCGCCAGGGCGTACCGGGCTTCCCGCAGCTTGCGGGGGAAGGATCGCTCGCTCGCTCGCTTGCGGCTCGTGTCGTCACTGGCGCTCTCCAGCAGCACGTTCTTGACGTACTGCTGGGTCAGCGTGGAGCCGCCCTGCGACACCTCGCCGGTCTGCTGATTGGTGACCGCCGCGCGGACGACTCCCTTGTAGTCGACGCCGTGGTGCTCGTAGAAGCGCGAGTCCTCGATGTCGACGATCGCGGTGCGCATGACCTTGGGGATGCGCGACAGGGGCACCGTGATCCGGTCCTCGGTGCCGTGTAGAACGGCCAGGCGGTTGCCGTCGCGGTCGAGCAGCACCGACCGTTGCGCCAGCGGCGGCATCACGAGGGCGGTCGGCAGGTTGTTGAACATGTCAGCGCTGGCCTTGGCTCCCGCGCCCAGACCGCCGACGGCAGGCAGGGCTCCAACGGCGAGGACCAGCCCGGCCACTGCTGAGAGGGCGATGACCGAGACGCCCTTGAACAGGCGGTGCTTGCGGCGCTTGACTGGGACCCGGCGGAAGGGCGCGAGCACGGCGGGGGTGGGCGCCTGCAGCGTGGCAGTCACCGCAGCGCTCCCACGTCGACCCCTTCCTGCCGAGACCGATAGGCGGCCCGCGGCACGATGGCACGCGGACCGCGACGATCCCGTGTCGATCCCAGTGTCGGTCGGCTTCTGCGACTGCTTAGCGAGCAGCCCGTCACGCCGGACGGCAGGAGGCTCAGGATATGCCCAGCGCCTGCACCTGAGTAGATGACGTCTGGTGGGAGTCCGTTGAGATTAGCCACCCGTACGGGCTATGTCCGAAATGATCCGATAGGGACTGTTACCGACGGGGTCGTTGATCGTAAGTTTGGACCATGACACCTCCGCGCCAGGGACGGCCCGAAGGCACGATGGCAAAGCGGACCATCCAGTTCGTCCCCCGCACCATGGACTGCACCCAGTCACCTCGCGGTGAGTGGACGACAAGGGCCGCGTGCCTCGATGCCGATCCTGATGCGCTGTTCGTGCAGGGCGCCGAGCAGAACAAGGTGAAGACCAAGTGCCTCGGGTGCGTGGTTCGGACCGAGTGCCTGGCCGACGCCCTCGACCACCGGGTCGAGTTCGGGGTGTGGGGCGGGATGACCGAGCGCGAGCGCCGGGCGCTGCTGCGGCGCCGCCCGGATGTCGCTTCGTGGCGCTCGCTGCTCGAGTCAGCCCGGGCGCAGCACAGCGCGCGCATCGCCGGGTAGGGCTAGCCCGGACTCACCGCGATCCCGGCGAAGCACGCCTCGCCGCGCTGACCCGCCGACCCGCTCCCGGGCTTGGTACGTTCCCGTGCCCGGGAGCACGGTCGGCCGGCAGGAGGCCTCGCCTGGCTCTGTCGAGTGACGGACCCGAAAGGTCGGTGTCATGCCCCATGACTGAGCAGGCTCAGGCCGTGCCCCGCACGGAGATGCCCCATGCCGAATTCGGCCGCACCGGCCACCGCAGTAGCCGCATCATCTTCGGGGGCGCAGCGCTGGGCTCGATGAGCCAGCAGAGCGCCGACCGGGTCCTACCGCTCATCCTCGACGCGGGCATCAACCACCTCGACGTCGCAGCCAGCTACGGCGAGGCCGAGCTGCGGGTCGCACCGTGGCTTGCTGCCCATCCCGACAGGTTCTTCGTGGCAACGAAGACCGGCGACCGCACCGCAGACGGCGCGCGCCGCAGCCTCGAGCGTTCGCTGGAGCGCCTGGGCACCGAACGCGTTGATCTCATCCAGCTGCACAACCTCGTCGAGGCTGACGAGTGGGACACCGCCCACGGGCCGGGCGGCGCGGTTGAGGCGCTCGTAGCCGCGCGCGAGGAGGGGCTGGTCCGCTTCATCGGCGTGACGGGCCACGGTCTGCGCATCGCCGGGATGCATCTCCGCAGCCTGGAGCGGTTCGACTTCGACTCCGTACTGCTTCCCTATAACCAGGCGGTGCTGGCCGACGAGGGCTACCGCAGCGACGTCGAGGCGCTGCTCGCCACCTGCGCCGAGCGGCGGGTGGCGGTGCAGACCATCAAGTCGATCGCGCGCCGCCGGTGGCGGGAAGACGCCGCGGGCTCGCGCTACGCCTGGTATGAGCCGCTGCAGGACGCGGAGGCCATCAGCCGCGCGGCGCGCCTGGTTTTGTCGCGGCCGCAGCTGTTTCTCAACTCCTCCAGCGACGTGCGCACGCTGCCGGCACTCGTCACCGCCGCGACGGGCGACCTCGCCGCGCCCGACGAGCGGCAGCTACTGGCTGACCGCGCCGAGCTCGGCATCGAGTCGCTGTTCGACGGCGCTGCCCTCGAGCGGATCTGACTTCTCAGCGCGCCGGGCCCGGCGTGGCCGTGACGAGGTCCGCCGCCGAACCGAGGCCGGAAGGATCGGGCACCAGAGCCGCGAGCTCGTCCGCTCTGCTGCCGGCCGCGCCCGAAGCGGCGCTCTCGAGCAGGGCGCGCTGCTGCTCGAGTGCCGGCCGGCGCTCCGGCGGAGCGACGGTCAGCAGGTCGGCCAGGGCCGCCTGGAGCCGCCGGCACACCTGGGGGGAGCCGCCTCCGACCTGCCGGATCTCGTCAAAGGCGATGCGGACGTAGCCCTCCCAGCGCATGGTGGGCACCGTCAGCCGCAGAGTGCCGGTGGCGTCTTCATAGCACCCCGAGTGCAGCGGGCGTGGGGCGAGCTGCCGCAGGATGGTGTGCAGCTGGTCGATGGCCTGCACGGCGGTCGTGGGGTCATCGAAAGGCCCGGCGGACAGGCTGCGCTCGGCGATGTCGACGAGCATTCTGATGCCGTAGGCGATGTCCTGGTTCATCGTGCGCTCGGGGCCGAGCGCCAGGGAGTTGACGACCGCCTTCTGCGAGAGCCCGTCGGGCTCGCCCACGATGCGGACGAGCGGCGCTCCCGCGGGGACGAAGTCGCCCACCGCCCAGAGCAGCTCCAACCGGCAGTCCGCCCCCTGAGCCAGGGCGACGAGCCGCTTGTTGTCGACCATGAACACGACGCCGCCCCGCCGCGCTGTCACGAGGTCCGGCGCGACGGTTGGCTCGCCGCCGTGGTCGGGCAGCACGTGCTCGAGTGTCGTCAGCGTGTCGGTCGCCACCCAGCCGACCAGGGCCGCGACACGCAGGGACTGGCCGATGTGGTTGAGGTACCAGACGAGCGTCGCGATGCTGCACAGCACCAAGACGATGGCAACGAGCACGGCCAGGCCGGGCACCGTTCTGCCCTCCGGCGGTGTCTTGATCTTGCGGATGGCGAGCACCGAGTGGGTGAACGTGCCTGCGAACAGCCCGATGGCGGCCTGGCTCGGCCGGTCCTGCAGGATCTGCCGCACGATCCGAGGGCTGAACAGGCCCATCGCGAGCTGCACGACGACGACGACGAGCGACAGCACCAAGCCGGTCAGCGTCAGCATGGAAAACGAAATCAGGTAGAGAATCTGCAGTGCCTCGTTGGGGCCACCCGTCACGCTCTGTGGAACGAGACTTCCGTGGTCGAGTGACGTCGTCGTCAGGGAGACAGCGATTCCGGCGAGTATGCAGAGCAGGGGTATTGCCCATAGCCGCGTTTTCAGGTAGTGGCTGAACCGGAACCACGTCATGGGTGGCGACACTACGTTCGGTTACCCTCGCGCCCGCCCGGCGGTGTGACGCTCGCCGTCCTCCGTCAGATGAGCGGAAGAAGAGTCACGACACCGCTGCGGGTACCGCAGCCGCTCTGCTGGTGCGGCGCTCGACCTGCTTGCGCAGCCACACCCAGGCGAGCGGACCGGCCACGATGGTCACCAGCAGGACGTATCCGACTGTCACGGTCGGCACGTCGAGGCTCTTGAGGCCGCTGGCCAGCAGCACGATGGCGATGGCCCGGCGGACCAGCCATGAAGGGGCGGTCGACGACAGCCGGGCGCCCACGTACACGCCGGGCAGGCTGCCGACCAGGATGGAGGCAGTCAGGCCCAGCCTGAAGTCGCCGAACAGCAGGTGGGCGAGCGCCGCCGAGCCCACCAGCGGCACTGCCTGCACGAGGTCGGTGCCGACGAGGTCGCTCGCCTTGAGCGTCGGGTAGAGCATCAGCAGCAGCACGATGATGAGCGAGCCGGACCCGACCGACGTGAGGCCGACGACCAACCCGCCCAGCACCCCCACGAGCAGGGTCGGCAGCGGCCGCACGACTGGTGCGGGCTCTTCGACGGCGCCGCCGTTGGTCCGTACCCGCCGGCGGACGTCGAGCACCGCCTTCACCACGAGCATCGTCGCGGCCACCACCAGCGCGATGCCCAGCGACGTCTTGACCGTCGACTGCACGGCGCTGCCGGTGCCGACAGCACGCAGGAGCACCACCCCAATGAACGCCGACGGCACCGACCCGATCGCCAGCCAGGTCACCAATGGGCGGTTGACGGTCCCGCGACGCCAGTGCACGGCTCCGCCCACCGGCTTCATCACGAACGACGCCACCAGGTCGCTCGACACCGCGGCCAGCGGCTGGATGCCGAACAGCAGCACCAGCGCGGGAGTCATCAGCGCACCGCCGCCCATGCCGGTCAGGCCGACGACGAGGCCGACGACGAGGCCCGCCAGCGCGATCGTGAGGTCGAGATGCATGCTGCCCACCCATGCTGATGCTGTCGGCAGATTGTCTGCCGTCTCACTCGACAATATAGAGGATCTCAGCTCTACCTGGTCCTGTACCTGCAGAACGCTCTCGGCTACAGCCCGCTGCAGACGGGCTGCGGCTGCTGGTGCTCTCCGGTGGCATCCTCGCCACGTCGACGCTCGCCGGCCGGCTGACCTCCCGTGTCCCTGTCCGCATGCTGATCGGACCGGGGCTGCTGCTCGTCGGGGTCGGCTTGCTGCTGATGCGCGGCCTCGGCGCGAGCACGTCGTGGACCCATCTCATCCGGGGTCTCATCATCGCCGGGGTGGGGACGGGCCTGGTGAACCCGCCGCTGGCCTCCACCGCGGTGGGCGTGGTGCCGCCGCAGCAGACCGGCATGGCATCAAGGATCAACTCCACGTTCCGGCAGGTAGGCATCGCGCTGCTCGGGACCCTGTTCGCCAGCAAGATCAGCGCTGAGGTCCTCGCCCGGACCACCGGCGTGCCCGGGCTGGCCGGCAAGGAGCCACAGATCGCTCATGGCCTTCAGTCGGGCGAGGTCGCGCAGGACCTTCGCTCGCTGCCGCCGGGTGTGCGCGGCACCGTTGCCAGCATCTCCAAGGCGTCGTTCACCAGCGGCCTGGACCGCATCCTGCTCGTCGCCGCTGTCCTCGCCCTTGTCTCCGGCGTGCTGACGTTCGTACTGATCCGCACCAAGGACTTCGTCCAGCATCCCGCCCGCTGAGCTCGTCACCGCCGGCAGCGGTAAGGCAAGTATGACCTCTTGCTCCGGCTGTCGAGTGCGACCCGGGCCCAGGCACGGGAGTAGAAGTAGGCATGGCGACCGTGCGGGAACCCGCGTTTGAAGCACCCTGCGGGATACGCGCGGTGAGCCGGCAGCCGAACAGCCTGCTCCGTCGGGGGTTCGCAGCCGGAGGAGTCCTTGCGGCCGCGGGGCTGGTGGCCGCGTGCGTGCCGGCGGGGTACGGCAGCTACTCGCCGGTCGCGGGCCGGGCAGCGACCCCGGCTGAGGCGCTGGCGGTCAGCACCGCCGTGCGCAGCAGCCCGTTGACGGCGGCTGTGGGGGACCGCCCCTACCGGGTCGAGGCGATCCGGCTCGGGGCCCGCGCACCCGGCTTCGCCTTCGCCACTATCGACCCGTTGACCCAGCAGCTCGGTGGCGCGGCGGTCGAACTTCGGGCCATCTCGCACCCGGGTGGCCCCTTCACCTGGCACGTGGTCGACATCGGCAGCACGCACGTCGGCTGCTCTGCGCCCGTGGCAGTGCGCGTCGAGTTCGCGCTGCACTGCTGAGCATCCTGCTTCGAGCAGCCGGCCCCGGAGGGCCACCACCGCGTCGCGATGAACGTTCTCGTTCCCGCTCGCTAGCGTGTGGCCGTGAACGCAGACGCAAGTGCTGGCAGCGGCGGGCCGGTTCGGGAGTGGGACGCCACGACCTACGACCGGGTCGCCGACCCCCAGGCGCGATGGGGCGAGGCGGTGCTCGATCGGCTGGTCCTTACCGGCGACGAGACCGTCCTTGACGCAGGCTGCGGCACGGGCCGGGTGACCCAACTCCTGTGCGCGCGTCTGCCGGAAGGGCGCGTCGTGGCCCTCGACGCATCCCAGGCGATGATCGAGCAGGCCAGCACCCGGCTGGTCGGTCCGTGCCAGGTCAGCCTCGTTGCGGCCGACCTGCTCGAGGTGTCGCCGGCTGCGCTCGCTGGCGCCGCTCCGGTCGACGCCGTGTTCTCGACAGCGACGTTCCACTGGATCACCGACCATGACCGGTTGTTCACGACGCTGGCCGGGTTGCTGCGCCCCGGCGGCCAGTTCGTGGCGCAGTGCGGCGGAGAAGGCAACATCGCCCGGCTGCTCAGCGCGGTCCGCTCAGTCGGCGTGGAACGCGCCGGGACGTGGCACTACGCCTCCGTCCAGGCCACCCGCCACCGGCTCGCAGCCGCGGGATTCGTCGACGTGCAGGTGTGGGCGCACGACGAGCCCACCCCCTTCGCACCCCTTGCGGCGCTGCTGGACTTCCTCGAGGCGGTCTGCCTGCGCGAGCACCTGGCCACACTGCCGGCCGAGCGGCGCCGCTCATTCGTCGAGGAGGTGGCTGCCGCGATGCCCGAGCCCGTCATCGACTACGTGCGGCTCAACATCGTCGCCCGGCGCGGTCCGGAGGCCGTGGCCGATCAGGCGGCCGTTTGACGCGCACCTCGTTGTGCGTGGGCCGCAGAGCGACAGCGCCAGCGCCAGCTCAGCAAACGGCACCCTTTCTCGCCGGGCGTCGTTATACGAGCAGACGTCCGGCGGTTCGGCCGTCGCTACCGTTGGAGGTGTGGACCCGTGGGACCCGACGCAAGCGGGGATCCTGCAGTTGCCCTCGACCCGGCTGGTCCGTGGCCGTGGGCTCAGCCAGCCCCCTCCCGGTGGTGCGGCTCCCGAGTTCGGGCTGTACCTGCAGGGCAGGCCCCCTCCGCAGATGGGGTGGGAGACGCGGTGGGTGCGGTGGCCGGACTGGTGGCTACCGGCCGACCGCAAGGATGCCCGCGAGGCGTTCGTCGAGCTGTGGCGGCGCGCCGCATCCGAGCGGGTGGAGGTGGCCTGCACCGGCGGCCAGGGCAGGACGGGTACGGCACTGGCTTGCCTGGCGGTCCTCGACGGCGTCCCCCCAGCCGAGGCGGTCGGCTACGTCCGCCAGCACTACAACCCCCATGCGGTCGAAACCCCCTGGCAGCGGCGGTTCGTCACCCGCTTCCGGCCATGAGTGGCATGAGGTTGGAAGCCGTGACACTCTGGAGTAGGTCACGCCGCGTCTTGACACGCGGCAGCGTCGCACTCAGGGTGACGCGGGAGGCGAACCTGTGAAGCACTCGAGCAGCCCGTCCTTCTCTTGGCGTGTCGGCGTGATGCGCGGAGCGGGCGCGGCAACGCTGCGGGCCCTGCATGGCTGAACCGCTGCCAGGCTCCGGCAGGCAGCTGAGTGGCCCCAGCATCGGCCCGTGGCCGGGCTTCGCCCTCGCCGCCGATGCTGCGGTCAGCGACCTGCACCGGCGGTTCGGGCTGGACCTGTGGATGGTCACCCACGTCGAGGGCGACCGCCAGGTGGTGGTCGCCTCGGCGGGCCCCTGGGACCGCCTCGCGTCCCCGGGCGTCGCGTTCTCCTGGGCACAGTCGTTCTGCCTGCGCATGGTGACGGGCGACGGCCCCGTGGCCGAGCCTGACGTGCATCGAGCGCCGGGCTACGCACCCATCGCCGTCGGGAGCCTGGCGCGGGTGCGGGCGTACGTGGGGGTCCCGCTGCTGTCCAGCGAGGGTCGCCTGTTCGGGTCGCTGTGCGCGTTCGCCGAAGCGCCGCAGCCGCCGACGATGTCGACGATGCTGGAACCCGTGCAGCTACTCGGCCGGATGCTGAGCACCCTCATCGCGGGCGAGCAGTTCGCCACTGACCGATCGCAGGAGGCCGCCGCGGCATACGCCCTCGCCGAGCAGGACGCACTCACCGGCCTGCGCAACCGCCGCGGCTGGGAAGCTGCGCTCGTCCAGGAGGAGCAGCGCAGCCGGAGGTACGGCACGCCTGTCAGCGTTCTCGCGCTGGGGCTGAACGATGGGCACAGGCCTGACGACCGCGCAGGTGAACATCCCGGCGATGCCACGCTGAAAGCGTGCGCAGACGTGCTGCGCGGCATTCGCCGGCCGGGCGACACGCTGTGCCGAGTGGGTGGGGGCGAGTTCGCCGTGCTGGCTGTGGAGTGCGCTGCCGTCTGCACCCGCGCCCTCGCGGCCCGGTTGCGCGTCCAACTGCGCACGGCGGGCGTCGCAGGCTCGGTCGGGACCGCCGCCCGGCAAACGCAGGAGACGCTGGAGCAGACGTGGCACCGGGCGGTCGAGGACATGGAGCGCGACAAGCGCCGCCGACGCCAGGTGACTGAGCTCTAGCGCGGGTGCCGGGCTCTAGCGGGTGCTGAGCTCTAGGCAGTTGCCCCGGCCGGAGTCAGTGCCTGGGCGTGCGTGCCGGCGGCATCACTGAGCAGACCCGCAAGGGCGCTGAGCGCACCCGGGACCAGCTGGTAGTAGGCCCAGACCCCGCGCTTGTCACGGGTGACGAGCCCGGCGTCGTGCAGCACCTTGAGGTGATGACTGACGGTCGGCTGGGTCAGTCCGAGCGGCTCGGTCAGGTCGCAGACGCACGCCTCGCCGCCCTCATGGGCGGCGATCATCGACAGCAGCCGAAGCCGGGCCGGGTCGGCGAGCGCCTTGAGCACTGCAGCGAGTTGCTCCGCGCCGGCGGCTGACAGCGGCTCGCGCAGCAGCGGCGCGCAACAGGCAGTCGCAAGTGGCGACATGGCAGCGGTGGCGCTCACCCCGCCATCCTGCCCGAGATATTGACACGCGTCCATGCCTGAGGCAGTGTTGCCAGCCATCGACACTCATCAATGCTGCGAAGGTCCGTCGAAGCGGTGCAGGAGGTAGTCATGAGGTCTGTGGTTGCAAGCCACGAGGCCACCGAGACCGACAGCACCAGCGCTGCGCTCGGCACTCCGCTGGGCGGCCGGGTGCAACTGGCGCTGAACGTCAGCGACGTCGACGCGGCGGTACAGTTCTACGCCATGCTGTTCGGCGTGCCGCCGACCAAGCGCCGGCCCGGCTACGCCAACTTCGCCATCACGACGCCGCCGCTGAAGCTGGTGCTCATCGAGGACCCAGGCGCTCGCGGCACGGGCGTGACCGGGGCCCTGAACCACCTCGGAGTCGAGGTGCCCAGCTCCGCCGAGGTCGGCGCGGCCGCCGCGCGGCTGACCGGGCAGGGACTCGCGACCCTCGCCCAGGACGCCACCAGCTGTTGCTACGCGGTGCAGGACAAGGTGTGGGTGCACGACCCGGACGGCGCCCCGTGGGAGGTCTACACCGTCCTCGCCGATGCCCCGCACGGCATCACTGCAGACGGCAGCGGCTGCGCCACGGTCGACGGGCAGTGCGTACCCACGGCTACGGGCACCGCGGTGCCGGACGCTCCGCCCTCCGATGCCGCCCCCGAGTCGGCCTGCTGTGACGCCACCTCCGCCGAGTCGTGCTGCGACGCCTCAGCCAAGCCTTCGTGCTGCGGCGACACCACGGGCGGGCTGCCCAGCTCGTGCGGCTGCTCGTGAGCGATCTGACGGCCGAGACCGCACGGGCGGGCACCGGCCCGAATTCGCCCGTGTGGATCGTCGCCGCCATGGCCGTGGGACTGATGCTGAGCCGGTACGTGCCAGGCCTGGGCCGGGCGCTGAACGCCGTTCAGGTGAGGTCCGTGAGCGTGCCCATCGCTGCCGGGCTGCTGGTGATGATGTATCCGGTACTGGCGAAGGTCCGCTACTACGAGACCGCCCGCATCACCGGTGACCGCCGGTTGATGGCCGCCTGCCTGGTGCTGAACTGGGTGGTCGGCCCGGCGCTGATGTTCGCCCTGGCCTAGTTGCTCCTGCCCGATGCCCCGGACTACCGTACCGGCCTCGTCGTCGTCGGACTCGCTCGCTGCATCGATGGTGCTGATCTGGAACGACCTCGCCTGCGGTGACTTCGAGGCCGCCGCCGTCCTCGTCGCGGTCAACTCGCTGTTCCAGGTCCTTGCCTTCGGCCTCCTCGGCTGGTTCTACCTGCAGGTCCTGCCCGGCTGGCTCGGACTCTCGACGGCCAGCGCCGACTTCTCGGTCACCGCGATCGTGGTGAGCGTCGTCGTCTTCCTCGGCGTCCCGCTGGCAGCCGGGTTCCTCACCCGGCTTATGGCGGAGCGGACCCGTGGCCGTGCCTGGTACGAGCAGCGGTTCCTGCCCCGGATCGGGCCGGGCGCCCTGTACGGACTGCTGTTCACCATCGTCGTGCTGTTCGCCCTGCAGGGCGACGCCATCACCAGACGGCCGGCCGACGTGGCGCGCATCGCGCTGCCGCTCCTCGCCTACTTCGCGCCCACGTTGAGCGGCGGGTTCGCCCTTGGCCGCGCCCTCGCGCTGGGCTAGAAAGACCATCGACGCCCGGGGCAACTCTTCGGTCATCCGATCGGGGGGCTACCGCCGCATCCAGTTGGCTTCGCGGGCAAGGCCTGTGAAGGCGGGATCGTCGACCGGAAAACCGCAGGGCGCTGTGGAAGCCAGGCCGGAGCCGGGAAATGGACGCCTGCCTGCAGTTTGGCTACCGCGACTGAGCGGGCTTGGCAGTCTTCCCCCCGCTTCCACAGAGCCAGCTGCTACCCGTAAGGCACCAGCTGGCGACGGACCCAAGACGCTGGCACCCGGCGGCGTTCACCCGTTCGTGGCCGTGCCCTGCCCGGCGTGCGCCGATGGGTCTGGTGGCCGCGGCCCGGCGACGGCCGTCAGGTGGAGGTACTGCTGTGATGTCCCAGGCCAGCACGACCGCGGCAGATGCTGCCGTCCCGATCAGTCGCGCCGCGCTCGGCCGGAGTATCAAGGCAGGAAGCCTGAGGCTGGACCCGTCGTTGGCCAACGGTCTGTCATGTCCCGGCTGCGGCGGCGAGCGGATGACCCGCATCCTGCTGACGCTGACCGACGGCACGCCCGTCGACGTCGCCTTCTGCCAGTCGTGCGACTACCGCGCCTGGCGCGCCACCGACGGCACGCTCGAACTCGACGGCGTCCGGGTCAGGCTCACCGAACAGCAGCGCCCTGGCTGAACCATCGACGATCCGATCCGGCTGCATCAAACACACGGCGCCGCCCTTCGACGATGCCCCTTGCGCCCTAAGGGAACGGGCGACGCCCTGCTGCATGGCAGTCGCGGGCTACTGGTGGTCGGTCTGCGCTTTGACCGTCCCCGGCGGGCGGAGGTGAATGCTCGTCGGGTTGCGCTACTGCATTCGGGTGACGCGCCGATGGATGCGCTGGTGCCGGCGTTTGTGGTGCCCCGGGCAGTTACCACCGCTGAAAGGACACGCATGACGTCACACGGGAAGCGGCACCAGAATCGGAAGCGGGCGGCTGCTTTGGCGGTCGTCGCACTTGCCGGCACGAGCATGGCGGGGTTGAGCGGCGGTGTGGCGAATGCTTCCTCCCACCGCGAGGCGCCACTGACCGCCGGCGACCCGCAGCATGACAACACCGACGTCTACGCCTTCACCAGCCCGGACAAGTCGAACACGGTGACGCTGATCGCGAACTGGATCCCGTTCG
>JAABUP010005718.1_pt1 | contig 18573 bp, 23 predicted proteins | sample 5559201 | NCBI WGS metagenome assembly JAABUP01 (sample SAMN10711887, study PRJNA513373) | rock metagenome | isolation source: Antarctica rocks | place: Antarctica
GGATCCTGACGGTGCATACTAGAAGCTAATATGCACCGCCACGAAACCTGACGGTGCATACTAAACGTTAATATGCACCGTCACGGATCCTAACGGTGCATACTAAAACGCTACTATGCACCGTCATGGAACCTGACGGTCACCGTCATGGATCCTGACGGTGCATACTAAAACGCTAATATGCACCGTCGCGGATCCTGACGGTGCATACTAAGCGCTAATATGCACCGTCACGGAGCTTGACGGTGCACACTAAACGCTATTATGCACCGTCAGGTGCATCTTCAGCACTGTGTGTGCGGTAAAACACACAAATGCTGACTCGAATTGTGTTGCTACAGATGCAGCACCTGCTGCTGTTGCTTATACAACAACCTGTTTTTAGGATGCTATATGCAAATAGCATCCTAAAGACATATGGCCACACACCTTGTCGTGCATCCTGTCCACGCTTGTGATCCTGTGCATTTGCTGCCTGGATTGCAAGCGGCTGAATGGGCCATGGTGTTATTTCAACACCACCATAGATAGGTGGTAAACTCTATAGCTGATGACTGATAGGTACAAATGCAACTTCATCAGGCCCTCAGGTCACAAAAGCTCTGGTAATACCATCATAATGACAAAGCATGAATAATATCATGCCTTGCATCTGCACAAAGAACATCATCACTGCTGATGTCCTAATTGTCTGCTGGCATGCCTTGAGCTGTTTTTGCTCCAACATCATGCACATCAGAAATTGCAGATACCGCAAGATCTCAAGAAATACTTTTGTAGCAGTAGATTGATGAGGCTAGATGTGTAAATGACTTGCATTCCCTGCCAGAGACAATGAGGCTGATGCTGTGCAATCATTGTTGGGCTGCATGAACTAAAGGCAGCCAGCATGACTTATGCTCAGCGCAACTTTGCTTGTCAACCAATACCAGCAAACAGACACAAAGGGGGTGTGCATGATGTCTACAGTCAATGAATGTGCACAAACACTCAAAAACTAGCACAAAAACTTGCTGCAATGTCAAAATGCTATTTTACAGCAGGGTACAACATCTGGGCTCGCTTGAACGCCCAGACATCCTCTATCAACTGCACGTCTTCATGTATGACAGGCTGCATGTCAACATCACCACTGTCTTCAGTAGCAGCCAGCCCAGGCTGCTTGTCATTCGAGTCTCTGTCTACATCAGCTGTTTGCGCAGCAGCAGTATCAACAGAGGGTGTTATGACAGCAGCATCTGCTTCTTGTTGTGGCTTGGCTTCATTGGCTCCAGTCACATGCACTGCTACCTTGCATCTCTTGTCTCTAGACAGCATGATATCCTGCAAACACCACAGACAGTTCAGGACAAACCTGCAGAGCGTCTGGCAGCCCTGCTATGTATCCAAATGGGCACGGGTGACACAGAGCAATGACCGTTCTGAGTGGCCTAGAACTGATACTTACATCCTCTGAGCACAGCATGTCAGGCATTAATCTTTTGCAGTTGCAGCAACAAGCTGCTGACAGGTCAATGCCAGCCTTACTGCCATCTCACATATACACTTCTCTGGTTGTTCTACCTTGTCACAATTTCACAGATGTGCAAAAAACAACCACATGGCCTGTATTCCATGCAGTGCGTTGTACCTTGAAGAAGGCAACAAGGTCAGACTTGTGGAGAGATCTGATGGCATCAGCTTCCTGCTGACGGCGCTGGAACTTGAGGCTGCCATGCTTGATCTCCTGCCAGTCCCGGTGTGCCTGCTGCTGTAACCTCTTCACCTTCTCCAGTTTGCTCTTGGCTAGCTCCTCTGCCTGTACACAACCCATGGCAAGTCAGTCGGATAAACCTGTCTACACAGCATCTGGTGAAAGACGTCTTGCTGCGCATATATATACACCACATGCATGACTTATCATGCATTTGGTGCTGTAGCTTATGACTTGAGTCTGCTGTTGCTAGCTCCTCTGCTTGTACATCAACCCTCAGAAGTTAGTAAGATGCAGCACAGTATTGACACACCGTCAACACCCCATGCCCCATACATATCACTGTTTCATGCACTAGGTCCCAGCTCAAAATCTATGAGATGACAGCCTCATCAGCCAGAATGAGACAGGTACGCCACCAATGCATTTGGTGCTGTAAGCATTGACCTGGCTTCTGCCATACTTCAAGTCTGCTGTCCTGGGAAGCAGCTCAGATAGCCAGTAACCAACATGCAGACCACAGCATTTTTTACACAAACAAAAGAGATGCACAAGTCTGACACTGTTGCGAAACCTTTTTGTGTCTATTGCTGCAGGCTTGGATTGCAACCAGAGAGCCACACATTATTATCCCACAACACCAGCAGCTTCTTGCCATGCATACACGCAAGCATGCACAGACAGACAGACAGAGAGACAGACAGACAGAGAGAGAGACAGACAGACAGACAGACAGACAGACAGGCAGACGCAAACACAGAGGCAGCAGTCACGCACCTGTGTCTTGAAGCTCTCCTCTGTCATGTCATCCAAGCTGGTCTGATACTGCTGCAGGAAGGCTTCACATCGGCCCTCCAGATGTTGACAGGAGAAGGCAGTAGACTGCAGAATGAACGCCACACTGCATGCACACCAGGCCAAGCCGCTCAGACTCAAGCCACAGCCATTCAGGTCAAAGACTGAGTCTGAGTCAGGTGGACGTTGAGATACCAAGGAAGAGGAAGTGTGCAGCAGTAAGTGTGTAGCAGGGACAGGGGTGATGATGCCTTCAGCAGTTGAAGCTCAACCCTGGGAGACTAACTGGGCTTGTAAATGGCTGTGGTGAAAGTTGGTTGTCTCCTATCACTGATGAGGGGAAGTTGTGTTTTGGTTTGCCGTCCATACACTACACATGCCAAACGTAATATCCACAGCAGGCGCTCTTGAACTGTGTTCTAAAACCATGCTTTCCAGGGACAACTTGAGGGGGTTGCTACACAATCATGGAGACTGCCTGAAGTTGCGACATTACTCACGCCTTGGACAGCTGCTGTCAATCACAGCAAGCATCAACAAGCAGTGACAGAGTGGAACAGAAGGCAATCATCACAAGTGGGCATCATCATAAGTGGCAATAATCATGGATGGCAATCATCATAAGTTGCATGCGAGGCAAAAGCACATTACACAAGAATCCCACAAGAACCAAGAGGACATTCAGCATACCTGATGCAGCTCAAGATTGCTGCACATCTGAGATAATGAAGGAGTGCTGTTACTACAGCTATTATTTAAGTAAGTACTTGCATGGAAGCTGCAATGAGGCTGAGGATATAACAGAACTCACAACAGCAACCCAGCCTTACCTATGCACAGACAGATATGTCCATACCTATGCACAGACAGATTTGTCCATACCTATGCACAGACAGATTTGTCCATACCTATGCACAGACAGTTTTCTCCACACCTATGCACAGACAGATTTGTCCATACCTATGCACAGACAGATTCGTCCACGATGACAGGAACACCAAGTAGCCCAGCTGCTCTTGCGTGCGCAGCACATGAAACACATCCCTCTTGGCGCAGTGCACCAGCAGGTCTACCAGGGCATTGCTACGCTCCTCATCCAGGCCCACTTGATAGGTCAGCACTATGCTGCTGTTGTCGTTGGATGGGTTGGAGCCAGGCTGTGTGAAGAGGGCTGAAGTGCCCTGTTGCAGCTTCACTATGCGGCCTTCACCACGCTGTGAAGGGAACAGTGGCTTGGCGTGCAGCTCGTCCTGCATTGCATGGCAATGCTGATTCACTTGTTTGGTCATTCATGAATTTGGGTTCTGAGTAGCTCCATGTGTGGAGTCCTGTGTTGACTGTCAGCGTATTGGCAGTGACATGTGTTGATGTGGCAGTCACATGAGAGACACGCACATTTGCACAGCAGTCGGAACATTAATTGATTGATTGATCGATTAATTTATTGTTTGATCCATTGATCGATGGATCGATGGATCGGTTGGTCGGTTGATCGCTTGATTGATTGATTGATTGATTGATTGATTGATTGATTGATTGATCTAAACAGACAATAGAGAAGCACCCACTGTTTGCAGAAAACGGTGCACATGACTCTGACCCTGAATAGTTGTTCTGTGCAAGTCTGTTGAGCTTGCTGTTTGAAATCTCATTGGTGCATTACCATTTCCACTCAGACTTCACTCAATAAACAAAACGCATATGCAAAGAAGCTTTTTCACTCAGATTTCAGTACCTGGACAGCAAAACGCAAATGCAGAAAAAGTATGCTTGGGAACTGACCTTGAGTAGCTGTTCAACATGTTGCCTCAGCTGCTGCGTCTCTGCCCGACTGTAGTTACCTGTCACATAGCATTCCACTCCACAACGATGCAGCAGCCTAGGCATGAAGGCCTGCAATCACCAACAGCTTGTGTGCATGCATTGCATGAATCACAAGAGCCGATGCCCCCTCGCGGGGTAGGGCCTTAGCCTCAGCAGGAGTTGCTGGCAACCGTCGGGTTATGCCTTGCACAATAGGCCTATCATGGCTAAATAATTAAAAAAATGCATGGGATAAAGAGCGATGATCGCAATTGCTGTTGACAAGGCACTCCTTTTGACAGCAGTAGAAACAGCCCAAGCATGCAAGGACTGCAGCTGACAATGTTTGTGGTGATGAGATGTGATTGCCTGACGTTTAGCACTTCAGGCTACATCACTGGGAGAAACTCCAATGCTCATCAAAGGCAATGAGGATGAGTGTGAGTTGAGGAGATGGGCTTTTCATCCTCCATGAGGGAGCACCCCTCAGGCAATCCCAACATACCCCACCCTTGAGCTTTACTGCATAACCGATGCAAAAAGGCATCTCTGTAATGATAGTGCAAAATCAGTGTGTATCCATGGGTATTTTCTCAATAACTGATTACTGATAAAAGATGGACGTCTTTCAAGCTGTTGATGGATCAGAGGAATGTTGTCTGATCTTTCTTAAACATCTCCACAATGTAGAATCGTGTTTTTACTGTCCCCAGATCTTTCTGAGTTTAGATTTCCAGTGTTGGGATGACGTTTCTGAATTAAAAATGATGTTTCGAGATTAATTAGAGCTTTTCAATATACGACTGACGCAGCACCTGTAAATGTGTTGGAGTGAGGTCTAGCAGGGCCTCTTCATAGCTGTGCACGTGCCACCGCTTGGCCTCAAACAGCAGGGACTGGTTGTACATTGCTGTCTGGTAGGGCTGCTCATACTTGATGTTGCTGTAGTCCTTCTGCAGTGCGTCCTTCTGCACCTGTGGCGCATGAAAGAGCCTGTTCAGGATCAATGTGTTGCTGATACGTATCACGGACGTGGTTTAAAAGTAGCACTCAACATACATGACAAGTGCATTGGTGTATGCGATGTCATGTGCTGACCGCCTGAGTCTCAGCATAACTGCAATGTGAGAAGAACAGAATTGCATGGCTGGCACAACTTTGCTGAATCCACAGAAAACATACCGCCATTGGATTCAGATGACATGCATTTTTGCAAAAGACACAAAGTTACCGTGAGTGTGTTTGACAGATGGATTTGTGGGCAAAAACAGATGAAGGCTGACTGACCTGGAACCTGTCTTCTTCTACTTTGAAGTCAACCACCTCCCGCAGCACAGCTTCTGCCAGTTTCATCAGCTTGTGGTTGTACCTGTGTACCAATACAGGTCACTGGATGACTGAATGACTGAATGCTGGCTCACTGCAAAGCATTGGGCACAGTACAGGAGCCTATTTAAGTCAAGAACAATGCTACCCTGTTGTAATGCCAGTAGTACAGGTCCCATGCCGAAAGCAGTCTTCAAATTGAGGTCGCCATGCATGCAGCCTAATCCAAATGGCATCCAATTGAGATCCAAGCAGCATGTAAAGCCCACCCACTGAGCCATACCAGCACGCCTTCAAGGTGGGCAAACATGCTATAGCACAGCCTGGTCAGCATTGTGCATACGATAGCTGAACAAAACAGTCACTATGCTAGCCACTCAGCTTGGTGAGAAAACATGTGTTTGACTGAAGGCTGAAAGTTCACTTACACCATGATACAGCCCATCCAGTGTTGCAGGACAGCCACCATTGTTGAAGTGACAATCCAACAATCAGATCAACAGACAGTCATCATGGCCTCAACTGCTGCTCAAATTGGACAAAAGGCAAGGCAATCCCTCTGAAAGGCAGGAAGGATCCCACAGGGTTCCCAACATGCCTGGTCACAATTCCTCCAACGATGGATTGACAAACCCCATCAAACAGAAAGCTAGGAAGCATACCCACTGACCCACAGCAGAAACCCCTCAGGGTGGGTCAACATCCCATAGTGGAGCCCAGCCAGTGTTGCAGGATAGGCCACCTCATTGAAATGATCCTCCAACAGTTTGATGAAGAGGCGAGTCATCACGGCTGCCTCTGGGGTCACATATGCCTCAGGGCATGTGAACATCATGTACACTATAGCCTTGGGAGTCTCAAAGCTGGTGTTGGCTCTGTGCCAGAGCTTGACCATTGGTGTCTCTGAAATCACCTCTGGCTGCTGCTGTTGAGGCTCCTGGAGTCACACACGGCTGAGAGTCGCCGAGGCTGCTCCAAGAAAGCAAAGTAGATAAGATAAGAAAATACTACACCTTGTGGAGTCAATTTAATGTGAAGCCAAGTATTGTACCGTGCTGCCCAGCTCAAGAAGCAAATGAAAGTACCAGGATGCATGAGCACTGCGGCCTTGGGAGTTTAGACGCTAGTGTTGGCTCGCAGGTCAGGCTGGAACAATCAGTGCTCTGACGCAGTTGTTCATGCATAGTAGCATTGTTATAACAGCTTGATCAACATTTGCACTGAAGGAGAGCAAACATGCCATGATCCAAAGCAGCTGTGCTTGACAGTGCCACTGCTGTGAAAGGTTGATCACATGCACCATAGGGCAGCACCAAGCAGTGATATGAAACAGCTGCTCAGGCACAATGTCACTGCTGTAACATATTCATCATACACACTGAAAGGGCAGTACCAAGCAGTGATCTGATTCAGCTGCTCAGGCACAGTGTCACTGCTGTAACAATTTCATCATACGCACTGACAGGGAGCAGCAAGCAGTGACCTGACACACCTGCTCAGGCACAGTATTGCTGCAGTAACAGGTTCATTACATGCACTTAAAGGGCAGTACCAAGCAGTGATCTGACGCAGCTGCTCATGCACAGTGTCACTGCTGTAACAGGTATGTCATACGCACTGAAAGGGCAGTACCAAGCAGTGATCTGATGCAGCTGCTCATGCATGGTATCACTGCTGTAACAGGTTCATCATACACACTGAAAGGGAGCAGCAAGATGCACCTGTATCAGGTCAAAGCTGCTGGGGATGAAGAGGTTGGGGTGGGGCAGGAAGAGGCGGTCATCTGATGCAGCTGTCCACGCTGATTGCCAGGACTGTGGGATGTCACTCAAGCTGTAGGGGGTCTTATACCATGGCTCTGTGCTGCTTGTAGTACCCTACAACCACAGAGACACACATGTCAAGGAAAGGCAAGCAACAGACACTGCTGGTTCTGGACGTCGCTCCAGCTGTAGGGGGTCTTGTACCATGGCTCTGTGCTGCTGGTAGTACCCTGCAATCGCAAGAATACACATGTCATGGGAAAGCAAGCAGTGGAAACTGTTGTTTGTGAAGGGTCACTTAGGCTGTAGGGGGTCTTGTACCATGGCTCTGTGCTGCTAGTTGTGCCCTGCAACTGCAGAGATACACATGTCAAGGAAAGGCAAGCAACGGACACTGTTGTTTTTGGATGTCACTCCAGCTGTAGGGGGTCTTATACCATGACTCTGTGCTGCTTGTAGTACCCTGTATGACCAGGCATACACGTGTCATGGGAAAGCAAGCAGTGGAAACTGTTGATTCTGGACGTCACACAGGCTGTGGGGCGTCTCACACCATGGACTTGCAGCACACTCCAAACAAAGCAGCAAACAAGAGCTGTAATCTGCTTGGCACAGGTGTATTTCACGACTTTCATATCCTGGCTCTGACTTGGTTGTGCTGTCTAGTTTCCATTGTCCAGCGTCTACCGCCTAGTGTCTACTGCTCAAGGCCTACTGCTTGGTGTCTGCTACCTTGTATCTACTGCCTGGTATCTACTGCCTGGTATCTGCTACCTTGTATCTACTGCCCAGCATCTACTGCCTGGTGTCAACTACCCATTGTTGGACTGCGCACTGTCAAGTGACTTGTAACAACAAGCAATGAGCACAGAGAGGAACAAGTAGTCTTGAAGGAAGCATGAGCAATGAAACAGACATGCTGCTACACATGTGAAGCATGCCAGCATGATTTGAGTAGGTGCAAGACTCAGCCAAACAGACCTACTCCTGATACGCATGATGCTTTAGCATAACAGCAAGTTGGGTATGTGGCCAGTGTTTCTAGTGAAACCATGCTCAATACATGAGTGACCAGTGTTTTCTGAAGCAATCCTGAAATGAAGTTGGCCAGAGTCTTTGGAATACATTGCGGAAGTAGTGTGTCAGTGACAAACCTGGAATAGCTTAGAGGACCACATGATGCGCACATTGGCAGGCGTCAGCTCTGCCAGAACTCCCTTGATGGCTGACTCATCATACTCCTGGGGCACATTGTGCAGCGCCAATAGCAGATCCCTGCATGCAGATCAGACCAGATCAGACCAAATTAGACCAGATTAGACCAGATCAGACCAGATCAGAGCAGGTGTGTTGCAGAGAACATCAGTGGTGCACACAATGCTGTGACTGGATAGTTGTGATGAAGTGACGCACACCAACAACCTGAGTCATCAGGCAGTACTGTTGAGGCAGGTTGAGAAAGGCTAGAGCTTAGTCTCTATGTTGCACTGTCTAGACTGTGTTTCTATAGGGTTGATAATGCATTTTCCTGGTTGGAAAAGCAAGCACAGTCGCACACAGACTGTAGTAAACAACAGGCTGTGTATAGCGTTCAAGTTGTTCTTGCCACCACAGGGAGCGTACAGCACAGCCTGCCTCAAAATCAGTGACAAGAGGGACACATCAACCGTGGGGTTGAGGCACATGTGTCCTTTCCTTCATGGCTAGGCATCAAAAAAATTCATTGAGAAAGCTTTTCGAAAGGCTGGCAAAGATCTGGCTTGTTGTTCAGATTGCTTGCTTCACAACACTCATGCTACAGACAGTAACAGCCTGATGCACACACTGCACCACAAGGTCCAATCACCTGTCTTCATAGCTTTGCATAGCAGAGGAGAGCTTCTCTACATAGTTGTACGGGCTGTTCTTGTCAGCAAATCTGAATCTCAGCTCAGATAAGGCTTTGTTCTCCTGGAATCTGTCTTGGGTGACCCCCCCGGGTGCATGCAGCATGCTGATGTAGGCGAACACAATTTGCACGACCTCTTGCAGCCTGTCATGACCTGCAACACAATGTCACATAACAGAAAAGAAAAAGAAGAGGAAAGACTACGCTTTTTGGCGTCAATTTGATGAGAAGCCAGATATTATACTGAACTGCCCAGGAATGAATGTCACATCACATGGTGCATGATGCCCGGTGCCAAAGGCTCCGGGCTGCTGCCTTAGAAGGCTTCCATTATGAGTGTCAAAAGGCAGAGGCTTGGGGGGGAGGGGTGTTTGGATTCACACTGCCAAAGGTGCAGCACATGCGCAGCAGCAAGCTGACCCAGACTGCTGAAGATGGAGCACAGCAGCAAAATTGCTCTGATAAACACATCGTATACAGTCTGTCACAGACAGACAGACAGACAGACAGACAGACAGACAGACAGACAGACAGACAGACAGACAGACAGACAGACAGACAGACAGACAGACAGACAGACAGACAGACAGACAGACAGACAGACACAGACAGACTGACATGCGCACCATGGACACACACCTACAAACTAAGCTTGCCAAGATGATGCATGCAGCCAAGAACAGAGAGGCGCACCTGTGTCAGTGAGCTCAATGTGCACCATGAAGATTGAGCGAGAGCTGAGGCTGTTGCCGCTCTCCCCGGCAGACAGGGACGTCGCCCATCCCAGCTTCTTCAGAAGGGCAAACACGCTGCCCTCCCCTTCATGACCCAACAGATGGCTGCAGACCATGCAGTGGGGTCAACACAAACACAGGGACAGGAATGCAAGGTAGTAGTGTGGATGGAACTGTCCCTTCTCACAAGAGCTGATGCCCCTTCACAGGGTAGGGCATTAGCCTCAGGAGTTGCTGGCAATCTATGGGTTATCCCTTGCACAATAGGCCTATCACAACTAATGAATAACAGAGCTGTCCCCTTTCTCTCCAAGAGACAAGAAGGGTACCCATCCCACTTGACTGGGAGTAGCATAATTGCTGACCTGTCCCTCCTGACCCAGACAGTGACTGTATGAGTACACCACAACTTGACTTCCCCTGATGAGTCCTAAAGACAGAAGATGTAAATTTAGAAAAGATATATAAAATATAGAGAAGATATACATAAATAAAAGTGAAGGAGGGGGGGGGGGGGTAATATAGAAATATATACATCAGGGCCGAAAGCATATATATAGAAATATAGAAATATATACAGCTGTAAACTAATATAGAAATATAGAAATATACATTATGTCTATAATAGGATATATATGTACGGGATTGATACCTGAGGTAGGTGCAAGGGAAGACCTTGTAGGCCTTGCTTTCAGGGGGCACAGCCCACTGCAGCTCCACCCTGTGCCCATCCCTCTCAGGCACCACCTTCAGCAGTTTGCTGGTTTCCGCCTGGGTCACAATGTCTCCTGCACAGCATCACTTCTTGCCTCTGTCACAAATGGCGTGAAAGGACAGTCCAGATGTCTCTCAGGCACCACCTTGGTCAGTTTGTTAATTGCTGCCTGGGTCACAACGTCTCCTGCATGCACAGCATCAGTTTGTCCTCATCATAAATGGCGTGAAAGGACAATCTAGATGTCTCTCAGGCACCACCTTCATCAGTTTGCTGCTTTCTGCCTGGGTCACAATGTCTCCTGCATGCACAGCATCACTCTTCGCCCTTGGGATACAGTGTGCAGCACTTCTTGTCTTTGTCACAAAAGCTGTGCAAGGACAGTCCAGATGTCTCTCAGGCACCAACTTCATCAGTTTGCTGCCTTCTGCCTGGGTCACAATGTCTCCTGCATGCACAGCATCACTTTTCGCCCTTGGGATACAGTGTGCAGCACTTCTTGTCTGTGTCACAGAAGGCGTGAAAGGACAGTCCGGATGTCAGCAAAAAAGCCAAAATGGGCAAGTTTTTCCTGATTGAGATTAGTGTCTATTACGCCGCAGGCCCATTGTAAATCCGCGACAGAGTAAAAGGGATTAGACTTTGATGGTTCGTTTATCAAACTGGTGGGTAGAGTCCACATTGGCTTAATTTTGTCCATTCCTGTTAGTCAATGCTGTGAACAAGTCGCTGGTTGCTGCCTGAGTAGCAAATGTCTCCGACGCGTAGAAAGCTTGTCAGCCGCAGCTTCTGAGGCAACTTCTGAGGCAGTCATGTTGATCTATTCGCAGATTTGTCTATACCAAATTAGCAGCGCACAGTTACATTAAAGCCGAGACTGATGACAGCTGCCTGGTAATGCTGCCATGAGAAGACTACAGCTGGCTGCTGCAACCAGCAGCAACTTTCCTGGACTGCTCTTTCCTCTGCAAGATAAGGCTTACAAACGGCACACACAATCAATGCACATTTAACCAGTTGTGTTTTTCCAAAAACAGAGATCAGAGATTGCAACTCAGAACAAACCTTTTTTATGATGTTTTGCACCTTAATGTTCTTACTTGGGATGTTTGCAGGTGGCAGGTTGCTGTTGGGCACAGCAGCAAACTTCTCCTTCACTAGGATCTCCAAGTCGTCAAGGCTCTGTGAGCCGTACACCGAGAGGCACATGATGTTGGAAGAATAGTGTGCATGGTAGAAGTCCTTCATCTGCATTCACACAAACCCCTGTGGTGTTATTGCTGCAGAAAAGCACACTTTAGCAGTTTCCTGTGCTACTTCCAATTACTGCAGACCAGTAATGACTTTTGATGTGAAATCATAGGGCAGGCACAAATCTCTGTGCATCTGCTGACAGCCATGCACTACAACAGTTCCACACAGAAGATGGAGACTGCCCGACATCATGAATGCCAACAGCACTTGCGCTGAAGTTATGTAGCAGCAGCGAGTTTGCTTGTGATCTGCTTTACAAGTGGTCCACACATGCCAGTCAGGCAGCAGCATTGTGCAACACAAGCAAACAAGCCCTCAAAATAGGATCAGGCTGCAGTGGTGAGCCTGAGCAGTCTGCAAGGTGATGCTGGCAGCTGCTCATGCAGCCAGATTGCATGCGCAGGCAGCAGCACCGTCTAAAACAGGGGGGGGAAGGGGCACCTGAACATGCACATGGAATCACTAGCAATCGTGGATCAGGACGCCACGGTGAAAGTATAATGAGAAACTAAGTATGATTTCGGGCTGCCCAGGGCGCAGCATCACCTATGACTATGGCCTGTGCACAGATGCCTGGAAAACGACACCTTTTGCCGTCAATGCAATGAGAAGCGAAGCTATGGCTGCCCAGGGCTGCCCAGGGCGCAGCATCAACTATGAACATGGCATATGCACAAATGCCTGCAGCCTAGCTTAAAAGACTTGACAAGTGAAGGCCCAGGGCACAGCATCATCTATGACTACAGCCTGTGCACAAATGCCTGCAGACCAGCTTGGAAGACTTGACAAGTGAAGGCTCACTCTGAGGTGACTGTCAATGCCTTTGGCCTTGGGGTGGGTGAGCAGGGTGTCCTTGTTGCCTGTTGAGAAGCGGTGGCAAGGGTGTGCCGGGTTGCAGGTGTGCCGCCACAGCTGCAGAGCCTTCCACCCATCTGAATTCAGATTCTTGCCATGCCTGTGACCATCAGCAGACTGTCTTATTGTCTTAGAAAAGAAAGGAGAAGAGTGCACCTTTTGGCGTCAATTTAATGAGAAGGCAAGTGTTATGCCGGGCTGCCCAGGGTGTCTTATTCTACATCAGGTGTGTGTCCAGCGATGAGACATGCATGCTCTGGTTGGTAATCTGGTGGCATTACACTTGCTGTGCCACAGCCATAGAGCGCTTGTGCCGTTTGAGCAGTGTCCTGAGCAGTGCTGTTACTTAAGAGTGTAAGCATAAGCTGAGATGTATAACGTCAATGTAGTGGTATGATAAATCTGATGAAAGGTCAGCTTTGTTGCTAGCACATGCCACAGTCATAGCAAGCTGACTGGACTGTACTTTTGCTGTTTAGTGTCATTGAGGAAATGTTGAAGTGCAAGCCTGGCATGTTGGGCAGCAAAGCTGCAGCAGGCACTTCTTTTGGCTAATGACAGTAGGCTGTACAATCCAGCAGCTGAAAAGGCATGACTTACTCAGAGTCCACAGCATTCACTTCCCGCTCAACACCATCCTTGGAAATGGTAGGGCTGATAAAGAATTGAGCAAAGCGGTCCAAGGCTCCCTCTAGATGCTCTTGGTTCACATCAAAATGGTAGTTGGTGCTCTCGGATGATGTGTAAGCATTGGTTGAGCCGCCGTTCTCAGACTGCAGTTCATCCATGAACTGTCTGCTGTGAGATGCGCAAGAGGCAATGGGATCATTACCAAGAGCAAAACAGCCCAGCCTCTGGAAACTCATGCATGAGGCTCATGTACAGGGCGTACTGACCACAAACTTGGAGTACTCATCCTCCTGAGGGTACTTTTCAGAGGCATAGAACAGCATGTGCTCAGTGAAGTGTGCCAAGCCTGGAAGATCATCTGGATCGCCCAAGCTTCCCACTCGAACCTGAATAGTGACAGGTGATGTTACTTGCACTGTCTCTTGGCGGATTGAACAAGGTCTTGCAGCTGCAGCTCAGGCCAGTAACCAGAGGGTGTTGATGTAGCCTCCGAAACCACACACTGTCACTCAAGTTGCAGCCGAGAAAGGCCGACGACGCTGCCACGGAAATCAAGAGGTCACAGCACAAAACTCACGTCCATCGCAGCGGCAGCTTTGTCCGCGTCGGCGTCGCTGATCAAAGTTATACGTATGCCGTTGTCCAGAGTGAGACACCGGTAGTTGAGCTTGTCGACCGCCGGCTTGACGATCTCGATCATACTGGATTGATGCCGGTGTTTCATGTTGTTGTGCTTGAGCTGTCGCAACGCAAGCGATGCGCAAAGATCGAACTGCAGTCAAGCTTGAAGCTTCCACGCAAGCTGCCCATACGCAAGCCCGTCCTCCGTATGCGTCTGCTCCGTGACAGACGGGGCCGTTACACACAGAACCCCCCCCCCCCCCCCCCTGCTCGATCCGTCAACTCCTGATGTGCAGCATGCTGGTTTTGACACACAAGCAACACAAGTGAAACTGAGGCTATGGGACATCAACAAGTAGATATACACTGTATGTTACACAGCAACAAGCAAGCTGGCCCACAGACTGCGCAAGACAAGCTCTTGAGATCTGAGGTCTGCAGTTGTGCAGACATGTCCGTGCGGGCCACATGCATGGACCAGTCAGACACAATTGTCGGATGTTGCCCTGCTTGTAAGTTAGTGTCCTTCAAGCACAGCACATCTTGCTGAGGCTCTTGGAAAATCTAGGAGAATTGAAGGCAACCCCTCTAAGGCTACCGTAGCTATAGCTACTCAACTTTCAGCACTACAGCTAGCTAGCTATAGCTGCATTAGCTGGTGCAGCATGCGCTCATGAACACAAAAGATGTTTCTAATCATGTCTTGTTGCTGGACCACAGGATCACTATAGTACACAAGTGGATCAAAAGTGGTACCCTGAAAAGACTCAAAGCTAAATTGGTAGCCGGCACCTACTAGTCTTGCCAATAAAGCTTGAGGATGGCCTCCAGACCGCTCAATCCATGCATAACCAAACTCAAATATCAAGTATGGCACGTGAGATTCAATGATTGTTTTTTCAGCACCCTTGAAAACATGGCCTTCATGACCTTCAACATCCATCTTGACCATGACAATTGGGTCAGACAAGTCTGCTAAGGCTGTGTCAACTGTTGTCATCTGAAGACCAGCATCTTGCACTGTGTAGTTTTCAGGCGGCAAAAAATGCTGATCACAAGTCACAGTGCCATCCCCCGAGTTGTCAATATCAGAGAATAGTGTGCAGTTCTCATGCGGGGCATTGCTGAGCATAATGTTGTAGTACGTCACCCTCTCTTGAAAGCCTGCATTACTGCAGAGACTTCTCCTCAAGAGCTGCTCATTGGCGCGCATGGGCTCAAAGGCAAATACTTCATGACCTGCAGCTGCAAAGAGCAGCGTGTACCAGCCGATGTTTGCACCAATGTCCAGAAAGATAGCCTTGTCCAAGGGTATATTCAATTGCAGGCAGGCTTGCTGCATTGTTGCGAGCATGATCTTGCTCGTCTCTTCCTCCCACGAACCGGCTTGGAATATCCCACTAGATACCAGGTCCTGTCGCCCATAGCAGAACATCGAGAAGGCAAAGCCATCAAACTCGACAGGAAATCTCACAAAGTTAGCCTCTGTGTCCAAAAATAGGCCTCGATCAGACAGACAGAACTCGCGTTGCTCCAATATTGCCTGGTCACGTAAAGGCTGCAAGCTGTCGCCAGAGCTGCTGCCCACAGCTGTCAAAGCCCACCTGATCGCCGCGTGCCTTCTTGCAACTGCGGCCGTGCGACCTCGTAGTCGATGTGTGGGCCTTGCAGCCGCGGCGATGCCAATGCAGATACTCAAAAACAGCACGGTGCCAGCTTTGGGCTTCATCATGCTTGCGAATGTGAATTTTGCACTGCTGTTTATGGTTGCAGATCGCCATAGCCGCGATCCTTTTCAAACCTTCATTTCAAATTTGACCCTGACTAAGCAAGCACGGTCATGCTGTTCTTACCAGTGTGCTTACTGCACATCGTCCAGAGTTTTGCTGTGATCGCGAGGCCACTTGTCTTGCCCAGCAGATCAAGCAAGGGTGGAACCATGCACGGCATGGCTTGTACCCGTCACTCAGGTCAGCATGCCCTGATTGCTGTATGTCTTTGCTCTCAGTCTGAATGTCGTACCGATTGCTCTGCAGGGAACTGCTTATCTGCCAGGAAGAAGCAGCGTGGGCCGGGCAAAGAAGGCCTTGCTCAAGACAATCCCAACCCTATTCGAACCACAGCAGAGCAGCACCTCTTTTGGTTGCCAAGGGAGCAGTACAAGACAGCTGCTGGCCCTCCTGACTACACAGCCATGATGGCTCATTTCAATATAACCTGGTTGAAACAAACTAAGCTAGTGTTGCTTCAGGTGAAAGCACCTGCTTTACTTTGCATTTCTGCGATGCAGCAGCAAGCCAGTCGTCACATTGCTTGCATGGTAATCCCCATGCAAATTTCGTTGATGATACTGCATGCCTTCATGGATGCGCCTTGCCATCAGAGCACAAGTCTTCTCTCTGCACAGCAGTCAGTCTTCTTTGACCGCCAAGCTCACTTGGTCATCTCATCACCTGCACACACAGCAAGGAAGCAAATAACCAGCAAGTCTGCGTCTGCAGGCTGCACTTGATCACATGGTTCATGGTGGTGATGATATCCATATGCTGTGCAGATGGCGAAGCAAGGGACATTGTCAACCAGGCTAATCAGCCATACTCTGAGACTAGGGCCCTCACACCTGAGGAGGACAATAATGATGACAAGTCCCAGGTGGACATGTGCCCGCCGCCCTTCACTGTCTGGTTTGGAGGTACAGCACGCCTTTGCCTTCTGCTTGCTTGTGCCTGCTGCATCTACGTGCAACATTCAGGGCAGCCAACCCACTTCAGCATATAAGCTGCTATACAGCGTGTACCCGTGTCTTCTACCGTGCATTGGTGTATGATGCTAAGTGTGAAGTGCCTCAAGTGGAGAGCAACAAACCAGATGACTGCTTTCTTGTCGGGAAAACAATTTGTGAAGGCTACAGCACTTTGACGCACGCTGTGTACCTGTTATGCTGCTGAATGCAAACTTTATCTCGGCGGCTCAGCTTGTTGTTGTTGCTTGCCTTGCTGTATGGTGAGGTGATGGAGGTGTACAAGGAGGCAGGAGCCCAGGCCTGGCACTCATTGGTCTCCCGCCTGCACTCTGCCTGCAGCCATTGCGCTACCAACTATGCTCTGGCCCTTCCCGTTCTCAAGTTCCTCTGGAAGGAGCTGTGTGGTGATTGTCTTCGTGCCATGAGGACACTCACGGGTGACTTCAGCGCTGTTGTCATGGGTTGCGAAATCTTTGTGCTGCTGCTGGTGGCTTCAGTTGTGTGTGAGTACTCCTCTCACAGTGTCAGCTGTGGTGTGTGTGTACATGCCAGCCGACCAACCTGCCATGTTTTGTCAATGCTCCTGCCATGATAAGTTGTCCCATACTGTGCTGAGCATTGCTTCAGCAGTGCATCTGTCAGACATGTTGCCCACATGTGTGCATGATGCAAGACCAGCTGGGCAGCATTCATAATCTCAGTTTGCTTGATTGCTTCTTTGTAACATGATGGCTGACATGCCTGCAAGGGGCAGTGCACTGTGAGATCATCTATCAAGTTGCCAGCCTGGTCGTTTCAGACAAGCCTCTTTGCTGTTGATTTGCAGGGATGATCAGGCGCCTGCTACTTCTTGAGAAGCAGTTGACGTTGTCCCGGAGGAGCAATCACATGCGCCATGAATCCAGCTTAATCAACCACCGCAGCAGCAAGTTGTACATCAAAGAACTGGGGAGCACCACTGAGAAGCTGAAGCATGGGCTCAGCTTTGCTCACCGGTTACTGGGATACCATCACGTGCGCACAGGCAGACGTCACACGGCTACTAAGGGCAGCCTGTCTCTGCTGAAGAGGCACCAGGTCAGGGCCAGAAGGCAGAGGCTGGCCTTGAAGAAGCAGCTGCGAAGGGCAGCTGCCCAGCAGAGTTTGTTGGAGCGCAAGATGGAGCGCCTCCACCACATCCTGGATGTTGTTCTACAGGTAAACACAGATTGCACTGTCACGTATGTGCTTAGACTGTTGTCGTCCATTCGTCTGTCTGTACGTCTGTCTGTATGTCTGTCTGTCCATCAGTCTGTTTGTCTGTCTGTGTATGTTTGTCTGTCTGTGTGTGTGCGCACACAAAAGGGTTAGTGCATGTGCTACATGTACAAGCGCCAGGACATCATTTGCTGTTGGAACCAAGTGTGGTACTCATATCATGTTTGCGCATGTTTTTCTTCTCCTTTGCACAACGCATGGCAAGTATGTCAATCGACAATTCAGCCAGGCACACAATTCCTGCTGCACTCTGGAGCTCAAACTTGACTTTTTTGTGCACTGCTGACAGGTGGGCCGCAGCCTTCGCACTGGCAACACAGCTCAAGCTGCTGAGCTGCTGAACCTCAAGAATGACCTGTCAGAGCAGCAGAGCCACACAGGCGCTGACATCAGCACCCTCCAGCAGGAGCTGGCGCACCTGCAGACTCAGTTCAAGACTGAGCAGAGGACTCAGCACCTGCTGGAGTCACAAGGGGCTCTGATTGCTGAGCTGAGG
>JAABUP010005720.1_pt1 | contig 18571 bp, 19 predicted proteins | sample 5559201 | NCBI WGS metagenome assembly JAABUP01 (sample SAMN10711887, study PRJNA513373) | rock metagenome | isolation source: Antarctica rocks | place: Antarctica
TCCCAGTCCACTTGGCCATCTGATTGCGCACTTTAGGCTGCACGTAATCCAGCAGCTCACAATTTCAGATGGGCGTCTGTCTTTCGGTGACCTTCATTGCCAGGCTCGTCATCTTCCTTGTATGCTATCCTCACACGGTCTTCGCGCGATACACTGAAAGTCTGCTCTCTTTGTAGCTCCCTGTCTTCTTGTAAGTCAAGGTATGCCATCTTCATCTCTCCTGAGGCGAGGAATCCTAGCTACTGGAAGTAGCTTGCAATGCTGGTTCTAGCTCTGGCTTCTCGTGCCACATACTAGTCCTCTCACTCTTAGGGGTGTAGTTGGGTACCGCATGTCTTCCTTGCAGGCCTACCTTTCCACTTACGTCGGTGGTAAATGAAACAGCGACCTCTGAGCGGAGGTACCTCAAGCGGTACTAGTGACGACCACTTCGTTCGGCCCTCTCAGCACCGCTTCTCTCATTCTGAAGATTTCTCATAGCATCCTATATCTCTTCCCCTCTATAGTGCGGCAGCGTAGCACCGAGTGCTACACTGCTACCCTCGCACACCGGTCCCATGAAACAAGAGTCTCCTGGCTTGGGTTTGCGCGCCGCTGTCGAGAGTATGCCGAAGTGCCCCAATCGCTACTCCAGGAAAAGGTACATATAGTTCTCTTTGTCTCTTTGTCGCTCTCGTCCCATCATTCTCTTCCACAGCCTTGCCGCCAAGATGGGACTCTCTTACGCTCTTTCAGTATCATTGCTATGCCTTGTCTCTCCTTTAATTGCGTCAGCACAATACCACCATGGTCGAGGAGGAGGAGGCCGTCCAAGCGTACCTCCTCCAGCAAGCGTTCCTCCGGCTAGCACACCACCTGTCGATACCGCAACAGCAGCTACAAGTGCTGTTGCCGCGCCCACTTCCGTCGCTGAACCCACTTCTGTCGCCACTGAGCCTGCGACCTCTGCAGTCCAACCCACAGCCACCGGAGTCAACACTGGTACCGGCACTGCCACATCAGCAGCATCAACCCCGTCGTCCACTGGCGGCGGCGGCGGCTCATGCACCGGCTCAGGCATGGAAATCCAATGGTCCGGCGACGAAGTCAGCTTTTCCTGGTCCGGCGGCAGCGGCAAAACAACCGGCTGCACGAGTCTCGGCTCCTCATTCGAAGGCCAAGTCGCCGTCGGCGGCGACGGCGGAACAATCTTCGAAGGCAACCCCAGCGGCTACTTCGACGTCAGCTACATCTTAGGCTACTCGGTGCCCATGCTCTGCTCCAGCGGCGACGCAAAGACCGGCTGCAGCAAAGACCTCCTCGGCAATGGCGGAGCGGCGGGAACTGTGCACAAGAACCCCACTGGCCCTGGAGGCGATCACGATCCCGGATCTTATGCTGGCTGCGCGACTTGCACGCCTTGGTGCTATGCCTGTTCGGCCGCAGACCCGTTCTTCGCTCCCTGCTCCGGTTCAGCATATACCTATCCATACGATGACCCTGCAACCGTGGGTCCCGCCTCCGGTACTATCAATTGCTGTATCGGCACCTCGTGTGGCTCGACGGGACGAGAAGGCTCCACTGCAAACGGCAACCCGGAGCCGAATCGCGACCCTCCCTGCGGCCTGTGTGCTGGGAGCAGCAAGCGGAGTGTCGATGAGCTTGAGCAGATCTTTGAGAGGTTTGCGCCGGAGGCGCCGGCGCCGGTACATTCGCCGTCTTTGCTGCCGCGCAGAAGGAAGGCTCATAAGCGTCATGGGCTTGTTCATGAGGCGAAAGGCCTTGCTTGAATGCGGTCTGCTCGGGTGCGGTGGGTTTGCAGGTAGGGTGTCGCTGTTGGGTTCTTTTCTTGGGTTTGGATTGGATGGGATGATGGCGTTTATTGTGGATATACATCCTTCTAAATCTTGTATGATGTTGGCCTGCGTCTGGAGATTACAATTTTAGACCTTATCCTACTTCAATATACGAGTTTCCAACCGAATTACAGTAACATGCTCCTCAAATCTGAAGGCGCTCTAGGGTTTCTCTACAGCGTTGGTGGTACTGGCTCGATACCAACTCGAGAGCCTCAGACTCATCTTTGAGACCAGCTATCATCTCATCAGCCCTGTGAAGTAGAGACACGCTTCACACTCCAACAACCTCAAACGCCACTTTTCTACTGCGTACATCGATCCCTCATTTCCCCTACTACTAACCCATCCCCAAGCTTTTCTCCATCCACCACCCAACCTCCCTTCCCCCACCCCATCGGCACCTCGATCCAAAACAGAAATACTTGCGAGCACTGGACTCTTACTCTAATACTTACTAGATAGAGAAATTGAAATTGCGTTTGGAAAATGGGATGATGTTGGGCATTGTGGCACAGCTAGATCAACTAGATCCCGTTTGAAGCCTCGGTTTCAGGGCTCGGTGGGCTAGACGCGAGACATTATGGACCCCACGGCATGGTGGCGGATGTGATGTGGGCTTGTGATGGAGGGGAGGGGAGGGATGAGGGCGAGGTGTGGTGGTGGGGATTGAGGTTGGAGATTTCGGGCAAAAGCGATGGTTATTTTGAGAGTATGAAGAATGTACAATGAAAGCACGCAATCGCGAACGGCTAGGCTTGCAGCCACTCTATGTACATGGAGGCAGATGTGACTTTTGAGTTGCCATGGTCTTAGATTTCGTTGTGGCTGTGAACTCTTTGCGTTACAGAAGTTGAGACTGGGGCCTGGGAGGCGGCTGCGACTCTTTTGATTGATTATCTATCATGTCTGACAGGCCAGTGAAAATAGCATTCACGTATCATCCTCTGAATTTGGAGCTTTTCAACCCATCTTCAGGTACAATTCTTGGGTAAAACAGCAGTGGCCCAGGTTTGATCTAGTTATCCTGTATTGTACTGTGACTAGATAACATACAACCTGATAGGACATTGTGAAGTCCGGGTGAGACGTCCATAGTCTCGTGGGCATATTCATACCTGTCATGCAACTAATTGGTATTTTGGTTGACTTCGCATATATCCAAATTGTCCGAAAGATGTCAGATACGCCTTGAGCGCATGGTATAATGACTGCTGTTGATTTAGTACCATATACTCCTCGTGCGATGATGTGGAACGCATTCGTTTCCCTTCGCCTCCATCTCTTTAATCGTGTCATATAGCAAGAAGTCAATGAGAATGGCATTAACCTGCGTCTCGGGATGGCGACGCAGAATCTCACGCCGAATCAGCTCCACGCACCAGATACTGCAACCTCGCAGCTGCATTTCCCATGAATGGCCACTTGGAATTGGTCTCTGGTGCCGTATGTGGTATTCCAAGGGCGGACTGTACTGGAGACACCCAAGTGAATTGAGCATTTGCGGAATACGGTAGTCTGGGAACATAGTGATTTGACTGATGTCGTGAAAGAAGCCGTAGCTTTCGCCTTCAAAGCAGGCCCACAAGTCGGCTACCAGAATTTGCGCTCGCTTGTGGAGACGGATCACAGTGTCCTCGAAAGGGTGCCTGTCATCAAAGCAGGGAAAGTTATCGACAATGATATTCACGAGGGCGGCTGCTGAACCGTTGGCTTGTTCGATGCAGGTGATGAAGCTACCATTGAACCGCTGTATTGTCTTAGCTATATGGAGTCAGACTGGTAGGAAGAGACCCACTTCTTGAAGGACATACCCAGCTTCCCGGAGGCAGTAGATTCGATCTCCCATGAGCGGCATATCCTCGGCAGTCGCAGATCTCAAAAGATATCTAAGGAATTCGTCCGTACACTCAGCTTCATTGGTCCAGAAGCTTGGGCTTGTTATCGCCACGCCTTCGTCAAGTGCCCGCGCAATTGCCGCGACAAGGCTCCAGTATCCAGTCCATCTTTTGCCTCGATACTCAACAGCAAACCTTTGATCCGGATCATCTTGATCCGACCAAAAGGAGAAATTTATCAAGTCCATGAGAAATATGAAGTCAACAGTGCTTTCATCTTTCGCCTTAGGATGTAGCTCATGCTTTGACCAGTCGCGTGTGCTATAGTCTTTCTCTTGTATCAATGACCAGATGGTGGCGGCAGCCGCTTTGGTCCCCTGCATGTCCAAGGCTACGTCGGTGGAGTTGTCGTAGGCATATTCTGCATCTTCTAGAACACCGGTCTTCGCAGGTCGAGGAGTGTCATTGCTTCCAATGCCTAATGACTTTCGCAACAACTCTAATAGGTCCTCGTCGACCTCATCATCGGACATGCTTTTTCAGAACGGGAACAGCTGACTGGCAGAAGATATGCCCACCTCTGCACGCAATGCAAATCAACGCACAACCGCAGTGTCAGGTGTGGAAATAAAGCAAGTACCCGGAAATGACTCCTCCTAAAAACATACACAAGCAAGAAAATCTAGTAACAGCTGTAGGGAAAAGTCTATCCTCAAAAAGCCTCCCTACCACGCATACCCAAGATACAATGTCTATACTAGAGCAAAATGAAAGAGCGTTGTTGCCGTGAGGAAATGACTGTGGCTGTGACTGCAGATTTTATTTCATTCCATAAAAATGATGACAGGGATTTACAACGCTACGGATTAGACTTTCATGCACCTCGGGAGCTCGGCAAACCTACTCCGTGACTGCGGAAAGATGTCTTTGACGCGCCAGGGAGGAAATCATTTGGACGATCACATATCACACTCATCCTCACCTCACTTTGGTGTTTCTTTCTGTCGCTCTTTTGTCACCCATATGTATCAATCCATCGCGACCTTGATTGTCACCTCACAGCTTGCAGCTCACAATCCTTGATACATACTGACAGCCATGGGACGAGACCGCTTTCCAAGGCAGTCCTTGGGCACCTTGTACTCTCGTATCAAGCAGGTAAGCTCAACACGAGCTAGTCGATCAGTGATGTGACTGATGATGACCCCCTATATTAGGCACGCATCTTGATGGTTGGTGCTGGAGGCATTGGATGTGAGCTTCTTAAGAACCTGGTGCTTACAGGCTTCGGTGAGGTTCACATCGTGGATCTGGACACAATCGACCTGAGCAACCTCAATCGTCAATTCCTCTTCCGTCAAGAGCACCTGAAGAAGTCGAAAGCCTTGGTGGGTTTCTATACTGTAAAATTGGGATACAATTATTCATTCTTCCATTTCAGGTCGCAAAGGAGAGCGCAGCGAAATTCAACTCTCACATCAAGCTTGAAGCTCACCACGCCAATATCAAAGATCCTCAGTTCAATATAGATTGGTTTCAAGGATTCGATATCGTCTTCAATGCGCTGGACAATCTAGACGCTAGGCGCCATGTCAACAAGATGTGTTTGGCGGCAAACGTACCGCTTATCGAGAGTGGTACGACCGGCTTCAATGGGCAGGTGCAGGTGATCATCAAGGTCAGTACTACCGTAAGATTGGTTTCAGGCGCAAGGGTTCACCTAAACAGGGCAAAACCGAATGCTACGATTGCAACCCAAAGGAGACGCCAAAGAGTTTCCCGGTATGTACCATCAGAAGCACGCCAAGTCAACCAATACATTGCATAGTGTGGGCAAAGAGCTATCTATTCGTGTATGTCCCCTTGGATGCTTTAAAGAACACATTTGCTAAATACGTGCAGCGAAATGTTTGGGACAAGTGAAGACGAAGCACCCGAATTCGATCACTCAGAAGATTCGGAGAATGGTGGGCCATCGTTCAGGCCCATGTACTACCGTTGCTAATTTTTTCACAGCCAAAGAGATAGAGAATCTTCGACAGGAGTCACAAGCTCTAAGCAATATACGGCAGTCAATGGGTTCAGAGGACTTTGCTCGCAAGGTCTTCGAAAAGGTCTTCCAAGACGACATCAATCGACTAAGGAGCATGGAGGACATGTGGAAAACTAGGAAGCCTCCAATTGCTCTTAATTTCGATGAGCTCTCCAAAAGCGTCGATGGCATTAGCGTATCAATAGCCCATCAAGATCAAAAAGTATGGACGGACTCTGAAAACTTCGCGGTCTTCCGTGACAGGTAAGGTTGAAACTTCGGCTGTTCAGGCCGTAATACTGACGCTACAAAGCTTACGCCGGCTGAGTATTCGACTCCAACAAGCTCAGGCGAGCGACGCGCCCGGCACAGCTCCTGCGGTTCTCACATTCGACAAAGATGACGATGACACGCTTGACTTCGTAGCCGCCAGTGCCAATCTTCGATCTCTTACATTTGGTATTGAGCCACGTTCAAAATTTGACATTAAGCAAATGGCCGGAAACATCATCCCCGCAATTGCTACCACCAACGCCATGACAGCTGGTCTCTGCGTGCTTCAGGCCTTCAAAGTGATGCGAGAAGATCTGAATAAGGCGAAAATGGTCTTTCTCGAGCGTTCAGGCGCTCGCGTCATCAACAGCGACACTCTGAAGCCACCAAATCCAGACTGCAGTGTTTGCGGCGTTACGCAATCGAGACTGATAGTCGATCCAGCTCGCGCGACACTCAATGACCTCGTTCAGGATGTTCTCAAGACAGAGCTTGGCTACGGAGAGGAATTCAGCATCAATAATGAGGTCGGAATACTTTACGACCCTGATCTCGATGATAATCTGGAGAAGAAATTCAGCGATCTCGGTGTCAAGGCGGACAGCTTCCTGACCGTCATTGACGACGATGATGAGAATCCTCGTGTCAATTTATCGCTCTCCATATCTGAAAAGACCCTCCCAGACGATGCTAAACCCGTTCAGCTACCAGGAAAACTCGACATCGCTCGCAAGCCCAAAGCCGCACTTGCTCCTATCGTTAATGGCGATGCCAATGGGCATGCAGACACTAATGGCATTGGTTCAAAGCGCAAGCGAGACGCAGAAGAGCTCGACGAAATCGCTCCGCAAGATGCGAAACGCAGCAAGTTTCAAAAGAACATGAAAGCAGAATCCTACCAGGGAGACGACGTGAACATCGCTGACGATGCCAACAACGATGGCGCCATCGTCATCGATGATGACTGACCGAAGCACTTAATCTTCTGGCTACCAGTTGGCTATCATTCTAATGGCATTTACGAATTCTTGAAGGGGCAACTTTTTTCCGCGCTACTTTAGTCGAAAGAGATGATACCAAGGCATATTGAAGGCGCAATTGGCGCTGCTTTCTATAATGGATAGGGAGAACGTGCATTCACCAGATACTAGAGCAGCTGTCTGGTGGTGATACAGGGCGTCGAAGGCTACGTTCGAAGCGTACATAGGGAATGAAATGCATGCATTTATCAATGACGAGGCTATCAATAGCACCTGATTCCGTTCTTGACTCGTGCGTATTTAGGTAGATTGGATTAAGAAATCTGTCATGAGGAAACCTCGCTATTTCTTCGTCTGCTTTCAGGACTCTATCATTGTTTTTCATAAGGTCTGATCTTGCTTTGATGGCGCCAACGGCTCCGTTCTAACTACTCTGGGACTCTCGCTCATGCCTCCGTTTTGCGAAATCGTTCTTGCGCAAGTGTGCCATGCCGGCTCGCTAAGTCCGGGTAGATGGCCTTCGTGGCTGGTGTAGGATTTCCAGATAATGAGATCATCACGGCTGTGGTGTGGTCGAATTGATTGATTTTGGGGTATCGTTGTAGATGTTCAGTAAACCTCTGCTAAATTGAATGGCTTCATTGTGTCTAAGCCTGAGCTTCCGGCAATGAGAACAGGTCCCTAGACGGAGGTCCGGCTTTGCGTCTGTAGGGTAGCTCCTTGACCTCGTGGCAAAGCGAATCCCTGGTGTATTAGGGGGACTGCTTCTATGAGGCTGGCGGCACTAAAGCAGTGGCAGGATGAAGAAAGCGTTCCCCGTCCGAGCGCGACGCCGTTGCAGAATTTGGTGTGCCCGAAGTTGGAGCAGCGGCGGCTGTTGTACTCGCGTCAGGCTGACTGACAAAGTATGCGGATGCACCTGCGAAGGGGGTGGCGAGACCTGAAGGCGGAGAGTTCGGATCGATGGGATACACGGGCGTTGGTCCGTCGGGCGCAGGTATCTCATCGGGACTTGGATCTGGCGGTGCCTGCGCGTTCTGAAGGTCGGCTACCATGTCATCTGGCGGATACAGTATACCTTCGACGTCGGCGGTGTAGTCAGCGACATCGGTGGCTGAGGTATCGCAATCTGGAGCTTCGCCTGGTTTGTCTAGCGTGAAGGCATCTTGGAAGTATGCTGCCGATGCAAAGAATGCAAAGCTATCTGCGTTGTTCATTGAATTTGCCTTGCCATGGGCTGGGTCCCAGCCCGGCCACTTTGAGTCGCCTGTGCAGCCGTTCTTCTTTGCTAGTCGAGCTACATTACAAGCACCGTAGGCGACATCCCAGACTTCTTTGTCGGCAATGACGGGGTCGAGATGCATGAGCTCATGATAGATGGTGTGGCCCCAAGCCATCTTGTATTCGCTAGCATTGGACTTGTCACTTTGACCGATCTGCATCAACTTTGAAATCCCCCACAGACTGTCCTTTTCGTAAAAGAATCGGGGGCACAATACAACATTGTAAGTGTTCCAGAAGTGTCCTCGTGAGACCCAGGAACTAGCGAATGCGGTGACCTCTGGACCTTTGGGATCATTCGGATTTGTCCTTAATTTGCATATCTTCTTATCTGGATGTGTATCGCCACAGTAGATGTCGACGACTGCTTCGGGGAAAATCCAGTTCCCTTCGTGTATCTTCTGCTCGTTGTCAAGTGCATCTAGGCCGGTCAGATATGACGTGGGAAAGCTCAGGGGGAAGATTTACTGCCGATGTTATTCTTGACATCATCGTTTAGAGAGTCGCTACCCATGAAATAATTCATGGCATCTTGCCATTTTGGAGGGCTCGCATTGTTCACAGTTTCGTCCCTTTTCTGGGGGCTCCATTGATTGGCGATTTTGGCTATTGCTCCAGCGTCTGCCCAAGCTGTGCACCCAAAAGTTAGCCCATAGGCAGGAAATTTCCAGAACCGAACAAAGTTTTCGATGTACATGGAGAAGAGGCATCTATTAGCATGAGATAGTGAACAGCGCCATGAGAAATATTCAGCAATGCCAGAAAAAAAAATGTGTCTCAAATTTTGGGAATAAAGTCATCAGCCAAGGAATGTGGTAGAGTACCTTGGGCTTCGGTGTCTTGGAAGAAGGCGACGCAGACTGGGTTGCGTAATATTCCACAGCATCAGATTGAGAGGAAGTTTGTGCAGAAGCAAAGGGCGATGCGAGGATCCAGCCTATGACAAGAGGCCAAAGCGGCAAATAAATCATGATATGAGTGAGGGTGTACGGCTGTATGGTTATGATGCAGAGGCTTGTTGAAGAGAACTTGATCCTCAGTTTCGTAGAGATTTGTTCACCGAGACATGGTCCAAAGAAAAGGTATCGTCGACGTTGAAAGACAGCTGAAGAACCAAGAATTTATGAAGTCTTTATAGTGCCTTTCCAAGAATAAAGTTGCAACCCCTGAGACACACAAGCTGCGGACGTGGGAAAGGATCATCTTCAAGCCGCCTCAAAGCCTCTCGAACGGCTTCGACTAGCAGGAAGATTGCATTATGTGCCATCACCAACGTTCCTTGAGCTATCTTAGTACTTTAGCACCTTTGGCTAAGAATCCCATTCGACTCATCAAATGTTTCGTGGGATTATTATGGGGATAGAACTTCTGAGGATTTCCTGAACGTTGGGGCATCACATTTCATCATCCCTGTTCGTAGGGCCACAGTTGGAACACTGCGCCTTCTCCTTCGAAACAGTTGTAATTGCCAGTAGTCATAGGCTAAGCTAGACTCTAGAACCATAGGAAGTGGAAATCTACCGTGGATGTCAACTTAGTACCGAGATACGCGCGAATGCAACCAGTGATTTGTAGGGTAAGTGTGAGGACCGTCAACGCTTGAGTTTGAGCCTATCATGGAGCATCGCTGATGTTAGGCGCAGCCCTGATTCGAACGGTTGTACTTGAGACTTGATGTCTGATGCAGGAGCCTTGTTGACCGTTAACTTAGGCTACGAGGCGATGAGAGACGAAAGGATTGAAGAAGGTTACAGGTCGCTAAGCCTCGCCCACACGATTTATTGGATGAATGACATAACTCCCTTCTGGATCCTATCGATTATAACGGATCGAACCAGATCGCACACTATCACTTACTGTTAGCATATCTTGGCATTTGGGGCTATGTAGAATAGGGCTGAAATCCAACAGATCCTACGAGTACAAGCCACTTACTTGTCCTTGACGTCGCAACACCAATGTGACACGCACGGGATCGTTTCATCACTTTTAGGTGTATTCAAACTGAAATGTTGGCGAATCCGCTGCCAAGACAGACCTACGGATCTCGAGCCTCACGGAAAGTCGTATCTTTCGAATATGCTCATGGAGCCTCTGGCTTGGCTCAGATTTGACCGATGCGTATCCAATGCCAAAACGTCGATATGAGGATGATACTGCCATTATTTGTCCTCGTTTACTCTCTACTTCAAAGTAGTCACGCAACTCGAGTATGCCCCAGATGCGTCCCTATCGGAGACTTGATTGCTCCTGCCCTTGGGATACAATTCTCTACCTACGACTTGTGCGTCGCACTATCTAGAGCTCAGGTGTGCATCGACTAATACCCACAGGTCTTCAGCTATAGCATTTCACAATGGATCAGTGTCTCACGTCTCAACCATCACTGGATCCAAAGGATATCAAAAATTGATGCTACGTTTTCAGGCCGAGTCCAATGGCGGTAGGATAGAGAAACCTTGGAAAGCCTGCCATCTTGACTCCAAGAGAACAAGAAGACTAGGCTATTACGAAACCCTTCTCAATTTCCTGAGTCTCGCTATGCCAAGATGGTTGTCCAGGAAATGGTCTCAACAGCCAGATTACCCCATCACCACCACACTTGCCGATGAGAACGCCACGTCAATACTCTACGAAAACCTCAAAACCCTTCTCCACCAAGACGAAGAAGCATACTGCGCGTCCTCCCCTCGCGTTACGGTAGCAGTCCCAGTATCGCTTACAGACCTGCAAGCCTGCCCAATAATATCCGCCATCGCCCATACCGGAAAGTCAATCATTAGCCTCGAACACCCCCCCGGAGCCGCATTCACAGCCTTTGGCTTTCCCCTATGCCGGATCAGTAGCGAATGGGCACCTTGCCAATCGCCAGGACGGATTATGACGCTTCATTACACCAGGGATGCCTTGACGGCAGCTCTGATGTCAACGCCGCTATATTGGTGGATGCATGGGAAGGTGATTTATGAGATCAACGAGTATTTAGGCAATGATCGATCCCAAGCCATCCACCCAGCTCATGAGGATACTACTTTCCTGGCTATGGCGCAGTGGATCGATACGTTCGCAGAGAAGAACAAACCTGACCGAGTGATCCTTCTTGGGTCTTTTATTGACCAACCGGCTTTTAAGAAAGCTGTCAGCATTTCTCGTATTTCGTCTTTGATTGTGGAATATCCTATTGATATTGACCCAGAACAAACTGTGGTCCTGGGTGCGGCGAAAGTAGCGAAGGACAACCTTGAAAGTCAAAATGAAGACTGTATTGAGGATGATGAATGTGAGGAGATTCGTCGAAAGGCGGACGAATTGGCAGGCTCTGCAGAAATAGATTCTTCGGCTCGGACAGAGCTTTGAGAGGGCACATGTCAAAGTATTGTGTCAAAGCGTTGGATATCATCACCAATGTGCGGACTCGGCTTCGAAGGAAAATCTCCCCGAAAAAATAAAGTACCTAAGTTGGCCGGAAGTATTGCTGTCTAATAATACTACAGATATCGAAGCGATGCTTTAGCTTGCTGGAGGTGGGCCGTTCACGGGGTGAGGGGGGAGAGGACGGTTGGATGTGATGTGGTGGGGACGGACGTGTTCTGGGTAGCGTGAGGGTATGGTAGGGGGTACGTAGGGGAGATACCGCACTTAGCTAATGCAGAGTCGATTCGTTGTTGTGATGAGGTGATATTACCTACTTCGAAAGCTGCTTCTGACTCGTGTGGTGGTAAGGATTGCGATACCTTGTTTCTGGCTGCGGAATGTGCAATCGGATGATTGACATCTCCCATGGTCTGTATTACCTTTCTGAAGCAGACCACTACTCACATGGATGGAACATCACAACATGCACGGGGTGTTATTTTCTCGCCTATCACTTTCATCCTCGACTCTGTGCCGTAGGGTTTTCTTGTGAAAGGTGCTCATGGCGACTGCTGATTTCAGTGTCTGAGAGATGGGAGTTTGGTGAGTGGAAATTGCGCTGAGCTGGATATGGTGTTACTAGAGTAGTGGAGGATGGTGCGCATGGGAATGGGAGTTGGGCAGCGCTTGGGGGTTTTGGTGAAGCTGGGGGTTTCGAGGGGAGTTGTGTTGGGGGAGTAGTTGGTTTGAGGTTTACTAGAGATATGTGGGAGTAAGTCGATCGCCTGGTGTTTTTCTCTTGTAAGTTGATGGGGGAGCTGGGTGGGAGGTACGTTGTGATACTGATCGTGGCTAGGGCTGTGTGTTGGATATTCAGTACCATTGTTGTTTGGGATGAGGTGACGGTGTTGCGTGTTAGATATCAATGAACCACTGTAGTTTAGGATGAGGAGATGGGTTGTGCGTTAATTTGAGCAATACTGCAAATATGCATCAAGCCTGAATTTCAAAAGGTACTGATCAACAAATTAATCGATATGTATCAAACTAACACCTACATATCAATCGGTAATGGCTCTAATGGCGCAGTGGTAGACAAGCTATCATTCGTAATTGACCAAGATAATAACCTCGCTGCATCATCCTCCGGGTTGACCTGAGGCTAGCGTCTTGCTGCATCAATGGTGAATGATACCATCAATCACTCCCTATTATTGTGCAACATCCCAGGCTCCGGGTTCGATTCTGGGTTGAGACTTTCGAGTTTCGACCTGGGGATGAGTAGGGCTGATATAAATTTCAGTTCCGAACATCTTTTTGGGATTTTGTTTATTTTCTTCTCACACCCAATGGTGCTTCAAATACTCCAATTCAAGCTTCTTGGATTTTACTTTGTGGGCAATTACACTGCTTCAGGCAATTAGATATTCCGCCGCTGGTGTATTTGGGAATTCACAGATGTCAACACTGCATGCCCAAGGGACCATATTAGCGAGGTCGTGTGTATAAATTGACCTTTGGAAAACAAAGGAATCTGTACCTGCAATTGTATTTGATGGTTGAGAAGCTTCGTTATAGCCAGATGCCTAAAAGGTGTGAAGAAAGCTCTAGGAAGCAAGGCTGATATATCTTGCTGAGATGCCAAAAAACCCACCACCAGCATCATAGGGGTATAAAACTGCATGTCAAGCACCACGTCTCGCGCCCAAGGGCGTGTTGTTAGAGCCTCTTCCCCTGCCTCCACCCCTTCCACCACCGCCTCTTCCTCTACCGCCACCTCTACCACCTCCCCTACCGCCTCCCCTGGCTCTCGAACTCTCGTTCTGAGAAATTTTAGCCTCCCTCCTCTCCTCCCTCACCTCTTCCCCATCGTCAAAGAAGTTCGGAATCTCCAGCATTTCGCAGAAAGCCTTGGTATGCGGGTTGGTATACTCTCTCGGCTGTTCCCTACCTACCGATCCAATCGCTTTACCATCATAGATCGGCGCTGTCAGTTCAAAATTCTCGGGAATCTCCATTTTGCCCTGCTTGACCAGATTTTTTTCAACCCATTCTTCCTCTTTGGCGATCAGAGGGGCGTAAGCTACTTCGCCTAGGTTGGACGGAGTGGGCTGATGAGGGTCGTGGGCAGCGAAAGCGCGGAGGATGGCAAGCCATTCTTTGTCGTAGCTTAACTTAGGCGGGGAAGATGGAGGATCTGAGGGGACGAGTGGCTCGATTTCAAGAATTTGGAGGAATTTACGATTGGGTAGACACTTGTCCAGGGCGAGAAATTGGGTGCGTTTGTTGGTGATATCTGGGGGTGGAGGCTGTTGATGAGACTTCTCCAGTATTTTAGAGACTGGTCTAGCGAAGGCAGCAGGTAGTTGAGAGCGGATCTCAGATGGTACTTCCGAGGGATTCGAAGAGGTTTCATGATTTGAGCCGTTGTTTGGCGTAGGTGACGGTGCTTTTGTGTTACCGATGGGCTCATCATCATCCATGTCAAGATCTATCTCATCATCGTTCTTAATAGGAGCCATGGGCTCAGATTGTAAAGGCGACATGGTCTTTTCACCGTCAAGATGTATGTCAACCTCGCCAACCCTCTCGCTAACGTTCGACTCCTCGTGGGCTGAGCCATTGGCTAGTGAAGGCTTTTGGGACTGCTCACCCAGGTTGTCACCATGCTCTACCACAGCGGCGAATTTGCAATGCAAATGTGCCGAGAACCAGTATGGGGGCCTCAGTCGGTACATCACATATTTGGCGGCCGAGCTCCCTAGCGTCCCAGCTCTCGCGTCTGCCTCGAAGAGGTCCTTCTTCCTGAATAAAGCTTTCCAATCACCTTGCCACTCTACACCCCTAGGCCAGTCGTGACTAATCCCAATGTCCACTTGTGTTCGCAGCAGCAAGAGCTTCCTCACATCAATCTCCCGCACATGATACAGACTCTTTGTCTCGTTCTCATCATAGGGCAGTCTCTCGAAATGCGGCTTGTTGTAATTGTAGCCCTTCCATATGCCACTCAACCCTGCAATCCGTAGACCTCCAAAGCGGACGACATTTGCGGCACCGAGGTAGTAGATATTCGGCGCTACCCAGCCACCATAGTACAGCTCTTGCAGATGTGAACTAGCTTCATGATTTCCACCAACAAAGATGGTGGGATAGGGTGCTCTTCGTACGCCGCTGTAGTATTCATGGAAATCTCCAATGGCCCGGAACTTTTGGGGGACGGACATGGTATTGAGATCGTAGGAGTTGCGGACTGCCTAAGCTTGTCAGATTGGTTTTAAAGCAATTTGGAAGACGTTGCACACCTGGAAGTCCCCTCCGATGATGAGAAGATCGATGCCATTCCAACCATTGACATTACATGACTGCTTGATAGACGCGTAAATGGCGTGGAGAGTGCCGTGGCCCTTGTAATTACATCAGCTGAAGCTGCCCAGGCAACTTTCATCCAACGCACACAGCCTACAATAGCCACTCGCATCTCTGCTAGATGGGGTCGAGATTTGGTTTTGCTATGTATTGGTCGAAGCTGGTCAACGCGCTCTAAACCTGATCATCAAGCGTGCAGACGCTTCTCGGGAAAGTCTCGTCTCGTCTCGAGAAGGCAGTCACGCCCCAAGGGAGGCTAAAACTACAAGATCTACCTCATCACGGGTTAGCAGACAGACATATTCAAAAGCTTTGCCAACCTACTCGAGTACGGAATCTTAGCCGAAGTGCTGCCGAGTCCCAGCCACACAAGCCACCTCAAAGAACAACCGTACGCTAGGCTTAGTTTGGCACTTAGCTTATTTACCTAGGTAGGTAGTCACGTAGTCTGAACAGTCAACACTTTGAGAATGTATTGCAATAGTGCTGAGTGACCAATATCTACCGGGAAGTCCTACTGCGGCGTTTGCATACACTAGGCCCAAAATCATTTATGTCCCAGGATATCTAGAGTGAGGATAATTGGCTTCTGTGGTTTGTTGATCAAAACGGTAGGGTAAGTGGCCAGTTTGTGCTCAACGAAGATCTACAGCAAGAGAGCCTCAGTCCATAAGGTACCGAGAGTACCTAGAGTAGCTTAACAGCGGCCTGATCGATGACATGTGCTGAAGAAATACAAAGGCAAAGGTCTCGATTTGAATGAAGTACATTCGAAATTCGCCACACCGTGCTCTCTCTCCTAGCTGTTTAGGATTTGATTTGTGGAAACCTGCTCTTACTACATCTATAGATGCGCAAGTGTAATTTGTGGCCTCACCGTGGTAGATCATTGCTCTTCTGGCCGCACGATGTAGTGAGTACTTATAATCCGTGACAAGGGAGATGCCTGGAGCGCGGGAAATTACTGTAGGATGAGGAAAGATCGCGCATGCTTTTGAATGGATCACCTTTCTGGCAGTTTCCTCCTACATTAGATCGGAATATGGCATTCAGTAGACAGAGCAGCAGCCTTGATGGTCAATCACAAAGTGCAAAGAGCAGCCATTCTTAAGATGGTGCCATCGTTTTGACAGAATTCTTGGACTGATGACGGGTATGCTATCCTAGCATTGATTTTGAGTTGCGGCCTTGATGGCTAGCAACGACTCTTTCGCCAATACCCTTAGCCATGATATCCATATCTTCTCCCCACTGACAATGTGTTTGCCCCTTCTCAGACTTCTACGAAAGCATCGTAGCATTTGCGGCTTCGATCTACCTGGAATCCTCGATTGATTCGTAGATCACACCCTCTGCTCCATTCGCATTGTCTCCCTGCTCTGCATCTTGGTCGTAATAATGGGCCTCTGACCTCAAGTAGGGATATTCGAGGGGGTCTTTGCAAGCCTCCGTGTAGCTGTCCAGTACGCGTTAGCATGGCAAGAAGGCTAGGAAATCAGTGTCGAAGTATACCGGATGTATCCCATTCCTCGCATGACCCAGAAATTTTCAAATCTCCCAGATTTGGCATACTGGTACTGCACCATGACTGCAGAGATGAGCGCGCCATACACGGGCTTCAAGTCCACCCAATTGATGGAGCGGACTTGTCCAGTACCGCGCTCAATGATTTGACCCTTGCCCATGACATTGCTCCACCACAACACATTGGCGGTCATGACGGGACGATTGAGATCCCAACGGGGCTCAGCGATGTTATCAAGAGGATCGAGGCCTTGAGTAGGCTGAGACGTGGTGTTTTGACGGATGGGAAGATCATGAGAAGGGGGCTTGGGAGCCATGAGGTTGAGGCGAGCGATGCGAAGAGGTCCAGAGCTTCGTGGATCTCGAATGAGGTTGCAGCCGTGACTATTGTCAGATAAGAGGTGGTTGGGTGGGAGGTTTTCGTTGGTGTTTGATTTGAATATCGTGCCGGGCATTTGTGCGCCTCCGGAGATTTGTGCGTGGCCGTGAACTTGTGCGATGCTAGGCTCTTGTGCACCTTCGAGCTCGGCTTTATCAGCTTCCAAGAATTCACCTAATAAGTCAACTAGATCGATCCGATCATGGACCTCCCCGGACTCCTTGCTAGCATTGCCATGAGCAATACCTTCATTGACGCCCATGTCCTCATCCTGTCCACAAGCCATTGATCCTGTATTATCCTGATGTGCGATAACTGGGTCTACTTTTTGCAAGCCATCCATCATGTCCGCCTCATACACTTCCAAACATCCCTTGTCAATGGCCTGACTGTCCACAGGTGTGAACTTAAATTTCTTCCGCGGGTTAGAAATCGACACAGGGGTCTCTTTATCATCCGTAACCATTTCATATTGTACAAAACTGGGAGTATTGTCTTGTTCACCTGGTTTTTCTTCGTGAGTTTCCTCGAGCCATTTTGCTATGATGCCTGCTTGGTCAGTCAGCACTCCCACCGATTCTCCTGAACTCTGATGGACATAAATCTCACCCTTTTTGAAAGGCATGGTCAAGGTTAACACAAAGAACGTCTAAGTCAGAGGAAGGCTATCGTAATTCGGAGAACAAGACCCAGCATGAGGCAGGTTCTGAGCAAGTGGTCTTTGAAAAAGAGTGATTGTGAGGATAGGATGCAACACAAGAACGCGTCCCTCCAATCCGGATGATTCAGCTTTTACCAAGACGCGTCGCGGTTTCCTATTTTCTAAATCAGGACTAAAACGCTGAGCACTCATCGGAAGAACTACCAAAAAGACTTTGCAATTCTTCTATGAGAGCCTTTTTGGTATTTGCTTAGTTGCTTGTTGTGCTATACGGATCTAAGCAGTAATACTGGACTAAATTCTCCTATGGTGAAAGACACTGTATGAGGTGGCCTGCATACCAACCAAGATCACTAGACGATGAGCAGGCAGTTGCAAAGATGAGCTCTTTCCACTCATCTTGTCCGATTCCTTGCAGGAGTTCTTCATTACATTGGAAGATTATAAGTAAAAGCCTTCGGATTTTCCACCATATTTATCATGATGACTTCGAAGGCTACGTGTGTGTGCCAACAAATGATCAACAGAAGCCAATAGACCATTGTGGAGGCACTGAAAGAGTGTTTTTGTTGGAGCGGATCATTTGGCAGTCCTTTGGGTTGATTTTAGGGCGATATCAGGAGGTAACAGGACGAACCATGGGAAGTGGTAATTTGTATCCCTTTCCTTGTGAGCGGATGGACCGCACTAGCAACTAGCATATCCGGAGCCATGGAGCTTACCTGATTGATCCTACCAGCTCTTGGCAGGATTCTCAGTCATCTGCGGATTATTGAATGGACAAATAGCATCTTTGGGATGCCCTCGGATACGCTAAAGCCTAGTGCGGTCCATCCGGACCGAACAGGTCGGCATGCCTTACGCTAAAACTCGGAGTGCCTTCGGTCCGGGCGGAGAAACGTCGGATTACCTTAGACTAAGATAGTTATAGCCTAGCGCCCGCCACGCGGGGTCTTCCTACAGTTTAATTTTAAACCTCTATTAACTCTTTATTATCTAGTTAGTATTAGTTCGTAGTCAAAATTATCAAAAAATTATTAATAAGTTA